>Ga0209138_1000719_pt1 | contig 30932 bp, 30 predicted proteins | sample SaaInl3SG_22_DNA_FD_184645 | JGI IMG/M metagenome (GOLD analysis project Ga0209138, IMG submission 184645) | Marine microbial communities from expanding oxygen minimum zones in the Saanich Inlet - ESP_153SG_22_DNA (SPAdes) (version 2) | ecosystem: Environmental > Aquatic > Marine > Intertidal...
GGGACGTATCACCGCTTCAACTGGTCGCCCAGAACCAAGAAAGTGCTGAAGCGCCTCGACCACGCCAATATTTTTCTGCTGATTGCGGGCACCTACACGCCCATTGCCGTGCTGGCGCTGCCCGCAGATAAAGCACGGACGCTGCTGATTGCCATCGGGGTCGGGACCATCATCGGTATTGCGATGCGGGTGCTGTGGGTCGGCGCCCCCCGATGGTCCTATGTCCCCATTTACCTCGGCCTGGGGTGGGCCGCGGTGATGTATTTGCCTGACCTGGTGGCCGCCAACCTGGTGATGATGGTGCTCGTCCTTGTCGGTGGCCTCGCGTACACCGTGGGCGGCGTGATTTATGGGCTTAAGTGGCCGAACCCCTCAGCGAAGAACTTTGGCTTCCATGAAATTTTTCACGCACTGACCGTGGTCGCTTTCCTGTGCCACTGGACCGCTGTCTTACTGATTGCCCTTAACCCGCCTCTGGGTTAGTTTCAGCGTCCAGCTTGGCGTTGATTTCTTCGCGGTATCGCACCCGGCGAACACGGCGCACCATGTCAATAATCAACACCAACACAGCACCGGCAACAACAAACGTCACCACAAACCCGACAACACCCGGGGTGACCGAGTTGGGGTCCACCTCAATGGCGGGAATCAACGTGTCTTCTTCGAGGGGCAGGAACCGCAGGAGCTGGTGCATGAAGCCTCTTTCTCCGCTTTCACAACGGCCATCGAATATCCTGGCAACAGCGTAGCGAGGGAAAACCGGTGATGTCTGACAACAGTGAACGTCTCGCTGCTCGCTACGGTGTCACACCCCAGCGAGCAGCCAGAAGCAGGGCCTGGGGCTGGATCGCTGCCGGCGGTTTTGCCGCGGTCTTGGGTGCCTGGCTGTGGTGGGGCGGGGTGTTAGAGACGCCTTCCCAACTCCAAGTGCGCGACATTGGCCACACGATCGTGTCAGAAACGCAAGTGGTGGTGAATTACGAGGTGACCACAGCGCCGGGCACCCCCATCACGTGTGCTGTGCAAGCACTCAACGCTTCCTACGGAATTGTCGGCTGGCTGGTCGTGGATATTCCCGAATCCACGCAGTGGACTCGGGTGTTTGACACCACGCTGCGTACCAGCGAACCCGCCGTAACCGGTTTGCTCTACGAGTGCTGGCTGACGTAATCTCAATACATCCCACCGGCCACCTTGTGGCCGGTTCTTTAGTTACAGGAGGCCCTCATGGCAGAACCCGACACCTCACACCCGGTGTGGCTGACCCAGGAGGCGTACGACCGGCTTGCCCTCGAGCTTGAGCAGCTCACCACCCGTGGTCGCACCGAGATTGCCAAGCGCATCGAGGTAGCGCGCGAAGAGGGTGACCTGAAAGAGAACGGCGGATACCACGCTGCCAAAGATGAGCAAGCGAAGATGGAAGATCGGATTCGCACGTTGACCAGCATGCTCAAGCACGCCGTGGTCGGTGATGTTCCCGAGAGCAACGGCATCGTCGAATCTGGCACCGTCGTGAAAGCACACATTCACGGCGATGTGGAAAAGTTTCTGCTGGGCTCGCGCGAGCTCGCCGGGGACACGGATTTGGATGTCTATTCCGCCCAAAGCCCTTTAGGTGAGGCCATCATGGGTCTCCGGGTGGGCGAATCGAGCACCTACACGGCCCCTAGCGGAGCAGAAATCGCGGTCGAAATTCTCGAAGTTGAGACGTTTATTCCCTAAGACACCACGCGGGGTTCGTAGCCTTCTGCGCGCAGTGCCGAGAGGACCTCTTCGGCGTGCTCGGGCCCCCGGGTTTCCACGTGCAGTTCGAGTTCGACCTGCGAAATCTGCAGCCCCGTTCCGTGGCGGGTATGAATCACTTCCACCACGTTGGCGTTTTGGGCAGAAACAATCTCGGAGGTCCGCGCCAACTGGCCCGGGCGGTCAGGCAGCGGAATACGCATCTTCATGTAGCGCCCCGCTCCGGCCATACCGCGCGAAATGACGCGCTCCATAATCATGGGGTCGATGTTTCCGCCACTAAGGACGACCACAGTGGGACCTGTCGCCGTGATTTTTCCTTCAAGAATTGCCGCCACGCCCACAGCGCCCGAGGGCTCCACCACGAGCTTGGCGCGCTCCAGCAGCACGAGCATGGCGCGAGCGGTCTCGTCGTCGGTGACCGTCACGATCTCATCGACAGCGTCCTTGATGATCTCGAAGTTGAGGGCACCGGGTTTTTGAACAGCAATACCGTCATTAATGGTGGGGCGAACCTCGACAGACACGGGTTCCCCCGCTTCCAGAGAGGGCAGATACGGCGCAGCATTTTCTGCCTGAACGCCAATGATTTTGATGGTGCGGCCTTCGGCCTGGGCACGCTGCTTGATGGCGCTAGCGACACCGGCCATCAAGCCACCACCGCCGATAGGCACAATGACGGTAGCTACATCAGGCACCTGGTCCATGATTTCGAGCCCGACTGTTCCCTGCCCAGCGATGATGTCGGGGTGATCAAACGGGGGGATACGAACCGCACCGGTTTCTGCAGCAAAATCCTGGGCAGCTTTCAAGGGTTCATTGATGCTCTCGCCGCCGAGAATGACCTCCGCGCCGTAAGCCTTGGTGGCCTGCAGTTTCGGCAACGCCACCCCCACCGGAGTGAAGATGGTCGCTTTGATGCCCTGCTCCCTCGCGGCGAACGCCACGCCTTGGGCGTGGTTTCCCGCACTCGCGGCGACCACCCCGCGAGCTTTTTCTTCGTCACTGAGTTTGGAGATGCAGTAATAGGCACCGCGAATCTTGTAGGCACCGGTGCGCTGCAGATTTTCACACTTGAGCGACACCGGCTGTCCCAGAACCTGGGACAGGTACCGCGACACCTCAACGGGAGTTTCTTGAGCTACTCCCTGCAATGTCGTGGCCGCATCAGCAAAATCGTCGAGCGTGGGCCCGGGCAGTTGCGTCGCATCAAACGTGGCGGTCTGGCTCATCCGAAGCTCTGAACCTTCGGGTCAGAGCGCCAGGCACCCTTGGCTAGGTAGGACACCACAACATTCACAAAAGCCACTACGGGCACGGCAAACAATACGCCGGCAATTCCGGCGAGGTATCCGCCACCGGCCACCGCAATCACAATAGCCAGTGGGTGAATGCGCACGGCAGCACCCATCACCAGGGGCTGCAGAATCTGTCCTTCAATCTGCTGGACCACCAAGACAATAATCAGCATCACCAAGGCGATGATCGGACCCTCGTAGACCAAAGCAATCAGCACCGCCAGGGCGGCGGCAACGGTCGCTCCCACAATCGGGACGAAAGCTCCAAGGAAGACAGCAATAGCAATCGGGGCCACCAACGGTAGACCCAACAGGAAGGCGCCCAGGCCGATTCCGACCGCGTCCACGAACGCGACAAAAATCTGGACTTTCACGTAGCTAAGCAGTGTGGACCAGCCCGCAAGCCCCGAGCCGAGGATGGCGGGTCGGGCGGCGGCGGGGAACCACCCTACGAGGTATTCCCAAATTCGTTTTCCGTCATGGATGAAAAAGATCAGCGCAAAAATGGCGATACCCGCGCCCACCAACCACGAGCCGACCGAGGAGCTCACCGACAGGGCGCCGTTGACGACCCAACTGGAGTCAATTTCCGCTTCAACAATGAAGTCTTGGAACCATCCGGTGAGTTGTTGCTCAGATACTTGAAGTGGCGAATCTAAAAGGTATTGGACAAAGTCCTCGTAGGCGAGAATGGTGCGCTCCCGGAGGGGCTCCCAGCCCTGGACAACAGCGCCAATGACGAGCCAAAAGAGCCCGCTTATGACAGCGAAAAACGCAATAACGGTGGTCAGGGTGGCGAGCCACCCCGGGAACTTGAGCGCTCGGAGCCCCAGGGCCAGCGGAGCGGCCAAGGCTGCCAGCAACACGGCGATGAGCAGCGGCACGACCACAAAACTCAGCTGAATAATCAGAAAAACCCCGACCGCCAGGGCAGCAGCAATCAGCAAGAAACGCCAGGACCAGGCCGTGGCACGTTCAAGACCAATGGGGACCATCACGCGAGGCTTAGTGGCCGCGCGGGGGCGTCGCGGGGATAGCATTCCCACAGTCTAGGCGCCTGTTACCGGCGTCCGTTTAGAAGCGCGCCTGGTTTTCCAGCAAACGCTCGACGCGTTTGCCGATCGGTGGGTGAGTCTGGAACATGCGGTCAATGACACCTGGCTTGATGGGGTCTGCCATCCAGAGGTGAGCCATCGACGCTTGCTGTTTCTTCAACGGCCTGCCGTATTCCCCTAGTTTTTGTAGCGCGCTGGCGAGCGCTTCCGGGTGACGGGTGGTGAGAGCGCCCGTGGCATCGGCAAGGTACTCGCGTTGGCGCGATACCGCGGCTTGAATCACCGCTGCGAGCAGCGGGGCGAGAATCATCGCAGCGATGGCGATCACAATCATCAGTGGGTTACCGCCTCCGCCGTTTCGGCGCATTCCCCCAAAGAACGCCATTCGCGCCAACACATCGGCGAGCAATCCGACAACAACGACAAGTCCAAAAACAATCGTGGTCACCCGAATGTCAAAGTTCTTGACGTGGGCGATCTCGTGAGCCATCACACCCTCGAGTTCGGCATCGTCCATGATCTCCAACAAGCCTGTTGTTGCCGCTACAGCGGCGTGCTCCGGGTCTCTCCCGGTGGCGAAGGCGTTCGGTGCCGGGTCATCAACGAGGTAGACCTTGGGCATCGGCAAACCCGTGGTGATCGCAAGGTTCTCGACGATCCGGTACAGCCGCGGGTTGTCCGCTTTGGTGATGGGTTTGGCACCCGCCATCGCCAGCGCCTGAGAACCTGAGGCGTAGTACTGGATGATGACGTAAACAATGGCGCCAATCAGGACACCCCAGAACACAATGCCGGGACCGCCGCCGCTGAAATAGGCGTCGGCGACGAAAGCCAGAGCAGCAATAATCACCAAGAAAAACACCATGATGAACCAGGTGTTTCTCTTGTTGGCAGCTATCGCCCGATACACAGCGCTACCTCGCGGCTAGAACTTGACGCGCGGGGCGTTGGCGATCGCCTGAGGGTCTTCCACCTCGAAGAAATCTTTCGCCCCGAAACCCAACTGCTTGGCAAATAGCGTGTTCGGGAACAACTGGATCTTGGTGTTGAGTTCGCGAACACCGCCATTGTAGAAGCGGCGCGAGGCCTGAATTTTGTCCTCGGTGTCGACCAGTTCGGCTTGTAACTGCAGGAAGTTTTGGCTGGCCTGGAGCTGAGGGTACGCCTCGGCAACAGCAAAGATGCTCTTCAGCGCGCTTTGCATCATGTTTTCTGCCTCAGCAGCGTGACCGGGATCCCCAGCGCTCAGGGTTGCCGCGCGCGCCTTCGTGACGGATTCAAAAACTTCTTTTTCATGAGCGGCATAGCCCTTGACGGTCTCAATCAAGTTGGGGATGAGATCGGCGCGACGCTTCAGTTGCACGGTGATGTCGCTCCATGCCTCTTCGACACGAACGTTCAGGGTCACCAAGCTGTTATAGGTCGACCAGAGGTACACACCGAGAATTACGGCAAGAAGGGCAACAACGCCCACAACAATCAGAATATCCATGCCCTAAGAGTAGAGCGCTTTGCTGTGGATTAGAAGGGTAAGGGCGCCCAGGCGCGCTCTAGCTCGAGTGCCCCGGCAGGGACTCGAACCCTGACTGGGACGATTTTAAGTCGTCTGCCTCTGCCAATTGGGCTACCGGGGCCAAGGGCTAGCGGGCGGAAACCTTCGCACGAGACGCAGGCTTTTTCGCGGGTGAGGTCTTCTTTCCCGCCACGGCTTTCTTTGCGGGAGTTTTCTTCGCGGCCACCGCGGGTCGAGAGGCAAACTCTTCAAAGAAGTCCCTGGGCCGCTGAACACGGCGAACACTGGAGAAGTCGCGGCCCCAGAACAGGTGGACCAACCAGTTGGTGAAGACTCGGGCTTTTCTCTCCCACATCGGAATGGCAAAGCCGTGATAGAGCCTGTGGATAATCCATGCGAGGAAGCCCACAACAGCGATATTGCCACTCTGGAAAACGCCATAGCCCACACCCAGACCGGCCACAGCACCGGCGTTCTTGTGGTGGTAGTTCTTCGTGTCTTCCCCGCGGATGACAGCCGTGATGTTTTTGGCAAGAATCTTTCCCTGGCGCACGGCGTGCTGGGCGTTGGGCACACAGTAACCACCGACACCGCCGCCGCTGAGGTCAGGGACGCGGGCAACATCGCCGGCGGTCCACATTCCTTCGAGAATTTCGGAATCGTCGGTGACACGAAGGTCTGCTTGCGCGCAGATGCGCTCCCGGTCATCCAGTGGGATTCCGGTGCCGCCGAGCATGGTTTGGGCTTTCACGCCGGCCGTCCACACCACGATGTCCGTTTCCAGGACCATTCCGTTGGAGAGCTCGAGGCTCCCACCGACGGCGCTCTGCAACTGGGTGTTGAGGTGGATGTGTGCTTGGCGCTCGGCCAGGTTCTTGATCACCCACAGGCTGCTCTTGAGAGACACCTCGGGCATGATGCGATCCATGGCCTCGATGAGGTGGAAATGCGTGTCATCGATGCTGAGCGTTGGGAATTCCTTCAGCATCGCGGACACCAAGCTGCGCAGCTCCGCAAACGCTTCAATACCGGCAAAGCCGCCACCCACCACAACAACGGTCAACAAGCGGTCGCGTGCTGGGCCAGGAGGCATATCGGCAGCAATGTGAAGGTTGTCGATCACGCGGTCGCGCACCGAAATAGCTTCTTCGATGGTTTTCATGCCGATGGCCGAATCGGCAACACCGGGAATGGGGAAGGTTCGAGAGACCGCACCTGCGGTGATGACAATGTGGTCATAGTCCAGTGTGAAGTCAGCGCCGCCCTCGGGGGTAACGGTGACCTTCTTCTTGGGGTGATCCACACCGGTCACGCGGGCGGTAACAATGCGAGTTTTGGGCAGGTGACGACGCAGCGGAACAATCGCGTGACGCGCTTCGATTGAGCCGGCAGCCACCTCCGGGAGGAAAGGTTGGTACGTCATGTAGGGCAACGGGTCAATCACCGTTACTTCAGCCTCACCCCGGCGCAACAGCTTCTCGAGCTTGAACGCCGTATAGAAACCGGCGTAACCGCCACCCACAATGACAATTTTGGTCACAACACACCCATCTTTACCTGCAAAACAGGTTCCAATCTACCGCTTCCGGACTGCCAAAAATACCCGACCGGCCCCGACCACCAACACCAGCGCTAACACCGTCGCAAAGCCGCCGGTCACAAGGTAGGGCAGCACCTCCCGGTTGCGCGGGGACACCACCACACCAGCCTCCGGCTCCTTCGGCTCGTCCATCACCGTGGTCGAGGGCCCCAACGGCACGATGGCGGTCTCGCCGTCGCGCTTTCGGTGCAGGGTAATCCACGCCTCTAGTGACCCGAGAGGTGAGGCCGACACGGTCGGAACATCCTCCGTGAGAGCCCGGTAGGCGTTGACCAGGCCATAGCCATAGAGGGGGTCAGGAACAGTCTCGCTGGCAGGTGTTGCGGTCAACAGAAGCCGGTTGATCACATTGTTGGCATCCATCGACGGATAAGCCGACCTCACCAGCGCTGCAATGCCGGCGACAATGGGGGTGGCGCCACTGGTTCCCGCCCACGACACATAACCCCCACCCGGCACAGCGCCCACAAGACCCTCACTGGGTGCCATCACCCCAATCGTGATGCCTTGCGAGGAGGCGGCGTCACTGGCGACACCCTCCTGGGTAACCCCACCGACGGTCAACACACCGGGCATCGTTGCGGGCGCTCCCACACTGACGGTTCCACTACCCCGATTTCCCGCAGCAGCAATCACGACGACATCTTTACTGGCAGCGTAGGTAAAGGCGTCATCCCAGGTTTCTGGCCAATCTCGGGTATTTCGCGTCAACGAGAGCGAGATCACATCGGCCCCGGCATCGACCGAAAACCTCACGGCGCGAGCAATTTGGTCATCCGGCGATATGGCTCCGCTGCCAAAGCTCATCGAGGCGGTGATGATTTCTGCTCCCGGTGCGCTACCGATGACACCGTCGCTCTCCCCACTGCCCCTGCCCGCAGCTAGCGACGCGACCATTGTTCCGTGGCGGCGGTCAAATCCAACCGGGGTTTGACCGTTCGGGCTGCCCAGGCCAGAAAAATCTGCACCCGCGATAACGGCCCCAGCAAGGTCGGGGTGCGAACCATCAACGCCAGTATCGATAATCGCAATGCGCACCCCCTCGCCGCGGGTAATGCTCCAGGCTTGCTCGATGCCGTAATCCTCCAGCCAGTACTGACGCTCCCGGACCTGGTCGGCAAAAGCGGGAGTTGCGACCCCCGCACCGGAGGCGAGCACAAGCGCAACAAGAGAGGCAGCACCTACCCGCCCAGAGACGCGTCGATTCAGCAGTGACACGAATCGATGCTCCAGGGGGTATCGGCAAGCGCCCAATCTCCGACAGGGTTTACCCCCGGCCCCACCGACAGCGAATGCGCCATCAGCGTGTGCAGGCACTTGACGCGCGTGGGCATTCCGCCAGCAGAAATTCCTGCGGTTTCTCCCACATGCTCCAGCGCTTCCCGTTCCGCCAAAAAGTCATCGTGCGCGGCTTGATACTGCGCTCTTACGTCGTCGTCCTCGGCAAGCCGTTCCTGATACTCGACCATTTTTCCTTCTGCCTCGAGGCGCGACGCGGCTTTGGTCGCAGCGGGCTGGCTCAGGTAATACAGGGTGGGAAAAGGTGTGCCGGTGTGGAGTCGAGGCCGCGTGATGACCGCAACAGGGTTTCCACACACGCACCGGGCGGAGATTCCCACAATGTCTCGGGCAGGTCGCCCCAACTGCTCGCTGACGGTGGCGATATCCGTCTGGGTGGGTGTGTCGCCGGGGGATCTCATGGCGTGTCCCCCGCAGCGTTGAGAGACGACGTTGTTGCAGCGACGAGGTATGAGGCCAACAGTGCTTCACGCCAGTCTGTAGTGGAGCGAACGATATCGGAGGACACTTCGAGCTCGTCCGTTTCTTCCGCCTCCCCCACGTCATCAATCACCAGGTAGGTAATGTCACCGGGGTAAACGAAGAGCAGACGCTCTCGTGCTTGCGTCTCCACGAAAGCGGGATCTCTCCAGCGTTCGCGTTGGGCCTCGAGGCTGATCACAGCCTCATTGCTTTCTTCCAGGGCTGCCTCGAGAGCGGCTATCTCCTGCTGCTGTTCGGCGAGGATGCTCAGCGTGGGTGAGAGCACTACGACCCCGGCAACGATGAGAACCAGCACAACCACGGCAAACCCGGAGGCTTGCAGGGACGAGAAAACGGACGCCGGGGAGGCGCCTGTTCTTCCCGATTGTGCCTTTTTTGCTGCCACGTTCTCAGTTTAGGGATGGGCGGCTAAGCCCGACCCTAGGGCGCGCAGACGCTAGTGGAAACGTGGGTACGCACCGGCACCCGCATACACGGCAGCATCCCCGAGTTCTTCTTCGATGCGCAACAACTGGTTGTATTTCGCCACCCGCTCGCTGCGGGCCGGAGCGCCAGTTTTGATTTGCCCACAGTTTGTGGCGACCGCGAGGTCGGCAATCGTGGTGTCTTCGGTTTCCCCGGAGCGGTGGGACAGCACAGCGGTGTAACCAGAGCTTTGCGCGAGGGATACCGCCGTCAAGGTTTCGGTGAGCGTGCCAATTTGGTTCACCTTCACCAACAGCGAGTTTGCAGCGCCCTGGGCGATGCCATCGGCCAGGCGAGCCGGGTTGGTGACAAAGAGGTCGTCCCCCACGAGCTGGACTTTGTCGCCAATGGCCTCGGTGAGGGATACCCACCCGGACCAGTCGTTTTCATCCAGCGGGTCTTCAATGGTGACCAGCGGGTAGTTGGCGACCAGGTCAGCGTAGTAATCGGCGAGGAAGGCGGCGTCGCGCTGCTGTCCCTCAAACGAGTAGGAACCGTCGTGGAACATTTCAGTTGCCGCCACGTCTAAGCCCAGGGCAATGTCTTTACCCGGGGTGAAGCCAGCGGCCTCAATAGCGCTCATCAGGAAATCGAGCGCTGCCCGGTTGCTTGCCAGCTCCGGTGCGAAACCACCCTCATCACCCAGGCCGGTTTGCATCCCGGCTTTCTTGAGCTCTGCTTTGAGAGCGTGGTAGGTCTCTGTGCCCATGCGCAGTGCTTCACGGAAACTGGTGGCTCCGATGGGCAGCACCATAAATTCTTGGATGTCCACGGCCGTATCGGCGTGAGCACCACCGTTGATGACGTTCATCATGGGGACGGGGAGAACGTGAGCGTTCGCGCCTCCCACATACTGAAAGAGCGAGAGTTCAGCAGACTCGGCTGCGGCTTTGGCTACAGCCAAGGAGACACCCAAGATGGCGTTGGCGCCCACTTTTTCCTTGTTGGCCGTGCCATCGGCATCGATCAGCAACTGGTCAATGGTGCGCTGCTCGCTTGCTTCTTCGCCTTCAATGGCGGGAGCGAGCACATCCAGCACGCTTTTCACCGCTGCGGTGACACCTTTGCCGAGGTAGCGTTTCGCATCACCATCGCGCAGCTCGTAAGCCTCGAAAGCACCAGTAGACGCCCCGGATGGAACAGCCGCACGAGAGGTCACCCCGTTATCGAGAAGAATCTCCACCTCCACGGTGGGGTTACCTCTCGAGTCAAGAATTTCGCGGGCGTTCAGTGCTTCAATCCAAGCCACAAAGGCTCCTTCCATAAGGGGTGCGAACCCCCATTCTATCGAGGGCCTAGTGGCCGCCGAGCTCCCGCCAATTGAGTTGATCGGCCCGGGTGTGTTCCGCCACATCGGCGACTTTGCTGAAGCCATCGGTCACTAGGCGGTCAAACGCAGAGCGCATATTGCGGGTGTGGGGAACTAAACGAACCTGGTAGCCCTCGGCGACTAACTCCGCCTTAATCGCTAAGAGGTCACTGCTCGGTGCTGCCGGGTTATACGACACCGCCACTTTCGCGGGGGTATCCGACGCTGAGTCAGCGACCACGTCGAGGAGTCTCTCGAACCCCAGTGACATCCCGACAGCAGGCACCTCACGGCCCAGAAACCGCGAAATCATGCCGTCGTAGCGACCGCCGCCACCCAGTGAGCTTCCCAACTCGGGATGCGAAATCTCGAAAATGGACGAGGTGTAGTACCCCATTCCTCGCACCAAGGTCGGATCCACCACCACAGAGCCTTCCGGGAGGGCAGAACTCACGCGGGAGACCCACGCAACCAGCTCGCCGGCGAGCCGGTGGGATTCCGCCGTGTCACCCATGAGGCTGCCGATCACCTCGGAATCCAAGGGCAAAGGTGCGCCGTGGAGAATCCCCCCGAGGACCGTCGCATCCCACCCGGCGCTCAAGCGTTCCGCCAATTCACTCAGGACACCCTCGGCGCCAATCTTGTCGAGCTTGTCAATAACGATCATCGCCACCGGTTGCTCATCTTCTGCCACCGACGCTGCGCTGAGCACTTCGGTCAGCAATCGTCGGTCGTTGATACGAAAGCTCCACCCGGTAACACCCAGTTGGGTAAGCGCATCCGCTGTGGCTAGCAGGATTTCTTCTTCCGCCAGGGAGCTTGCTTCGCCGAGGGTGTCGATATCAGCTTGCACAAACTGGCGGTAGCGACCCTTCTGGGGTCGCTCAGCCCGCCACACCGGGCCGGTGTGGAAGGAGCGGAAAACACTCGGCAATTGCGCGTGGTGGGTGGCATAAAAGCGCGCGAGCGGAACGGTGAGATCAAACCGCAAGCCCAAATCGGAAAGCTCGTCCACATCTGAGACGTGACGGGCGTCTTCTGCGCTCACGCCGCGCTTCATCACCCGGAAACTCAATTTTTCGTTATCTCCGCCGAGCCCCGAGTTCAGCGTGCTCGAGTCTTCCATCGCGGGTGTCTCAATGGATTCGAAACCGTGGCGGTGATACGTCTGGGCGATCGTTCCCAACACCGCATCGCGGTGTTCTTTGTCTCGGGGGAGAAAATCTCTCATACCCCGCGGGGAACCAGCAGCCATTTGCCTATTCTCTCACGCAGGCGGTGTCCAGTCGGCTTCGATCGCCCGCAATCGCGTGCGCAGCGCTCGTTCCGGATCTAAGCCCTGCGCCCTGGAACTCTGCACAATCCCCAGCAGGAGGTCGCCCAGTGCCTCTTCCGTGTCGGGCACGGACGGTGGGTTCTGACGCTCGAGGGCGACACCACCGCGCTGGAGAACACTCTGCGCACGAGCGAGTGCGGAGAGCTTCTCGGGGATCCCCTCAAACGGTGTGGCCCGATGCTTTTTTTGCTCCGCTTTGATTTCTTGCCATCGCTGAACCACTTCTTCTGTGCTGGCCGCGCCACCGTCAGCGAAAACGTGCGGGTGGCGCTCGCGCATTTTTGCCTCCACCTCCGCTGCGACATCGTCGATGTCAAAAGCGCCGTCGGGATAGGCGGCAGCAATATCGGCGTGAAAGAGCACCTGATAGAGGACATCGCCAAGTTCTTCACGAATGTCCTCCGGTGAGCCGGCTTCCAAAGCTTCGATCAGCTCGAAGGTTTCCTCGAGAAGGTGCTCCACGAGGGACGCATGGGTTTGCTCGCGATCCCACGGGCACCCGCCTGGGCCCCGGAGGGTCGCCATCGTGGCGATCAGTTGCGAAAGCCCGGGATAGGAACCAGTCATACCACTAGTGTGCAGGTTCACTCGCCACGGGCGCTGGATAGAGCGCATCCAACACGCCCTCCACCCACGTCACCACCGCTTGATCGGTGTAGTTCTCGGGAAGGGGAATCAGAGTGACGCGGGCCGGCGCGACATGGTTGGCGCCGGGATACAGACGCATCAGTCGCACTTGAATCGAATCGGGAAGCGGAGGGCCCACCAGGCGCAACTTGTTCCCCATCACCATGACCTCGCTCAGGCCTCGGGCCATCGACAAGCGTCGCAGCTGCGTGATCGACACCAACGTGTTTGCTGCGGGAGGCAGCTCACCGTAACGATCGATCATTTCTTCGACGAGCTCGGCTATTGCTCCCTCCGCGCTGGTGGGTGCTGCAGCAGCCGAGAGCTTTTGATACATCTCCAGGCGCAAACGCTCCGAATCGATGTAATCCAGGGGGATCAGCGCATCCACGGGCAGTTCCAGACGTAGCTCCGTCTGTCCCGGCGCGACCTCGTCGCGGAACGTTGCAATCGCTTCGGACACCATCCGCAAATACAGGTCAAAACCCACCCCCTGAATATGGCCTGCCTGCTCAGCCCCCAATAGGTTCCCGGCCCCCCGCATTTCCAAATCCTTCATCGCAATGCGGGTACCGCCACCCAAATCGGTGGTTGCAGCAAGGGTGGCCAGGCGATCGTGCGCAGTTTCACCGACCGGAAGGTCGGGGTCATACAGCAGGTAGGCGTAGCCGCGTTCGCGGCCTCGACCCACGCGACCGCGCAACTGATGCAATTGTGAGAGCCCGTACCGATCGGCGCGATCCACAATCAACGTGTTCGCGTTGGTGACATCGAGACCGGTTTCGATAATCGTGGTGGAGACCAAAACGTCGAAACGACGCTCCCAGAAGTCGACCATGACCCCCTCGAGGTCTGCTTCCGCCATTTGACCGTGGGCGATGGCGACACGAGCCTCCGGAACCAACTCTTGAATGCGCTCGGCAACCCGCGCGATAGACGAAACCCGGTTGTGCACAAAAAACACTTGGCCTTCGCGCAGGAGCTCCCGGCGAATTGCCGCGACCACCTGGGCGTCGTTATACGGCCCCACGAACGTCAAAATCGGGTGCCGTGCCTCAGGCGGGGTATCTAAAGTCGACATTTCGCGGATACCGGTGACGGCCATCTCGAGTGTCCGAGGAATGGGGGTCGCGCTCATAGCCAACACATCAACATTGGTTTTGAGAGCTTTCAGCAGGTCTTTGTGCTCCACACCGAAACGCTGTTCCTCATCGACGATGATCAACCCCAGGTCCTTAAAGACCACGTTCTTTGCCAGCAGTCGGTGGGTCCCCACCACCACGTCCACACTCCCGTCCGCTAAACCCTGGAGGGTGGAGCGTGCCTCCGCCGCCGTTTGGAACCGCGAGAGTGCTCGCAGATTCAACGGGAAGGGCGCGTAGCGCTCCTGGAACGTCTCCATGTGCTGTTTCACCAGCAGGGTGGTGGGGGCAATGATGGCGACTTGCTTGCCATCTTGGACCGCTTTGAAGGCTGCGCGAACAGCAATTTCTGTTTTTCCAAAACCCACATCGCCTGCCACCAGGCGATCCATCGGAATGGGCCGCTCCATGTCGGCTTTGACTTCATCGATCGTGGTCAACTGATCCGGGGTTTCCACAAAGGGGAACGCTTCCTCCAGCTCGCGTTGCCAGGGCGTGTCCTGCCCGAAGGCATACCCGGGGGCCGACATGCGCGCGGAGTACAACTTGACCAAGTCGATGGCGATTTCACGAACAGCTTTCCGCGCTTTGCCTTTGGTCGCCGCCCAATCAGAGCCCCCCATTTTTGAGAGTGTGGGGGAATCGCTGCCGGCATAGTGGCTCAGTTGAGAAAGCTGGTCGGTGGGCACGTGGAGGCGATCCGGTGGGCTCCCGCGCTTGGAGGGGGCGTACTCGAGGACGACAAACTCGCGCTCACTTGTGATGGCATCCCTGCCACCGGTGGAGACCTCACGTCGGGCCACCTCGACAAAGCGTCCCACACCGTGGGTGTCGTGGACGACATAGTCCCCGGCAGCAAGCTGCAGGGGGTCCACCACTTTGGTGCGCTTGGCGGCCAGTGTTCGCCGTGCTCTCGGTGAGGCCGTTACCGCTTTGCCAAAAAGCTCTTTCTCGCCGAGAACCAGTCGTTTGCTACCGGCGAGCTCGAACCCTTCGGAGATGACCCCCTGAACGACGCTCACCACGGAACTGCCCGGGTTGAGGCCACCCTCTTCGATGCGATGGGCAATGTCTCGATCGCCCAGGAGGTGAGCGGTGCGCTCCACCAGGCCGTGACCTCCGGCAACACACACAATCTCGTGGCCCTCACGGGCTTTCTCCGCGATCACCTCCCACACGTCATCCACTCCTGTGCCAAGCACGACCGGGTGCACATCCGGCCTGAGGATTCCCGCACTACCCGTGTCGAGAGAGTCCACGCTGATCCACGGGCGCGGGGCGCTCAGATCGCGCACCTCATCCCGGGAGAGGAAGTCGCCGGCCTCCAGATCGATGGGGGCGGAGCCTTCGCTGGTGGCGGCTGCCTCCCAGGCAGCCTGGAGGAACTCTTTGTTCGTGTGGTTGAGCGATTCTGCTCGCGCCGCCACTTTCTGCCACGACACCTCAACAACTACCGTGTCGTGGGGAAACAGGGTCGAGGGCGCAACAAGCTGATCCACCAACAGAGGCTGTAAGGATTCCATCCCCTCACACGGGATTCCTTCGGCAATTTTGGCGAGCATCCCTCCCAGCCCCGGGTATTCGTGGGCGAGCTCCGCGGCCCTAGCCCGCACACCGCTGGTCAACAACATTTCCCGCACAGGATCGAGCGCGATGTCTCCGACCGGTTCGGGCAACGAACGTTGGTCGGCCACGGTGAAGAAGGACAGTGATTCAATCTCCGAGCCGAAGAAATCTAATCGCACAGGGTGCTCGGCTAAGGGAGGAAAGACATCCAAAATCCCACCGCGAAGCGCAAACTCTCCGCGCCGGGTGACCAAATCAACCCGCTGATACGCGGAGTCCACCAAATACTCGGTCCAGTCCTCGAGCGTTCGACTGGTGTCCCCCCGTGTGGCGACGAAGGACTCAACGTCAGCAAGCGCCGGATTCACCGGTTGAACCAGTGCCCGAATGGAAGCCACCACGATCAGTGAGCCCTCCGCTGTGCCCTCGGACACTGAGCGCAAAGCGCGAAGCGCGCTTCTACGGCGCGCCACTGTTTCCGGGTGCGGGCTGAGTCTCTCGTGGGGAAGTGTTTCCCAGGCAGGAAAATCCAGCACGGACGTGGTGGCCGGCACCATGGTGCGCAATTGGTCCCGCAGTTGATCAGATTCCCGCCCCGTGGGACACACCACCACAGTGCTCGAGTGGGAGCGCGCCAAGGACACTCCGGCGATGTAGGGGGCCCATATTCCCTGAGGCAACACCACCGAGCCGCCTGTGGGCGCAAGATTCAGTGCAGACTGAAGCCCCTCATCCTGAGATAACCAGGGGATCAGGGTGTCAAGGCTCACTGAGCCAACCCTACGCGTTGGAAGGTGGGGAATGGATGCGACCCTGCGCTGCGGTCAGCCCCTCCGTCGCCAGTAACTCGATAGCACTACAGACGGTGGTGAACGTGTGAGCCATGGTCTGCTCCTGCTCGGCAGTGTGCTTCTGCAACACGTAATCCGCGGGCGGGATACGACCCTCGGGGCGACCAATACCGACGCGTATTCTCAGAAACTCTGGGGTCCCCAGCGCCTGGGCGATATCGCGGATGCCATTGTGGCCCGCGTGACCGCCACCCTTCTTGAGACGAACCACGCCGGGCTCCAGGTCGAGCTCATCGTGAACGACAATCAGTTGCTCGGGTGGAATCTTGTAGAACGCGAGCATGGCCCGCACGGGTGCCCCCGACACGTTCATAAAGCTAGAGGTCGTGGCGAGGTGCAGGCGAATTCCCGCGGGGTGGGAGACTATCGCCGTCATCCCGTGGGATTTCATTTTCGAGAAAGTCTCCCCAGCGCTCGCCGCGCAGGCGAGAACCGCGCGCTCACCAATGTTGTGGCGGGTCAGCTCGTAGCGAGGGCCCGGGTTACCGAGCCCGACGATCAGCCACCGGGAAGTGGCACGGGGAGTTTTTGCTCCTAGCCAGCGCAGGGCTATTCGCCACCGTCATCACTGGACGATGCTTCCGCCGAACCGGCGTCAGCAGCGCCGGCTTCCTCAGCCACCGGAGCAGCTTCTTCCACCTTCGGAGGCAGCTGGATCGAGAGAATCAGCATCTCCGGGTCACTCAGCAAGCTGGTCCCCTCCGGCAGAGTAATTTCGCCGGCGTGGATTTGTGCACCCTCTTCGAGGCCCTGAACACTGACCGAGACCGACTCGGGGATGTGGGTGGCTTCTGCCTCAACGCTGATCGCGCCGTGCTCCAACTGGACCATGGTGCCGGAGATGGATTCACCCTCCACGTGCACGGCGATATCCACGGTGACCTTTTCACCCTTGCGCACGATCACGAGGTCTAGGTGCTCAATGATTTGGCGGACCGGGTCACGCTGGATGTCCTTGATCAGGACAAGCTGTTTCTCGTCCGGCATTTTCAGGTCAATCAGTGCGTTGGCGCGACGCGCAATCAGCGTTGTTTCGTGCGCGGGAACCGCAACGTGCAACGGCGCAGCACCGTGACCGTAGACAACGGCAGGGATTTTTCCTGCCTGGCGCAGCTTGCGGGCAGCGCCTTTACCAAAACTCGTACGGATGTCCGCGTCGACGTGATTTTCAGCCATTTTTTTGCTCCTGTGTGGGATTTCTCGAACTCGAACGCCTTAGCGTGAGGAGAGACCGCAGGAGCCTTCTCCGCCGCGTCGATTACGAAGTGTGATGTCACACTTCCTCGCCGAAGTACCCCGTAAGCGTAGCGGGGAATCCCCCACTCGTCTATCCCGCGCGATAACGACCCCACCTCACGCCCCACCAGACCACGGCGCCCAGAATGAGAGCGGCAGCACCAGCAAGGAGCGAGATAAGAGGCAGGGCAAACACCAGGGATACGCATCCGACGAGGCCAAGCCAAGGCACGGCCACCGGCAAGCGCCGATCGTGCCGGGGGACGCGCAGCACGCTGACGTGTCCGATCGCGTAATAGCTCAGCACCGTCGCAGAGGACAGACCCACCAGCCACAGGGGGTCCAACACAGCGGAGGCCACGATCGCGAGCACTGCCATGGCGACCTCTGCGCGTATCGGGCTCGCGGTGCGCGCCGATACCACCGCCAAACCTCGCGGTAAATCGTTGCTCTCTGACATAGCCATAGCGGTTCGAGATAACCCGGCCAGCAGGGCACCCAGCGATCCCAGGCACGCCAGCACGGCGGCTATCACCACGAACCCTCGCCATGATTCGCCGACGGCATCAGCGAGGGGTGCTGCGGAGGACACCACGGCGCTGGTTCCGAGCGCGCCCACCACGCTGACACCCACGGCAACGTAGAGGGCGATCACCAGCACGAGTGTCCCCACAATCACGCGAGGGAGAACCGTGCTGGGGTTTTTCACTTCCGCACCGAGGGTGGCCATCCGGGCATAGCCGGCAAAAGCAAAGAACATCAGGCCTGCTGCCTGCCAGAGACTGTAGACATCCGTCGGAGACTTCACCGGCGGGACGCTGGTGGTGCTGGCGGCCGAGACAATAACAGCGAGCAGTACGGCGACGACCAACGCCGTCAGCACCAGTGCCACGGCTGCGGTGGAGCGGACCCCCGTGATGTTGATCAGAGCAAACACGGCAACGAGTGCCGGGGCCACCCAGTGCGCCTGGTCGGGAAGGGCATAGGTCGCCGCAATCATGGCGATGGCGGCAGCCGAGGAGAGTTTGCCGACCAGAAACAACCCCCCGGCGAAGAAACCAGCACCGGGCGAGAGGTACCGCCTGGCGTAGGCATAAACACCGCCTGACTCGGGCACCAACAGGGCCAGCTGCGCCACGCTCAGGGCGTTCAGAAGCGACAGGAAACCGGCCAGGACAATCGCCACAATGAACAGGCTCCCCGCCCGCTCGAGTACCGGGCCCCACACCCAGAACACACCCGCACCCAGCATGGCGGAGACGCCAATCCCCGCCGTTGCTAGAGGGCCGAGAACCCTTCGCACAGTGGCCACTGGCACACTATAACCACGCCAAGAATCGAAAAGGTAAACATGTCGGTGGACGCAGGAGACTTCGGGGAACCCGAGCGGCCGCTCTATTCCCGCAAACGGCGCCGGCTCCTGCAAATCGTGGTGTCGCTGGCAATTATTGCTCTGGTCCTGCCGGGGGTGTTGATTACGTGGGTCACCCAGGTCCAAACAGCCCAGTACGCCTGCCAGATTGCTGCCGCGTACTACGCGCCGGGGGCTCAGCGGTCAAAGGCAGCCTTTGAGCTCGGCAACCCGGATGTGCTGGGCTGGAATTGTTATGTCGAAATTGACGGGCAGGACGACTTTTTTATCGCCCACCTGGGTGTCATTCCTGGCGCTCCGCGCCTGGTTCCGTTGACGGGAAGCTAAGCGGCGCCATCAAACATTGAGGTGACCGAACCGTCTTCGAACACCTCGCGAATGGCGCGTGCCAACAACGGTGCGATCGGAAGAACCGTGAGTCGATCCCAGTGCTTATCGGCAGGAAGCGGCAGGGTGTCGGTCACCACAACCTCGTCGATGAAATCCGACTGCAGCACCGTGGAGGCGGGGTCGGAGAAGACCGCGTGGGTGGCGGCAACAATCACACTGGTGGCGCCCGAGTTCTTGAGTGCTTGGGCGGCTTTGGCAATAGTGCGGCCGGTGTCGATCATGTCATCCACCAGCAGACACACCCGACCGTCCACCTCACCCACGATTTCGTGCACGGAGACGTCGTTGTGAATAGCCGGGTCGCGACGCTTGTGAATGATCGCCAGCGGGGCACCCAACTTGTCGCTCCAAATATCCGCGACGCGGACACGGCCCATGTCGGGGCTCACCACAGTCAGCGTGTCGGGATTCAGCTTCTCTTTAAAATGCTGCAGCAGGACTGGCATAGCAAAAAGGTGGTCAACGGGGCCGTCAAAGAACCCTTGAATCTGTGCGGCGTGAAGATCGACACTCATGATCCGATCGGCGCCAGCAGCTTTGAACAGGTCGGCCATCAAACGGGCAGAAATCGGTTCCCGACCGCGACCCTTCTTGTCTTGACGCGCGTAAGGATAAAACGGGGCCACCACCGTGATGCGTTTAGCACTGGCCCGTTTGAGGGCATCAACCATGATGAGCTGCTCCATGACCCATTCATTGATCGGGTCGGAGTGCGACTGGATCACAAAAACGTCGGAGCCTCGGACGCTATCGCCGTACCGGGCATAAATTTCCCCGTTGGCAAACGTTTTGGCATCTGTAGGCACGAGCTCGGTGCCCAGTTCCTGTGCGACCGCTTCGGCGAGAGCCGGATGAGCGCGACCACTCACGAGAACGAGATTTTTCTTGGGAGTGGCGGAAATGTGCGTCACGGAATTAGAGCTTTCTCCTGCGGTGAGCGGTCATGGTTTCTTTTTACCGGTGGAAGCATTTTTCGCCGCCGTGGCAGCCGGCGAGCCTTCGCGGTTCTGTTCAACCCAGCCTTCAAGGTTGCGCTGCGGGGCGATGCTCATCGCCAAAGCGCCAGGCTCGACGTTCCGACGCACCACCGCGCCCGCCGCGGTGTACGAACCATCACCAAGCTCCACCGGTGCGACAAATACCGTGTGTGAACCGGTGCGCACCTGGGCACCAATGGTGGTGCGGTGCTTGTGGGTGCCGTCATAGTTCGCCGTAATAGCGCCAGCACCGATGTTGGTTCCTTCTCCCACATCGCTGTCGCCGATGTAGCTGAGGTGCGGCACTTTCGCCCCGCGCTGCAGCGTCGAGTTTTTCACCTCAACAAAGGCACCCACTTTTCCTTCCGGTCCAATGGAGGTGCCCGGGCGTAGGTAGGAAAAAGGCCCGATAGACGCGTGTTCGTGAATATGGGCACCCAGGGCGTGAGTGCGCACCACGGTGGCATGGGATTCCACGGTGCAGTCCACGAGGGTGGTGTCCGGACCGATGGTGGCGTGAGAGTCAATACGCGTGGAGCCCCCCAGGTGAACACCGGGCAGCAGTGTGACATCGGGGGCAAGCTCCACCGACAGGTCAATCATGGTGCTGGCGGGGTCCTGAATGGTCACACCGCTGAGCTGCCATCCCCGGACGGTCATACGCGTCAACCGCGCCTGAACGTCACTGAGTTGTGCGCGGTCGTTAATGCCTTCCAACAACCAGGAATCCTCGACAAGAACGCCCGCAACCGCGTCTCCCTGCGCGTGCAGGGCTTCGACCATATCGGTGAGATATTTCTCGCCTTGGGCGTTGTCCGTGCCCAGCGCGGCCAGTGCCGCTGAAGCGACGGAGCGCTCGACGAAATACACCCCCGCGTTGATCTCCTCGAGGGCTCGCTCGTCGTCGGTGGCATCAGCGTCCTCAACAATGCGAGCTACTCCCCCGGATTCGGTGCGAATGACCCGGCCGTACCCGGTCGGGTCTCCCGGCACCGTCGTGAGCACGGTAAGAGCAGTGCCCTCGGCTCGGTGGTGGTCCAAGACCGCCTGGAGCGTGTCCGAATCCAGCAGCGGGACGTCACCGCTGATGACCACAACGTCGCCCGAAAAATCCTGGGGAAGCGCCTGAAGTGCTAGCTGAAGGGCGCGACCTGTGCCGGGAATATCGTCCTGATCGACTACCAGCGCGTCTTCGACATAGTCGGTAACCACGGCGGCGACAGCGTCGCGCTGATGGCGCACCACGACCGCAATGTGGTCGGGCTCTAGAGCGCTTGCCGTCGAGAGGACGTGGCCAATCAGCGGAACACCGGAGAGTGGGTGAAGCACTTTGGCAATCTCGGATTTCATCCGGGTGCCCTGCCCCGCGGCAAGCACCACGACGGCGAGCGCTGATTGCGTCATAACACCATTTAAGCGCACTGGGAGGTATTGAGAAACCACACCCTGGCAGATGGCTCCGCCCCCAGGATTCGAACCTAGACCTAACAGCTCCAAAGGCTGTCGTGCTGCCGTTACACCAAGGCGGAATGGCCAGAGGCCTCCCCCATTGTGCCAGAGGAACGATAATGGGGGGATGACCACCCCCCGCGATGACGTTGATCGCATCGTCGAAGCGTGGCAACGGGAACGACCTGACCTGGATGTGTCTCCCCTAGAGGTGCTCTCACGAGTCAGCCGTATCGGCAAGCGCGTCGAGACGTTCCGAAAAACGGCGTTTCGCGCCAGCGGGCTGGAGTCGTGGGAATTTGATGTGTTGGCAGCATTGCGTCGCGCGGGTTCCCCGTTTGCGCTGAGCCCCAAGAACCTGCTGCAAGAAACCCTGGTGAGCTCCGGTGCGATGACCCATCGCCTCGGGAAACTCGAGGGCAAGGGGCTCATTACCCGTACCTCGCACCCTGATGATGGCCGGGGTGTTGTGGTCATGTTGACGGATCAGGGCAAGACGGCCATCGATATTGCCTTCTCGACACTGATCGACGCCGAACACGAGTTATTGCGATCACTGCCCGAGGGTGACCGCGCGTCCATGGCACACGCTTTGCGCACCCTGAGCTTGGACGTTGAGAGCCGGTAGCACCCGTTGTCCGGGATGCGCGTGCGAGAATAGAAGCTCTTCCCGGCCCAAAGGACATCGTGACCAGTAGAATTCCGCACGCCCTTCGCTGGTGGATTGGGCTTTCGGCGCTCGGCATTGTTGCCCTCGATCAGGGCACGAAATGGTGGGCAGAATCCACCCTTGAGCTGCGCGAGTACGTTCCCGTCATCGGCGATTTGTTGGGCTGGCGTCTGATTTATAACCCGGGAGCAGCGTTTGGTCTGGCCTCCACCATGACCTGGATTTTGACGATTGTCGCGGCGGTTGCCGTGGTGGCGTTGGTCGTGTTGTCGTTGCGCGCAACGCGGGTATCCCTGGGTATTGGGCTCGCCGGCATGCTCGGCGGTGCCATTAGCCACCTGGGGGACCGGCTTTTTCGGGAACCAGGGTTTGGAGAGGGCCACATTGTCGATTTCATTGACTACGCGGGTTTCTTCGTCGGCAACATCGCCGACATCTTCCTGGTTGCCTCTGCGATTTATCTCGTCGCGCTGAGCTTGTTCCAGAAAGAACCGGTCACACCAGATGAGCTCCCCGAGGAGTCGACACCGTAGGAATCGGTCGGTGGCCCTTGTCTTTCAGGGTCTGGACCAGTTGCGCCTGGTGGGATGCGTCCCGCGTCAGGGCGACTAACGTCGGCCCTGAACCCGACACCATGGTGCGCAGGGCGCCCCCCATTTCGCTGTCCATGAGCCCGCTGATGAGCGGTGGATGGAGATCAGCAGCCATCGGTCCCAAGTCGTTTTCCAGGAACACCGCGAGAGTCTCCGCGTCACCCGTGGTGAGAGCCTCCACCAGTTGTGGCGGAAGTTCGTTCGGTAATTCTTCGACGTCTCCGCCCGTCAACGCGTCGAAGTGTGCATAAACCTCCGGCGTCGAGAGGTGATGGTCGATGGGCAGTAGTACCCAGTAAAACTCCCCTGAGCCAAGCGGCTCCAGCTCGCTACCGTTCCCGCGCCCCAGCGCGGAACCACCGTGCAGCGCGAAGGGAACGTCTGCTCCCAGACCCGCTGCAATCGTGTGCAGGGTTTCGGTATCCGCCCGGTTGCCCCAGAGCTCATTCACTGCCACGAGGGCAGCGGCAGCATCGGCGGATCCCCCGCCCATTCCACCGCCGACAGGAATGCTTTTGTGAATGTGAAACGCTGCGGCCCCGTCATGGCCAATGGCTGCTGCGAGCGCCACTGCCGCTTTCACCACGATGTTGCTCTCATCACGGGGAACCTGATCGAGAGGAAGGTCACCCTCGAGGGTGACGCTGTAGGTGTCAGCGTTGCGCACAGTGACCGTCTCCCACATCTCAAGCGCATGGAACACGGTGAAGAGTTCGTGATAACCGGATGCGTTGCGTGGACCCACCCGCAAGACCGGATTGATTTTGCCGGGAGCTTTCGCGCTAACGGTCGTCATCACGCCAGGGTAGTCGAGTACTAGCGGTTTTCAAGGGGCACAATTTCGGGAACAATCGTGCGATAAACCATCATCCCGAGAATTTCGATCACGAGGTGCATCACCACCACGAGCGGAACGACCCCCCACACTTCCGGGTCAAGCGCCATCACAATCGGCAACATAATGACCCCGCCGCGCCCAGCACCAACGATCATGATGGCGCGCTTTTCACTCGGTGTCAGGCTCGCGAGGATCCCCGCCAACAACCCCAGGGGGGCGAGCAACACGAGGAAGGAAAAGAACAGGGGCACCAAACGCAAAAGCTCGAAGAGCTCCTCCACTTGTGCCGGCACCCGCAGCCACAGGGAAGAGGCCACCGCCACCGCGATGAACACCACGGTGTATCGAGCGAGTGTTCGTCGCGCACCCGCCCAGGAGGGCCGGCGCAACCCCACCAGCTGAACGATTACCGCGAGTGCGGCGGGCAGCACAATCAGGCCAAGAATCGCGCCAAAAGTGTCCGGTAAATCATCAAAACCCAAAACCCCGCCGCTCAGGCCGACAGCGAACAGGGGAACCACTACCAGTTGCCCCACCAACAGGATGGGCTTGGCCCCCAACACACTTTCCACATCGCCACCAGCTTGCTTCACCGTGGTCAACGACAGCGCCACACCCGGTGCCAGGAGAACCAGGAGCAAGCCGACTTGAAGCGCCGGGTGTTGCCACAGCACCCGCGAAAGGATGAAGGCCACCGCGGGCACGACCAGCAGGTTGACGGCAAAGAGCGCCACGAGAACGCGAGGCTTCGCGATCGCTTTTCCCAGCGACAGCAGAGGCAGACCCAACACCACAGCAAAGACCATCGCGCCGAGAGCAAACCAGGTGAACGACTCGAGCACCGTGGAGGGCCAGGGCACAAACCACCCGAGAGCTAGCCCGATGGCGACCGCTAACAGGATCCATGCGCTCGAGAGTGGGGAGCGCATTAGCGTGACCCGTGAACTACTCGCGCAAGGGCTACAAAGTCGTCCAATCCCCACGCTTCACCGCGGTCTGTGGGCTTCAACCCTGCCTGTTCGATGAGGTCACTGACCCGATCTGACCCCAAGTATTCGGCCAGTGCGCCACGAGCCATTTTGCGACGAGAGCGAAAGGCGTGAGTGACCAATTCGTCCAGAACCACTCTCAGAGCTTCGTCCCCCGGAGGAGTCTTGGCTTCCATCTGAACAAGAAGGGAATCAACGTTGGGCACCGGCCAGAAAACCTGCCGCGAGATCGCACCGGCAACACTCCAGTCGCCAAACCACGCGGCTTTCACACTGGGCGAGCCATAGGCCTTTGTTCCCGGTGTGGCCGCCAAGCGTTCGGCTACTTCCGATTGCACCATCACGAGCACCCGGCGAAAGGTGGGGAAGCTGCGCAGCAGGTGCAACACGATCGGCACGGCTGTGTTGTAGGGCAGATTGGCCACCAGAACGGTCGGCGGCGTGGGGAGCGTGGTGACCTCCATGGCGTCTGCCTCAATCACCTGGCAGGAAGCACCTGGCTGAAAATCAGCAATGGTGTGAGGCAGGAGGGAAGCAAGCCGAGGGTCGATCTCAATGGCCGACATCTCGGCTCCCGCATCCAACAAACCCAGCGTGAGGGAACCGAGACCTGGCCCCACCTCCAGGACATGATCATCGGGGCGAAGCTGCGCTGCCTGCACAATCTTGCGGACCGTGTTCGCATCGTGCACAAAGTTCTGACCCAGTTTCTTTGTTGGGGTGATATCGACCCGGGCAGCAAGTTCACGGATATCGCTAGCCCCGAGAAGGCGGGCGCTATTGGTCGCGTTCACGAAAAACCGAATCGGGGCCCACGACGGGTGCCGCGTCAAAGCGTCCGTAGACGTCAAAGGTGTTGTCGGTGAGCTGTGCAGCCAACAGGTTCACGTCCATCTCCAGGGTTTCTGCCATGAAGCGCAGTGTGTAGGGGATCATGTATGGGCTGTTGGGCTTGCCCCGGTGGGGGGTGGGGGTCAGAAACGGGGTATCCGTTTCGATCAGAATCTGTGATCGGGGCATCACCGCGAGCGCCTCACGGATACCGTGAGCGTTGCCAAAGGTCACTGTCCCGGCAAACGAGGCATACCAACCGTGCTCAGCAAGAACCTCCGCAAGTGCGCGATCACCACTGAAGCAGTGGAACACCGTCTTCTCGGGCGCCCCCACCGCCAACAGTGTGGCGACAACATCGTCGTGGGCGTCACGATCGTGAATCTGAAGGGCAAGACCGTGTTTTTTTGCCAGCTCAATGTGGGCGATAAACGCATCGCGCTGATCGTGTTGCCGATCGGGTTTCGTGCGGAAGTAGTCAAGGCCGGTCTCACCAATGGCTACGACGCGGGGTTGCGCCGCGAGAGCATCCAGTGCCTCCATAGCCGACTCAAACTCGCCGGCAGCCATCAGAACAGGCGCTTCATTGGGGTGAATGGCCACCGCTGCTAGGACGCGCGGTTCTCTGGCGGCTAACGCCGCAGACCAGGTGGAGGTCTCAACATCGGTACCCACCTGAACAACACCCAGAACCCCTACGGCCCCGCTCTTATCGAGGTGCTCGGTGTACGCCATCGGGTTGTCACCATCGGCAAATTCAAGGTGCGCGTGGTTGTCATAGACCCCCACATCGAGTCGCAGAGGCGCCGGGGGGTAAGCCACGGCTCGGTCACCGTCTTGTGCACTTCCCCGAGTGCGGATATGCGCGGGCAGTTGGTTATCCACCGGGAGCCCCCGCTAGCTGTCCTGCTCGATGCGCGGGAACAATGCGGCAAGTTCGGCAATGGCCGAACCTGGAGGAAGCACGCCGAAACGACCGGCTTCGGGAATGATGTGCTCATGCAGAGCTCCGAGTGAGTGGTCAGCGCCAAGCCCCACCCACAACTTCTCAGTGGTCTCCGGCATAAAAGGCGACAGGGTCACGGCGAGAGCCCGCAAGGCATCCAGGGAGGTGTACAGCACGGCATCTAAGCGCTCTGCTTGATTCTCATCCTTGGCGAGGACCCACGGCTCCTGCTCAGTGATGTATCCGTTGACTGATTCGACGATGCGCCACAACTGCGCGAGGGCTTCGTGCGGGGCAAAGTTATGCATCGCTGCGTCGGCGGCCGCCACAGCATCAGCCATCACGCGAGAAATGGCGTGATCGGCCTCTGTCGCTTCGGGCATCGTGGGGACAACGCCTCCGCGGTAACGGTGGACCATGGCAACCACCCGGGACGCTAAGTTTCCCAAACCGTTGGCAAGCTCTGCTTCATAGCGCGCAGAAAGGTCTTCCCACGAGAACGAACCATCCGAGCCAAAGGTGATGGCGCGAAGGAAGTAATAGCGGAAGGCATCGGTGCCAAAGACATCCGTGATGTCCGTCGGGGCGATACCGGTCAGGTTGGTTTTCGACATTTTTTCGCCACCAACCAGCAACCACCCGTGGGCAAAGACCTTTTTCGGTGGCGCTAAACCGGCGGCCATCAACATTGCCGGCCAGATGACCGCGTGGAAGCGAGCAATGTCTTTACCCACCAATTGGACGGCAGGCCACTTGGCGGCGAATGCTTCATCGTCGGCGCCCCAGCCGGTGGCGGTGATGTAGTTGAGCAACGCCTCAAACCAGACGTAGGTGACGTGGTCAGCATCGAAGGGAACCTCGATACCCCAGTCAATGTTGGAGCGAGAAATCGAGAGGTCTTCCAGCCCACGGTTCACGAAGGCGATAATTTCATTGCGAACGCTGGCGGGTTGGATGAAATCCGGCTGGTTGGCATACAAATCCAGCAGATCCTGCTGGAATGTGCTCATTTTGAAGAAATAGTTTTCTTCCTTCAGAACCTCAACAGGCCGAGAGTGAATGGCGCAAAGCTTCGAACCTGCGAACTCGCCCTCACCCTCGAGGACATCGGCGGCCGGTTTGTATTCTTCACAGCCGACACAGTAAAAGCCTTCGTATTCCCCCTGATAGATGTACCCCTTGTCGTGCAGCAGGGTGAGGAATTTTTTGACAGCGGTTTCGTGGCGCTCATCCGTGGTGCGAATGAAGTCATCGTTAGCCAAATTCAACGTTTTCAGCAGCGGTTTCCACGACTGCTCCACCAGCCGGTCTGCCCACTCGCGCGGGGTCACGCCGTTGGCGAGCGCCGTGCGCATGATTTTTTGCCCGTGTTCGTCGGTTCCGGTCAAAAACCAGGTGGGAATGCCGCTTTGGCGCATCCACCGGGACAAGACGTCAGCGGCAACCTCGGTGTAGGCATGGCCAATATGCGGCACGTCATTCACATAGAAAATCGGTGTCGCAATAAAGAAAGTGTCAACGTTGGAGGAGGCCATCAAGCCTCAATCCTAAGGGTGTGCGCTGATACTGGCGCTGTAGAGCTCACGCTTGGCCAGACCGGTTTCTTTGGCGACCTGAGCGCACGCATCAGATCGCTTCACCCCCTGCGCCATCAGGACCGCCACCTGCGCCACAGCATCCTCACTATTTGCCTCGTCACGGGGTTTTCCGCCCACCACGAGGACGATTTCGCCTTTGACCCCCTCAGCAAACTGTTCGGCCAGCTCACCGAGTGTCCCCCAGGCCACCTGTTCAAACAGTTTGGTCAGCTCGCGCACGACGCACGCGGGGCGTTCGGTTCCGAAGATCCCGGCGGCGTCGCTGAGCGCATCACCCAGTCGGTGAGGGGACTCAAAGAAGACCATGGTGCGCGGCTCGCCAGCCAACGACTCGAAATATGTCTTGCGCCCTTTGCGGGGAATGAACCCCTCGTGGACGAAGCGATCGGTGGGCAACCCACTGACCGCCAGTGCACTGATGCCGGAGCTGGGGCCGGGGATGATCGAGAGCGGCACGTTGGCGTCGCGCGCGGCCTTCACCAACGCGTAACCAGGATCCGAAATACCCGGCATGCCCGCATCGGAAACGAAGAGGACATCCGCGCTGAGAGATGTTTTCAACGCCTGTTCAATGACGTCGTCTTCGGAATGCTCGTTGGCGACAACAAATCGAGCGTGGTGCTGGATTTCTAGACGGGAGAGCAGCTTCTTCGTCACGCGGGTGTCTTCGGCAACAATCAGGTCGGCCGTGGCGAAGGCATCAGCGAGCCTTTTGCTCGCATCCCCCAGGTTGCCAATCGGAGTTGCGGCAAGAATCAGCATGGCGTCATTGTGTCAGCTTGGCCGCCAGAGCGGCTGGGTCGCTCACCGGTAACGCGCAGACTCCTGCCTCACACAGATAGGCAGTGGTCTGCTCGGCTTGCGTCCGACCCTCCAGCACGCTCATCCCGAGCGCTAGAAACTCCTGTGCTTGCGCGGGAGTGAGCACCAGTGAGATCGCACCGGGTGGGGTCCAGGAGCGAGCCGGCGCCCACGCCGGGGAGAGATCGTCCCCCACCACGATCAGCTCGCGGGCCGGTGCTCGGTATTCCACCAGACACCGCAGCACTCCTGCAAAACCCAGCGGTTGGGCGATGGCCTGCTGTGCATAGGGAGCAATCAGCGATAACGCCCGCTCGCGAAGTTCGGGTTGGGAGCTCAGATGCGACCAGCGCAACAGCGCGAGCGCCATCAGGCTGGGTCCCGATGGGGAAGCCCCTTCGGAGAGGTCCCCCGGGGTCTGCCCCGGCCGCGAGAGTCCCTGGCTCACCAAGAGCGGATCACCCAGCGCTTCGTGCGCTGCCAGGGCAGCGTTGATGATGCCTCTTGCGTGTGCGACACCGTCCGCCCACCCCAAAGCACACCCCACCTCGAGTAACCCGAGTGCGAACCCGCCGTAGTCCTCGAGGGTGGCGGGTGCCTCGCTGGTCACCCCGTTTCGACTCACCCGAACCAGCTTTCCCTCAACCACGTGGTGGGTAATGAGCCACTGGGCAAGATCTCTCGCCACCGGCCCGGGTTCACCGGGAACACCCGCTCGATGGGCTGCCGCCAGCGCCTCCAGCAGCAACCCGTTCCAGCCCGTCACCACTTTGTCATCGAGAGCGGGGGGCTCAAGGAGTGCCCGCTCGCTCGCATCACGAAGGTAATAACCGCCCTCCGAGGACTGGCCATCAATGATGCTTTCGCTATCTTGTCCGCTGGCGAAGCCCCCTGCGAGACCAAGCTGCTGAGTGAGAAAGCGCAGGATATGAGCAGCCATCTCGGTGTCACCCAGCCGCGAATACGCCAAGAGTAAGCCGGCGTTATCGGTCAGCATGCGCTCGTAGTGCGGCGTCGTGAAATCTGCACCCGTCGCATAGCGAAAGAACCCACCCTCCACCGGATCAAAGAGTCCCGAGTGGGCGTAGGTGTGCAGGACCCGCTGCGCGCACTGCTTAGCGTCCGCATCACCGCTGTCGCCGCGGGCAGTGAGGTAATTCACTAATGGCGCCATCGGGAATTTGGGGGCCTGCCCAAACCCGCCGTGGAGGGGATCTTCTTGCTCCAGCGCCGTTCGGGTCGCTCGATCAAGCTCCGAGCGATCAGGGACAGAGGAGGGTTGGTCGACCATCGCCTCCTGTGCGGCGGCCAGCGCCTCCACCAGGCTGTGGGACTGAGTGAGGACGTCCTCGCGGTTGTCTCTCCACGCGGTGGAAACCGCGTGGAGCACCTCGGGCAACGAGGGGAGAGAATCGCGAGGTTCGGGGGGAAGGTACGTCGCGGCGTAGAACGCTTTACCGGCGGGTGTGGCAAACACGGTGAGTGGCCAGCCAAGATTCTTCGTGAACGCGCCGGCTTGCATCAGATAGGTAGCATCAACATCGCCATGCTCTTCTCGGTCGACTTTGACGGCGACGACCGTGTCATTGATGAGCGAGGCGATACCCGGGTTGTCGAAACATTCACGCGACATCACATGACACCAGTGGCAGGTGCGATAGCCAATAGAAATCAGTAACGGAACGTCACGGCGTTTCGCCTCATCGAAGGCTTCCTGGCCCCAGGGATACCAGTCAACCTCCTGGTGAGCGTGGGAGAGAAGGTACGGGCTTACCGCTCCGGCAAGCCGGTTTCCGGAGCTGCTACCAGTTGCCATCATCCGGGTGGGTTCCCACCCGACGGCCTGAGTCCATGGCGACCATCGCCGCCATGTCGTCGGCATCAAGCTCGAAGTCAAACACGTCGAGGTTCTCTGCCAGACGCTCTTTACGAACGCTCTTGGGGAACACAATGAC
>Ga0209138_1000720_pt1 | contig 30903 bp, 50 predicted proteins | sample SaaInl3SG_22_DNA_FD_184645 | JGI IMG/M metagenome (GOLD analysis project Ga0209138, IMG submission 184645) | Marine microbial communities from expanding oxygen minimum zones in the Saanich Inlet - ESP_153SG_22_DNA (SPAdes) (version 2) | ecosystem: Environmental > Aquatic > Marine > Intertidal...
TCCTAAACAACTCGCCTTTACCGGCGAGAAAACCAATTGCTGTGCCCAGAAGACCGAGCACAACCAAAATATCGTAGAAGTTCTGAGTGTATTCCATTATTGAATCCCCGTCCAACGTACACCACCACGAGCAACTGCATCTTCGAGCTCGAACACATTTCCGCGAGCGAAGTTTGTAGCAGGAGCTGACCAGCCAGCAGACATTAACAAGTCACCTTGACGGAACTTCTTCGTATCTTTCTTAACGATGAAACCAGCAGCAGACATCTGCGTTCCTCCAGCTTTCATCATGACAACCTTATCGTAAGAACGACCAGGCTGAATCTCATACTCAGGAATCAGCTCTTCGCGAAGACATCCAGAGCGCTCTGACCACACGATGTAGTCTGCTCTCATTAACTCAAGAACCTTTTCAACACCAGATTCGTAATTCATAATATATCTCCTCATTGATTATGGTACCATTATACCACATTGATCAGAAATGTACATACTTTTTTTCACTTTTTTTATATTATTTTGTTATATGCTTATAACATTTTTAGCGTTCGTATACGTATACATCAACTTCTGACGCATTCTCGATACCGCCGACGATATTACCGAAGTAGTCATACGAGACTGGATTTGGTGAGTGTGGAAGAAAATTCCAGAATGGCTTAGGTGCTACCATTTTTTTGAATGGACGACGTCCACGAAGACAAACGCGATAACGAAGATCCGAACCAGCTTCTTTTTCGTCTTGGTTCATTTTCTTTACACGTTCTTTGATGATCTTAAGATCCTCGTCAAAGTTTTTGTCAAGAGTCTTAAGAGTTGCGATGTAAGATTCTGATACGCGATTCATAATGTATTCTCCTCAATGAATATAGGGCCATTATACCAAACCGGTGAGGAATGTACATAGCCCTATAGTAAAAACATAATGTAAGAATATCAATGACTTAAAGAGTTTACTTCAAATTATCATTCTTTAGTTTAGCTATTGTTTTCTACCCTTGCGTTACGTCTTACTTTCTTTGCTTTCTTTTCGAGGCGTTTTACTACTTCATCACCGTCCATCCAGATGTCTTTGTTATCTAGCATGGCATCAACTTCTTTTTGTGTCAAGAAGTCTTCATACACTGCTCTCATCATTTTCTCGGACCATTCTCTTTCGTGTCTGAGTTGATCCAGCATTTCACCACCCTTACCAAACGTTCCACCTGAATAGTTATGGAACATGAACATAGAGTGTTCCGAGATCTCAAACGCATCTGCCTGTAAGAAGATCATGGTGGCAGCTGACATGCACGCACCTTCAACAGATGCAATGACCGTAGACTCAGACTCTTGTAAGACCCTCATAAATTGAATGGCAGAAAATAAATCTCCGCCATACGAATTGATATGAATCTTGACCACGTCATTGGGTCCAGAGTGTCGTATCTGCTCAAACCACTCAATGTATTCATCAGCAGGTTCTACATCATGGAGGTAGAACGAATGCATAGCCGACATCGGCTTTGTGTAGTAATTCTTATTCTTTGCTAAAGACTGCAGCTCGATCGTTTCCATCGATCAGTTTCTCCATACGTGAGATCTTATCTTCGAGGTACTGAATATAATCAATGACCTCACCCTTAACGCATAGTGTTTGGCAGCACATGTCGATTTCACTCCATGCTTTATCTGCCAAAGATTTTTCTTCTTCTGTACTCCTCAATTGTTTCGAGTAATGTTTTTGTCCAGTTGTCTCTGTGTTCGATGAAGACTTGTGGTTGCTCATTGTCCACCGCTATAATAGTTACAAGTTGTGTGATAGGGATGCCAGTACGTTCTTCCCACATGATGGCATATGCCGATTCCTGCACGAAGTAGTTCTCGATCCATTCCTTTTTCTTTATCTTCTTTGATGTCTTAAAGTCTATAATACTAAGTTTAGAATCGAACTCAGCAATACAGTCAACCCTACCAGCAACGCCAAGGTGCTCGCTAAATAAAGCACATTCCTGAGCGTATACCTTACCAATCCGTGAGTCGAGGACTGGCTTGACCGACTTGAAGTTATCAACAATGTTCGGCATATACTTTTCTTGATACTCTTCAACATTGTTAATGTAGTCCTCAATGATAGAGTGAACAGCAGTACCACGTGTTGATGCACGGTGAGAGATCTTATTTGCTTCTTCATCCCCCACACGGGCGCGCCACCTCTGAATATGTTCCTCGGTGAGAATACTTAAGACAGTAGTGATGCTAGGAAGACGACCGCTAGGAGTCCCATATAGTCGACCACTGGAGGTAGTCTCTGCATCCAAATCAACATATCCCAGATCCACTGCTTCATGTATAAATTCCTTTCTCATCGTATAACTCTTTCTCGTCATTATTTACTTTATGTATTCGCTTCTCATTCATTGCATACTTACTACGCATTTTGTGTGAATGAGCTTTTTTATTCCGTGGGTCAAAACGTCTAAACTTTGCCATTCCTTTCCATCATCTCCTTGGTCATGATATAATCTCTCACGAAGTCGGATCTCACAATATCCTCCCAACCAAACTCGATTACCTTGAACTTACGTAGCTGCTCTACGATCTCAAGGAACTGTAGGATACCATGCTTATCTTTGTCTTTATCAAAATCTGATTGATAGTAGTCACCACACATCATGAACTTGCAGCATTGCCCCACACGTGTGATTACAGAATCGAGTTCATGAAACGTTAGGTTCTGCATCTCATCGACAACTATGATAGCATTACTTAATGTGACACCACGTATAAATGACGTTGATAGAAACTCTACCTGTCCTGTGTTACGTAACTTTGTCCATGCATCAGGATCATCAAACAATTCGGTACACGCAGATCGATACGGTCCGGTGTAGGCGTCTTTCTTCTCTTCTTCTGATCCTGGAAGATAACCAATATCACGTGTAGGTACGATAGAACGAACCACAACCACCTTATCAAACGGCGTTGATCGATCTAGTACTTCTTCAAGAGCAAGTGCAAGAGCCATAAAGGTTTTACCAGTACCAGCAGAACCTGCCATTACAATTGAGTAACCCTTTTCATACGCCTCGAAAACACTTTTCTGATTCTTTGTAAGTGGTTCAATCTCGGCAAGATCTTCTAGCTTTAACTTGTGTGACAAAGATGCCATCAGTGATCCTTGATATTGTTGATTTTGTATGTCTCTTTGATCTTGGACTGTACTTCGCGCCAACCGTCATCAACCTTTAGCCTTGAACCAGGTTCGTAGACAATCTTAGTTGCACCAAGTTTGAGAGTAATATCACCTTCACCACACTCGGGACATGGATCACACTCAGGCTTCTTACGGTCATCCATTTTGAGAAACTCATTGAATTCATGAGAACATTTATTACACTGATAATTGTAAGTTGGCATTAAACCACTCCGGAATATTACGCTTGGTCCAAGCCATCTTGAACCGTTCTTGTTTAGTTTGATAGAATGATCGATAAGACTTTACGACGTCATCGAACATACACTCTGGATTTGACTTCATCGCCAGTGGTTGCTTAGTGAGCGGACCTATAGGTATGTTCTTCGGAGGTGACTCAAGAACATGACGAAGCCGTATATCAGTCATATGTATCTTACCATAACGATACTTATACTCCTCGCACAACGCTACAAAATGAACGTAGTGCCAATTATAGTTGTTGTTAGATATCATAGACCATACTGTACAAGGATGACCTGTATGTACTGCAGCATAGAGTGAAATTTCCATATGTTTATCAGGATGCACCCAATACTTTACTTGGCGCTTACCTGATTTTGATGGACGGGTTTGTACCACACCATCGAGCATACGATGGGCGGTGGAAAGCATCTGCGCAGACTCCACGATCATTTTGACCACGTGCTTATCACACTGGAGCTGCGCAGCTGTCACTGGATCATTGTCTAAAATAAAAATGTTCATAATGTATATTATACCACGATTTGGTGCCGTTGTACACAGCTAAGCTGTAACTATAGCTTCCTCAATATCGGTTATCCGGCTGTTCAAATACTCATACTTCTGACGAAGTTTGAAGACTAGTTGTTGATCTCCTTCTTTTTCTACACGCTTCATGTAGTGTTTTAATTCTCTAGAATCTCTTTTCAGTCTCTCAATTTGTGAACCCAATTTATCCTCCTTGTGGTAAGTGTGATGGATTCTTGGCCTATTGGATTTAGATATTGTTACTCCTCCTATACAAAAAAGAAAGGCCTACCGTATGGCAGGCCAAATGATTGACGTCGACTTATTATAGTTATGTAGCAGGGCAATAGATTGCATAAATTTATTTATATCATTTAGCAATTAAACCTGGAAATGCGTCAGATGCTAACTTCTTTGTGAGTCCTTTATACATGCCAGCCAGTTCTTTGTCCTTCATAGCAATGATGATTTTCGCATCATTAGGATGAACAGCTTCGATAGCACGGATAAACATTGTCTCTACCTTAAGCTTCGGTAGTTGCTCACCTGGACCACCGACAACAAAGTACTTGAACTGCTTTGTTGTACGACGAATGTGAGTAGGAGGATTTCTCTCGGGTGCAGGATTATACGGAGGAGTTCCTTTTGGAATCGTAAACTGAATGGTATCGTCATATGCACCCTTGAGTACATCACGTACGAACAACTCATTATATGTACGTAGGACATCAATCTTATCTTCACGAGTTTTAGCTTCTGCTACCTTCGTAAAGATCTCATGTAGTGTGAGCCCTTTCAATTTATTCACTGGCATTTAGTAAAACTCCTCAACGCATTCAATCAGCATTTTGCATCTTTTCTTAATGAGATAATTCAAAACCTTCATTTTGTGGACAGGTTTTGTACAGTCATATGTATTTATAATATCAGCTTTTAGAGCGTCTGGCATCTCAGATAGATCTACAAGCTTCTTATTTCGGATATAGTTCCGGTATGTCTCCGAATCCATTGCAGATTGGAGGTCTTCAGCATTCTCGAGCCATGTCTGGATCTTCTTCTTTGTTACTGGGGACTGTCTGTCACCATTAACAAAAGTGTCATCACCCATAAGACAATTAGGAATCCCGTCACCACTATCACCCTTACATATGTGTTCGAACAGATATCTACGTGGATTTTCATTCTCAATGAACTTCTTAGTCATTGGAGAGAACTGTCTCACGTTATCATATTTATGCAACTGGATAAAGTCTTTATCGGCAGAAACAATCATAATAGGTTCGTTTTTACCGAACTCCTGTGATTCCATACACAGCGCACCGATAATATCATCGGCCTCTGCAGACTGCACTTGGATCACCCTATATGGTAGGTTCTCACTGATCTCGGTCTTGACAGTATTGATGATGTCAAATACCTGACCCCAGTCCATGCTTGATTCTTCACGGCTGACTTTGCGCTTATACTTGTATTGAGGATAGTATTCCTTACGCCAAGATGAAGAGTCACATGCGATCACCATTTGCCCGTATTTGTCACGGAACTTCTTGTTGTACATGCGAAGCGTATTTAGAATCATATGACGAATCAGTTCTTCCTGAATGTCAAGTTTCTGTGTGATGATATTGCCTACTGCGATACCATTAAAGTCAACGATTATCATACTCTGCCTTTATCTCTTTCATCATACCACTGGTTGTGTCCATGATTTCGTGCAAGATATGAGGCTTGTCGTAGTAACGTCCGATGGCTGCATACATCATATTCATTACTAAGCCAAGATCCTCAAAGATCTTGTCGTTCTGATCGATCATAATATCATGATCAGTGAGAACGTTAATCACTTCTATCATTATCTCATGCGAAATATCAGCTATAAACTCATCGCCACCTTGTGACACCGGATTACTGATCTTACCGTATGGGAACTGAACCACATTATCTTTAGCCATTATACATCATTCCGAATCGTTTGTAAACAGTTTTTTTAAGTGATTTCGATGTATTTTACCACCAACGAAAGCATTGTAATACTCTGCCGGTTTGAGAAGAACATCACGCACTATTTGTTCTTTCATCTCAAGATAAGACATCTCACCTTTGGTTGAACATAGATGGAGTATCTCACGCTTGAACCTATCCTGGCCGTGTTCTTCAACAAGAGCTTTTACTTCCTCTGAAGATCCGTGATAGTCTTGCCAGTCAGATTCTTGTATCTTTGTGCGTCTACGTTTCTGTCCCTTGAGAGGACGTAGCTTTGTCCTGGAATGAAAGTTCTTCTTACCGATGTACTTCATTCCATTTGACAGGTCAGTAATTATATAAACAAACCCTTCGTAGTCACCAATATCTTCTGATGTGAAGGGTTTACCTTGATAAGTCCACATGAATAATACTCATTTATATAGTTCATGTGTATTTATGAGTCTTCGAAGTCGACCTCAATATTCAGCTTTTCGCCACAGTACGGGCAGTGTTCAACTTCACCCTCGAAGTCTTCAGAGAATGTGACCTCGAACTCAGCACCGCAACTAAAGCACTCGGTCATATCGACAGTCCTTGAACTGTTTTCTTTTGCCTAACGTATTCTTTCAGCTCTTGGTATCCACCTACCTTGACAAACAACCCATCTTCTTGAATCAACACAAGGGGAATGGTTCGAACATCTGGATAAGTATCCATGAATTCTTCTCGTTGGATATCACGGCCGATAACGATTTCTTTATATGCGATACCCTCTGTCTGAAAGATAAGCTTTGCTCCTTCACAGTATGGGCATGGTGGATCGTTACGTGTATAGATTGTAAAACTCATAATGAAAGTCCTTTAAATGTGTCTTCTGAAACATCTTGTTTTACACCACCAATAACATAAGAACTGATCTCAGTTTCTTGTGGTGCGACCTGAACGTTACCACCGCCGATCCACTTCTCTGTCCAAGGGAGTGGATTCGCTTGTGATACCTGATACGGGCACGGGTACCCGAGAGTACGCATCCGCTTGCACCCGATCCATTCTACATAAGAAGCTAGCAGTCTCTCATTCAAACCGATCATTGATCCGTCTTTGAATAGGTATTGTGCCCACTGCTTCTCTTGCTCGATGGCGTCTACAAACATCTTAATTACTTCGTCTTTTGTTTCTTCCTTGATTTTAATGAAATCTGGATCGTCTTTGACAAGAGTCTTAAGGATAGTTTGAGACGCTGCAAGATGGGTATTTTCATCACGAGCAATAAACTTAATGATTTTAGCGTTACCCTCCATCTTCTTGAGTTCGGCAAAGGCCCAAGAACATGCGAAAGAGACATAGAAGCGGATGCCTTCGAGGACATTAACAGAGTTAAGACAGAGCCACAATTTCTTTTTAAGCTCGTATTTGTCGACATTTACAAACTCCCTCTCTTGTGTCACCTTATTCTCGATAGCAAATCGACCTTCACCCAATAGATCATACCAGCTACTATACTGAATAAAGTCGTCATAGTACTTTGAGATATCATCAGCACAGCTCATGATCTCTGGGTTATCCATCATTGTATCAAATACGTAGCTAGGATTAGGATACACGTTACGAATAATATGGGTGTAAGATCTTGAATGAATCGTTTCAAAGAATGCCCACGTTTCAACTAACACCTCCAGCTCTGGAATCGAGATATGTGGTAAGAAAGCAATATTCGGTGAACGACCCTGAACTGAGTCCAACAGGATCTGACGCTTTAAGTTAGATGTAAAGATATGCTTCTCAAATGTATCAAGCTTTGCAAAGTCAGCACGGTCCTTTGATACGTCTACTTCCTCTGGACGCCAAAAGAAACCAAGCTGCTTATCAGTGATCTTTTCTAACTGTGGATACTTGACAACATCGTACCGGGCAACGTCAACTGCTTCATCAAAGAACATATTTGATTCGAGATGAGACTTCTTCTTTCTTTGAAATACTGACATTTTGTTTCCTTAAATCACACAGCTTTCACAGGATCCATCATCTTCCTCGAATGGAAGATCATCTGGCTCGTCCTTTTGAGACTCTCCTGCACCGTCGTGCGTATTGTTATAATAGAGTTGCTTGCCACCATACTTATAGAATGTAACTACATCTTTGATAAGTTGTGACATCGGTACCTTTGATTCCTCAAAGTGCTCTGGATTGTATGAAGTATTGACAGAGATCCCCTGGTCAATGTACTTCTGAAGCACGGCACAGATCTTAAGATATCCATCAGGCGAAGTCTGATCCCATAGAAGATCATACTTGTTCTTCAGATGGTGATATCCAGGAACGACCTGAGCCATAACTCCGTCTTTGGATTGCTTATAACTAACCAAAGCACGAGGAGGCTCAATGCCATTCGTCGAATTAGAGATCTGCGCTGATGTCTCTGCTGGCATAAGTGCCATAAGTGTCGAATTTCTGATTCCATTTTCTTTTAGCTGTGTGCGTAGTTCTTCCCATGGAAGACGCTCTGTGTGTGGGACTAGCTCGTCCACGTCTTTCTTATATGTATCAATAGGCAATACTCCAGAAGAGTACTTCGTTTGCTCTGTCTTACCACATGCTCCTTTTTCTTCCGCGAGGTCTGCTGATGCCTTGATCAGGTAATAAGACCAGGCTTCGGCGTATTCGTCAACTGTAGCAAGTGACTCATCATCATACTTCAATCCACGTTTTGCAAGGAAGTATGCTAGGTTGATGATTCCTACACCAAGTGGTCGACGATCGAAGGTCGATATCCTTGCAGCGGGAACGGGGTAACCTTGATAGTCGAGGAGCGCATCGAGTGCTCGTACAGCCAAAGTACAGTACTTTTCGAACTCTGATGGATCGTTAATAAGTCCCCAGTTAATGGCTGATAGGGTACATAGGCTGATCTCTCCGTCGGCATCGTCTGACGATTCGAGAGGTTTAGTGGGTAGATCGATCTCGCAGCAAAGATTGGACTGGTGAATGGGTGCAAGTCTTGCATCAAAAGCTCCATGATCGTTAGCGTGATCCACATTCATAAGATAGATACGACCTGTGTCCTTACGCTCAGAAATAAACTGAGAGAATACATCGATTGCCGGCATTACTTTCTTACGAATCTTACTATCCTGTTCTGCTACTTCATAAAGCTCGCGGAACAACTCTTGGTCTGCATAGAATGCGTCATACAGGCCCGGGACATCATGTGGTGAGAACAACGTAATGTTACCACCTGACAGCAGACGCTCATACATCAGCTTGTTAAACTGAAACGCATAATCCATATGGCGAACACGTGTCTCTTCTGTGCCCTTGTTATTCTTTAGGACGACAAGATTTTCAAACTCAAGGTGCCATACAGGTAGATAGACAGTAGCAGCGCCACCACGAACACCGCCTTGACTGCAGGACTTAACTGCAGACTGGAAATACTTAAGAAATGGGATAAGACCAGTGTGGACAATAGATCCATCACCGATAAGAGACCCCTCAGCACGTATTGCACCAGCGTTAATACCAATGCCCGCTTTCTTAGAGATATATCGGACCACAGATGTAGCTGTTGCATTGATAGAGTCGAGGCTATCTCCGCTCTCAATAAGAACACACGATGAGAATTGACGAGTAGGTGTTCGGACACCTGCCATAATCGGAGTAGGCAACGAAATATAAAAAGTTGATACGGCGTCATAAAAATCCTTGACCCACTTCAAACGTTCTTCTTTGGGGTACTGCGAGAACAGGGTTGCAGCAACCATCATGTAAAGAATCTGTGGTGTCTCATACAGCTCTTTTGTAGATCGGTTTTGTACTAGATACTTTCCACGGAACTGTTCCATTCCAACATAGGTGAACAGGTCATCACGGTCATGCTTGATATAAGCACCGAGTTGATTGATCTCTGAGTCATCGTATGCCTTCAGGATCTCGGAGTCATATACACCACGTGCAATATTCTTTTCGATTACTTCAGCAAGTGACTTTGCTTCGTATCGGCCAAAGACTTCTTTGCGAATCTTGTAGTTAACAAGACGTGCAGCAACGTATTGGTAGTTAGGTGTATTCTCTGAGATCAGCTCAGATGCTGACTTGATCAGTAGCTCATGAATATCATCAGCTTTGATTCCATCATATAGCTGGATGTTTGCTTTGAGTTCGATCTCTGAGATCGAGACCCCGGTAATATCGACTGTTGCCCATTCCAGGACTTTATGGACCTTTTCGAGGTCAAAAGGTTCTTTCGAACCGTTACGCTTGGTTACGGTTATTTTCATATTCTACTCCATGTTACCTGTATATTATACCACAGGTAACCGATATTGTACACAGATTAAATAGCTGATACTGCAGCTAATGCGGCGTTGATCATGCGGTTCATGTCAGACTTTTTTTCTAAGTCGTCTGTACCTTCTTCGATCGCCTTTGCTGTGTCTAATCCTTGGAGTAAATTGACATATTCTTCTTGATTTAATTCACCGGCTTCGTATGCGGTTTGAATCTCGTTGAAATTTTCTGCTAGTTCTTGTAGTGTCATCTAGGCTTGCTCCCGTAGGCTTGTTGGATGTTTTCTGCTGATTCTGCAATGATTTGCAACTTCTTTTTACAGAAGTAAGCAGATACCTTACCATCCTTGTCTTCATAGAATTTTACTGTGTCTGCTACCAAACCATTGAGTTTTGTTGCCAGCTCGTATGCATCCTCATTATCTGGGATGTGTTGTGTATAGTTCTTGAGAGCAAGTGATGTGCTATACAAGTTATCTAGTGACTCGACAATCTCTTTTTGGTTTGAACAATTATGTATACTTTTTTGTGCTTCAGTTCGCACAGTATTTACAAGATAATATTCACCGGTATCATAATCCGCCATCATATAGGCATCGTACAATGAGCACCCGGAGAGTAAAAAGATATTACTCAGTAGTAGTACTTTCAACAGGTTTTTCATCAGGCTTTACTGCCTCCTCGTAATATAAAATGATTTGCTTTTGTTGCTCTATGTATCTACGCAGCTCTGCAAAATTTAAAGCTAGGTTCTCATAGTCCTTTACGGACAGAGCAATGTAAGCATCTCCACCGTTCTTTGATTCGAACTCTTTTACAAAATCATCATAGTTCTCTTTCGAGACCACATAGATCTTCACGTCATTCAACTGCACCTTTTTAGGCCAGGAAACAGTTGGAACTGTTGTTTTAACGGTGTTAGTTACCGTTACTATCTTTGGTTCCGGTGTCAGGAAGCTCAGACTGCTGCACCCCGTCAGGGTCAGTAATAGCAGAGAGATCATCCCATAATTTATCAGTCGCATTTTGCATTCTCTTTTGGATCAGTCCAGGTTTCTTATTTGCTAGGTGAGTGAGGTCGTGCTTCTGTAGTGTTGCTCTTAGTTCATCACCATATTGTTCGGCCTTACGTAACTCAGAGCCTAACTGTTGGTTTAGTTCATTTATACGTACAGCTTCTTCTTGCATCAGCTTGATTGATGCCTCACTTGTTTGTACCGCAATCTCCATCTTTGCGACATTTGCTCTTGCCGTCTCGAGATCACTTTGCAGCTTCATAACATACATGTATCCACCACCTGCTGCAGCTAATACAATAAAGACCATTGCGATCTTTAATCCAGAAAATATGCCAAACATTATTTTTGACCTAGTGCCCTTCTATACATTTTCATGACATCAAACCGTGAACGACGGTCGAGTTTCTTAGGTTTACCATTTTGGTTCATGTCTACTGCAGGACCTGTTGAATTGACAGGTGCCTCTTCTGCGATACCAGCATCATGCGCATCTTTATCGATATGCTTAGATAACCTTATTTTTTTCTTAGCGTGTTTATCAGCATAGTCGCTGTACGGATGTCCCATACCCTCAGGTCCGTGAGTGCCTTCACTCATGTCTTCTAGATATGACTTAAATGGTTTCATCGTAGTAGATCCCCGGGTGATACGTAAATATCAGTTTTAGTTGGTCCATGAGTTACTTTATAGATTGGTGTACCCATGATGTAGTCAACTGGCTCGTTATTCCCTGCGGCAATGACACGTGTGCCCTTACGTGCAACCACTTCACCATTGTTTGGTGATGCGATATCTTCTCCTAGCATATACGTGCCAGGAGCCAGACACTCGTTATCAATTACGTGCCAGTGTGATTCGTTAATTTCCATTGCCATGTCGATATCAAGTTCTAGTTGTTGCATCACCTTTTCAAGGGCAGCTTTGATTTGCTCTTCCGATAGGTTTGTATGTTCTTTTAATAGAAACAGAGCTGCTGCATATGATGCTAGTCTAGACTGGCCGAATGGTAGTTTATTAAGCAGACGCTTGATGTTAAATACAAGTCTGTGGAATACTGTATAGGAAGACTTCTCATCTGAGCTGGTGAGTGTAGATGCCTTACGCAATACTTTACCGTTTTCATCAATGATGCCGTGATCGAAAGCAGGCATCTTATCCCATGGTGTTACCAAAGTTTTGATGAATCTAAAAGTATAGTACGTATCAGCTGCGCGTGAGATAATACCCATTAAATCTTCCTTAATACATCCGCAATGTTTTGGTCGATCGGAATTTCAACAAGCGCATCTTCTGGCAGGTACGACAAGTACACCAAAAATGTTTTAAGTGCAGACCAATGATTCTTATCCAACTTATGGAAAGTCATTCTGTTTGCAGCTTGTATCCCAAACACATTGTAGATCACAATAAGATGGTTTAGTATAAGACGTTCCTGAAGATCACCTTGGTCATACCGGTTTAACAAGCGCTTTAGATATTTAAAGCGCTGTATGTCTTCATTAAACTCTTCTATGTCAGTGCACTGAGGATTGTCATAATGCCTCATTGCATACATTATAAAGTTGTCATTGTTTAGTGTTTCAAAAAGATGCATCCTATTCCCTGCAAATTCTAGGTTATAGGAGTATATATTACTTTTTGAACAGTCTAGAGAATGAACTACCCTTTTTACCCTTTGCTTTTGACTTAGGCTTAGGAGCTTCTACGACTTTGACTTCGACTTCTTCAATGACTTCTTCTACAACAGGATCCTCAACCATTACTTCTTCGACAGTAATGACTTCTGGCTCAGGCTGTGATACACCATTAAATGCATCAATCTCTTCAGCCGTCATACGACGGCTTTTCAGGATCTTACCCTTAGAATCTACGATACCTTGTGGAGTAGCGGTACCGTTTTTCAACCATCCACTCTTCTTAATCATTTACGGATATCCTTAAAGACCTTAAGCTTATCACCTTGCTTGTTGTCACCTGGACGTGCAGGAGCTTGTTTTACCTTCTCGGCACCATCTTGCTTTGTAGCATCCGGCCGGTCAATGACATCAACACTGTGCTTGTCTTTGAATTCCTTTTCGCCCTTCGCACGTGGCTCAAGCTTCTCTTGTTCGCTATGCTTAGGATCGATCTTAGCTTCGCTCATATCTTGCTTTTCCTCTTCACCCTTCTTCTTAGACTTCTTATCGTCGTCTTTCTTCTTGGTGACATTACCATCATCTGGATCAATGCTAACAGCTTCTTCGTGATAACCTTTGTCATCACAGTGGTCACAGCCCTTGCCTTCGCACTTAGGGCATTCGATCTTTTCTTCTTTCATAGACTTCTTGATAGCTTTACGACGCTTCATCAAGTAAGCATCAGTGCTGTCCTTATCACCATCGTTATCCACATCGCCGTCTTCTTTGCCGACTGGATCTAACAATTTATCTTCTTTCTTCGCTTCTGATAGCATGCGAAGGTATGCATCTACTACTGACATGTTCGTCTCCTAATTTATAAAGGTTGTTCCGGCCACTCCGGAAATGACCACCGCTACAGTGATCCAGAATAGCCGATTGATAACTCTGACAGTAACAGAGGTCTCGTCGACTTTTTTCTCGATGTGTGTGATCTTTTCTTCATTCTTGATCATACGTTCCATCAGAAACTTTTTATCATTTTCAAGGGCAATAAGCTTCTCTTCTGCTCTGGCAAGAGAGATAACTGTCTCAGCCAATTTATCAATCTTAGCTTCGATACGGTCTAGTCTTGCACCGTCTACTTGAAGGTGCGCAGCTAAAACTTCTTCTGTTTTTGATTCCATGTCTGTACCCATCAGTTATCTACTTTTGAGCCTGATCTCCACTGATAACATGACCAGTACCGTGCTTTCCACTTTGGTCCTGGGTTGTCGCAGTTATGTCGTGCTCTAAACGATTTACGACGTGCAGGATCATCTCGCTTGATCTCCATATTAGGATCACCAAAGCCTAGCTTGATCACATTGCCTTTTTCATTTTTTACATAAACATAAAACTTTTTCTTTCCATCACTGGAACGTACAGGATCATTCAACTTGACTTTCTTACCCTTGTACTCAGATTCTGTAATCTCAAGGTTCTCGTAGAGGTCACACTCTTCACAAACCTGATCAATTCTCTCTGCTAAGTAGTCTTTAAAATCTGTCATTATCGTGATCCAAACTCGTGGCCAGCGACACGCTTCATCTGACGTACAAACTCTGCGTAGTCTGGCTTACTCTTGTATAACTTGATGGATATACCTGGACGATCCTTACCTTTGATTCTCCAGTTGTATCCCTTCTCTTTATGCTCAGGTTTCGTGGCCTTTACGACTCGACGCTTGTAACCTGCTTCCCAAGACTCTGATCCCTCAGTAATCATATCTGTAAGCGTACGTGCATCTACACCAGGTACCTGCTTCGCAATCTGTTGAGCATAGTAAGCAACGTCATGCCTCTTGTGTCTCTTCTTCCGATTCCATATCTGTTGAAGAACATCTTTTGCATAGTTGTACTTTTTCTTAGCAGTGGTCTGTGCCTTTACTTTATTGATGAGCTGTCCTGTTGTTAGCTCATCAATATCTTGCTGCTCAACTATATATTGCTTAAAAGAAATCATTTTTTCTTTTCTTTGTCCAACATTTGACGCAACTTAGAAAGCTTATCTTTATCAGGCTGAGAGATGTTTTTATTCTTTTGAATGTCAGCTGTGTTCACAGTTGCTTCGTAGTACTCTTCCATCTCTTCTTCGTCATCGTCATCTTTACCCATCTCGCCGGTCGCGTATGCGTATAGTGATTGCAACTGGGAGAATGCCATGGTCAACTTGTTTTGGAACCATTCAGGACAATCTTCACACTCTTCGATGTACTCGTCGATACCATCCAAGAAGTGTTCCATTGCCTCTACTTGATTCTGCATCATGCTAGACTCTTCGTAGTTCTCTTCGAGATAGTTAATCTCTTCTTCGATGAGCTGATCTAACATTGCATCCATGTCTTCTTTACTGTACTTCTTGGCAGCAGACTTAGCAAGCGCCTTGACGCGTGACATGGGGCTTTGAACCGATCCGTCACTGTTCTTTACTGGCTTCTTCTTTGGATCTGGTGTGAAAGGAGGCTTATCCATTGCTTCCATCAGCTGGACTGACTTCATGATCTCAAAGACCTTATCACGAACATCTGTGTCGAGTCCATCAACCTTACGATTTAAACGTGCAAGGACTTGGCCTGCTTGTAAGATGTTGAGTCGACCAATCTGACCACACATCTTTGCGATCTCCATGAAGTCACGCTTGTCAATACCGCCGTTCTTCTTAGCGTATGCAACTAGCTTTGCTTCAGCAGACTGGAACTTCTCTTTCGGGAGACCTTCCATGATATTCTCTACTTGCTCATTCATAACATCATTTCCAGAGAACTTTTCATCGAGTTCTGTTTCTTCAACTGTATGCTTCTTTGCAGGCTGCATCTTTATTTTAGTACGCCCTGTGTTGGGGTCACGGTACTTGACAGGCTTACGATCTGCAGATGGGACAACATCTTCTGAGGTTAATGACTTCTTAGGCTCATCCTTGTTTTGAAGCATGTCACCCTTACGAGCTTTCTGCTTCTTCTCACCGGATTCACCCTGGCCAGGAGTCTCAGACTTATATTTGTTTACAAGAGAATCCGTGCCAGTGTCACCTGCACCGCTCTCTTCTCTAAAATTAAAAAATGATTTAGACATTATTTGCCCCTTACCTTAGCTGCAAGATCCTTATCGGCACCGCCCCAAGTACCTTTTGATTTAGTAGCGAATGAATTAACACGCGCATAACCCCATTGCGATGCAGTCGTTCCTGGTCTATGGCCAGTCTTCCATGCAGCAACACCTCTATTATAAACTTGTCTTAAGATGCTTTTAGAGATACCGGTCTTATCTGCTTTCTTTTGCAGTGCGGCATCAACATCTTCTGTAATCACATCTGCGAATGAACTAAATGATAACACGTCTTCTCCAAACATTTGTTTAAATTTCTTTGTATGCTTTGATGGCTTAGTCTTAGCTGACTTATCACCAGGAGCTGGCTTATAAGCATTTGGATCATCATCATCCATCTTCGCCTGCTTCTTAAATTGTGCGTCACGCTTTACTTTAGTTGACCTTGCTAAGCCCCTATGGTAATTAGCTGGTTGAGAACCCTTACGATCCCCTATATCAGGATCCTCGGCTTCGTTCTTTGGTACACAGTTTGGTACCTGCTTACCATTCTTCATCTTCATTCCGACTTGTTTATGTGTATCCCAACAAGCTTCCTGAATAATCTCGACGTCATCTAACCACTTACGTAGTTTCTTACCGTCAGCCATTTCAACCAACACGTAGTTTGAACCACGCATGATTACTTGACCGACCTCGTCTGATTCCTTGATAACAACTACATCACCTTCATTGAACAACTCACCAGCAACGTATGCTTCACGAGTGTCTGATACCGTCTCAAGTTGGATATGTTCACGGAAGTCATAAGACTCTTTCAGTCCCATGCCTCTACGAACATCATTGAATAACTTTTCGGCTTCTTTAAAACCTTTTGGAAGCCCCTTCGAGAAGCCAGCAAAATCATTAGCTGCAGCAGCCGCGCGCATCTTAGATGCTGACATACCACTTACGTCATCTGCATCTGGATCACGCTCACCTGCAGAGATTACATTAATTCCGCTCTCGAAGTTATAGAAGCCGTGACGACCTTTGACACCGTTATACTTGTTAACAAGAGCAGTAAATTCAGGCACACGATCAGAGCCAACAACTAGGTTGACAACATTAACACCTTGGTCATATAACTTAACTAGAATATCGAATATGTTACGAACTTTCTTGTCAAGGATAATAGAACGTGCGTGACGCGGATACATCTTTCGCATGTACTTGACTTTAGTAGCGTAGTCTAATGGATTCTTTTTTCTATCAGTTGATTGCGAAGCGTACACAACGTATTTACCACCACGAGCAACTTTTGATACTGCATCAAGAAGCTTCTCGTGGCCAGTCGTTGGCGGATTAAAGCGGCCGAAGGTAAACGTTACCTCTTTCGTTGCTTCAGTTATGTAATCTGCAAAACCCTTCACTTGTCGTCACCACCCCTACGAGCTAGCTTTTGACGATCTTGTTGACGAACCTGTGGGAGGATTTTCTTAGCAATACGGTTAATAGCGGTCTGACGCTTGTTTACCATCTTCTCGTATGAAGCACGAGTTGAATATGATAAGTCTGACTTGGACTTACCCTTGAGGATCTTTTTTAGGATTTGGTTACGTGCGCGTCGTTGAGCTCGCTTCTTGAGTTTATCTGGTGTAGCAATTCTACGAGATGCTCGACGACGACCCATTGCAATACGAGCCTTGTTACGGCGCATTGCTTGCTTGAGCTTAATTCTTTGTTGAGTAGAAAGAGCTTCGATAACTTCATCTTCAGTGGCATATTGCATGCCAGCACTGATAGTACCAGACGTATCGTCGGATCCGCGCTTTCGCTTTTGAGCGCGGTATTTAATTTGTTCGTCGCTACCTGGTTTGTAGTCGACCACCATTAGGTCTTTGAAGCTATACATCTTTGTCTCGCTCTTTCCATTAGGATCGGGATACTGATTCCCAGCCTTTAATAATGTCCGGACTAAAGTTATTTGCAGAGAATTCCATACGGTCAACTAACTTGACAGCACCACCCTTAAGTCTGTCAATCGCAACAAACCCTTCGGCTCCGGTAACTTTATATCCATTTTTCGTCTTGACAAATGTGCCAATACGATTCAATCTGTTTAGTTTATTTATAATTTTTAATTTCGCCACTACGATCGCTTGTTGTAAATCGAACAAAAATTTTAGCGATTTTTTGTTTTGTGGCGAGAAGAAAGCAAGTAATTCATCTCTCTTCTTTTCTTGAGCTGTTTTACCCGCAGCTGTCTTACGCTTATCAATCTCTTTTTGGTACTTATCATTCACAAAACGAATAAGAGAATCAACATGTGAGGATGTATCTCTGATTAGTTCTTGTTTTCGTACGTAGCTGTTGTTGTGGGTTTCGATGATTTTTTGAAGGTCTTCGTTTCTTTCGAGCTCTCTAAGAGTGGATCCTGCGATTCGGTTAAAAATCTTTCCAGCTCTTGACAACGCAGCTGTGACCTCATCAGTATCTGCTTTTGTGAGTGTAGCAGTGCCTGATAGATCTCTGAGTTCCGCGTCCTCCGCCCATACAGAATTAACTCTCCTGAATTTGGCAACGTTGACTCCGTAGCTTGCTTGCATTTTTTCAAACGTCGCCCCAGTATATGAAGTATGGAACACAACTCCGATGTTAGCTTTTCGCATACGCCTGGCTTCATCACTTCCATCAGGCACAGCATATACAATGGTATTAGGATGAAAAGTAACATAATTATTTCCATCAATCTTCTCCGTTTTCAAATCATCCGAAGTAAACATTATATCGCCTTGTACTACGCCTTTAATACCAAGCTTAGATAACTCACGTAAAGCAATCTTCATCTTGTTGTTCAAGTCGGCACCAGGAATATCGTCATCGATATCAGCTTCGGTTTTATAGACTTTGGGGTTTTTATTAAAAATTCCTTTCTTTGCGACAAAGAATTTTCCATCTGATGGATCGATGCCAGCGAAGACGGCAGGTGCGCCGTCCCATTTGACCGTGACATCGGTTGCTCCCTTTGCGTTACCAGCGAGCATATCACGAAGTGATCTCAATGCAAGAATAGCATCACGCGCACCCTTGACACCACCATAGATCACGCGATCCTCGATATGTGTCATGTGAGTGTTCTTTTGTTCTGTGATGTAATCTTTGAACTGCATTAGATTTCCTTCGCTTTTGAGCTTACATAATCACGAGCGAATACACCTACTCGTGCATTCGGTAGTCCAGGGAATCCACGGTCAGACGTGAATCGAGCAACGTAGATTGCTGTGTAATCCCCGGATCCTGCTGATTTTGGCACTTCACCATTTGTAGCTTTATGTACTGATTCAATCTCATAGAATCTTCCACGCTTTACGAGCTTCATCGCGCCTTGATGAAACTCATCTACATTATTACGACCTGCCTTTTGGCCGTGGTCTGGTCCCCATACAGTAAACTTTGCTACCTTGTTGTCTTTCACAAACCGCCAGAATGAATCACCACGTTGTAATCCTTCTGGACGTAAAGTCTTTACTGCTTCGATGAATGAGAGAACGTCTGAGTTATTCGAGTATAGTTTTTTCCAGTCCTTGGTCAGACCACCATACTGCTGGAATTGAGAAGCCTTTGTGCCGTCTTTATGTGATAGCCATGCAACCTCATTACCTTTATCATCAACCAGGTGGAAATCAGACTTTGGTGTTCCAGGTGTTGATTCGATACCAGCGACACGAACTGTTCGGCCTCCAACCTTCATCATCAACACACCTTCTTTTTCTTTTGCCATTGCAGCTTCGAGTTCTTTCCTGAAGTTGGTAAGCGCACGATCTTCAGCTGCTGTACCTGAGCCTGATCCCTTGCCACCAAATTCTGGTGTCTTAAGGAAATCATTGGGGTAATCAAGGACGACGTTACGTTTATCAATCTTACCCTTGATTTTCATTTTAGGCCCACGAGCCTTTGTATTGATCACCGCCTTGATCTCTTCTAACTGAGACGCATCAGCAGTAAAGGCTCCTTTTTTTGTCAAGAACACTTCACCGTCACGGATCTTCTCATAGAAAGTATCCATGCGGTATCCGCCACGCGCAGTCAGGTCACGGTGTGTAAGCGGATTATACACAGCAGCCATAGTTTTCTCCACGATGAAAGATTTAAAGCTTAGCATAATAGTACCTTAAAATATTATGATACTATTTATAGATTTTTGAACTTCTCAAAAAGTTCAACTTCTAGTTTATAAGCTTCGATCTCGTGTGGCTGTTCTCGGTAGGGCAACTTGAAGTCGCAGTCTAAGATCTCTTTACGAACATGCTGCTTGACATGAACAAACTCGTGAAAGATTGCAGTTGCTAGTTCATCATCAGGTAGATCACGCTTGATCTCAATAAAGAACTCTCGATCATCACCGCTCACAACTGATCCGTCAAGGATATATTTGCCTATGGAGAGATCGATGTCTAGGTTCTTGATGCGTGGAAGAAGCTCGTTTTTTGCAAACCATAAGGCTGATTCAGCAAGCTTCTTTTGACGACGGCTGCCGCCACGGATCTCGTAGTACATTAAAACGGAATCTCGTCGTTAATGCTTTCTACGAGTGTATTGTACTCTGCCTCTGAAGGAGGAACACAAGGCTCACCGTTATCGCGAAGCTCTTCCTCGGTGATGATTCCTTCCTCGATGAGGTCCATAACATAATTTCCCATTTTACTCATAACATTCTCCCATGATGTATAATTATACGACATATTTCAAGCAATGTACACAGTTATTATATTTTATTTTCGATGCCGCGGATCTCGCCACCTTCATCAATAGCGATGATCTTTTTCATCTCAAGGACCTTCAAGGACATCTCTGCACCCTGATTGATACCTTCGCTATAAGCTTCTAGCTTTGCTTTATTCGAAACACTGATGACTGATATAAGCCACCAAACACCTAGGATGCCTAGCATCCACCATTCTAGGAACATATTGCTTACCTCCTTAACTATTTATAGTTTCAAGATACGAATACTCTTCGTATGGAAGAGGTTCGCAATCATCAGGAAGACCTTTCTTCCACTCGGCAGCAAGAGCCTCAGCTTCTTGCTCCATCTCAAACTGCTCACGCAGTTGACTACAAATACTCTCGTACGTAGTCTCGAGAGCCTCGATGGTGTACTCATCCCAATCGAGACGCAAGCGACAACCATAAAGGTCCTTCGACGCGTCGCTGATGCCGTTGATCAGCTGACTACGCTTGAAATCTTCAACAGTGAAGATACCCATGTCAGCCCAATGCGACATGTCGTCCGTGTACTTGGACATCCAAAGACCAGGCTCCTGCTGCATCATCAGATCAGCCTGAGCATTCAACATTTCAATGTGACGTAGTAAATCCATAATAATCTCCTAAACGTTAATACCAGGTGTGAAAGACTCTTCGCGAACGATACGAGCAGTCGCACGTAACTCTCCGCTCACTTTGTCACACTTACGTGCAATCGCGATACCTTTCTTCATCGCTTCGAGCTTGCTAGTCGAAAACAAAACGAAAGACTCATGATAGCGAACATCGTAACCGGTAACCAAAACGTCATACTTAATCATATCGATCTCCTCATTGATTATGGTACCATTATAGAACGTAAAAAGGGGCTTGTACACCCCTTTTTTAACTTTTTTTCACCTTTTTATCGTCTTAGTAATCAATCACTTGCAACGTATTCTTCAATTTGTGGGTAAATTGCTGCGATTGCACAAGCGCATTCACGTGCAATATCCATGTGTTCCTTCTGTGTGCCGTTACCAGAACGCAGTTCAATGAAGTGAATCCACGAACGAAGTGTACCATTCATGTATAGACGTGACTTAGTATTACCTTCAGGTAGTACAGACCTCGCTTGTTCCTTTGCGATACCGTTTTCGATTGCCCATGTATATGCATCACGACACGTATTGATTACGGCCTTCTGTCTACGGATCCATTCTTCCTTTAGCTTCGCATCATCGGTGTCAACTGAGTTCTGTCTATTCTTCTCATCCTGTAGTCTTGCTTCACGTAATACGAATTGGTCACCGAACTCTGCAGGATTCGCATATCTCTGTGAGAACTCTTGAAACGAGAATGACCGATGCCTCAACATTTGACGTGCGATATCACGTGTGGTCTCGATCTCAAGTGTGGCTGATGCCATCTCGAATGGTGACCAGTGTTTATGCTTTGACAGATAGTTGAGTAACTTAGCAGCTGTCTCAGAGTTATACTGATTCGAAGGATTTGATACCCTTGCACAGAATGCAATCAGGTCTTGTACATCACCAAGACCATCAGTTGGTTCGACCGGTTGTGTGTAACCAATTAGTTTTACGTTCATTGTAATTCCTTAAGCATTGAAGCCTGAAAAGTCAAGCTGATCTTTTTGTGGTGCTGCTTGTGGTGCAGCTGAGTCAATCAATGTTTGAGCTCCGTCTTCTACGTCATAGAGCTTCATTCGTGCCCTATCAACACCGACGACAAAGCGACGAAACGCTGTAGGATCGTTGTAACGATTCTTGAGCTGCTTGACCATAATCTGTCCAAGACCTTCAAGCTCTTCATTACTTATCAAGGCAAACATTAGATCCGCCGTGGCCGGAAGGCCGAATGATTCTGACGTGTCTTCGAGTCCGACATCCGATGAGCCGTAGCCACCACGTGTTGTCTGAGTCGCAGTTACAATCGGCACATTGAACTCAACCGCAAGACCACGTAGTTCTTCTGCGATAGACTTAACAAGCGAGTATGTGTTGATTGAACCACCAAGACCTTTCATACGAGAAGAAGAACAGATGTTTAGATAATCAATGAAGATGATATCTGGTGAGAAGTTCTTCTTGAGCTCAAGCTCCTTGAGCAGTGCACGAAAGTGGCCTGCGTGTGCAGAACCAGTAGGATACTCTTTGACAATCAGCTTACCAAGTGTCTTCTTTGCGATACGACCGATCTTATCATCAAACGTCTTCTTGTCAAGATGCTCTAACTGATCAATAGGCAGATTCATGAGGTTTGCATCGATACGTTCTGCGATTCGCTCCTCGGCCATTTCCATAGTAATATAGAGAACATTCTTACCTTGAGTCAGTGCACCGGCACCGACATGACACATGAACAAAGACTTACCGACACCCGTACCCGCAAGAGCTACATTGAGAGTCTTTGGTGGTAATCCACCTTTGGTAATCTTGTTGAAGAAGTCCAAGTCAAACGGCAGTCTTGCTTCGGCTCTGTGATAGAAATCAAAGCGTTCATCTGAGTTGTTGATATAGTCGTGCCCGATATTTTGATCGAAGTTAACTGATAAGGCGTCTTGAAGTATTTCTGGTATTGCATTTTCAGTAAGATCCGTCTTGCCATCAATAATCTCGATGGACTTCATGATTGATAAGAACACAGCACGGTCCTTACACCACTTCTCGGTAGATTGAATAAGCCAATCAAGGTCAGATGGTTCAGGACGTGCAACCTCGTCAATGAGGCTTGAAGCAGCTGCAAATCGCTCTGCTGATATATTCTTTGTGTTGAGTTCGATCGACAAGGATTCCTTTGTAGGAATCTTGTTGTACTTGTTTACAAAGCTTACGATCTCATCGAAGACGACCCGATGGTCATCCTCGAAGTACTCTTTCTTGAGATAAGGAACTACTCGACGAAGATACTCTTCATTGTTGAGTAGATTCCTCAGTACTGTCGTTTGAATCGTCGGTTGCATTTCCACCTATCTGATATTTTCCAGTTTCAAAAGCGTCTGTGATTAAGTGTTGTAACACAGCTCCAATATAGTTGTTGAAGTCCTCGTCATTTTCGAGTTCCTCTCTGTCATGATCAGCGGCATCTAGTATCTCAAACTTAAACGATAGGGTTGCATTACCTTCGTCGTCATCAATCTTTGCCTGTACTTGACCATAACGGTACAAGACGTTCTCATACTTTGTCAGGAGTCGAACGGCCCAGAACTCGGTACCGTTCTCTGCAAAGGTATAATCGTCATGTGTAACATTATACATCATTTTCCTCCGCAAGTACATCAATTTCTATAGGTGCTTTGTAACCGATTGTGTAGTACGATTTGACGAACTCTTTGAAGTCAGTCTCTTCAAAGATAGGTTTCCAAAACTCTTCGCTTAGAGTTTCTTTCTCTCGTTTCTTTGGATCAAGTAGTTCTCCAGTTGATCGATCAACACGACAATACCAACCATTGGAAGGCTTAGCAACGTAATTCCCAGCAAGAGCAAGATCCAAAAGACCAGAGAAACGTTCGATACCACCCTCCCAAGAAACTGAGACAGGAATTTTTGATTTTTCTTTAACATAGCGAGACTTCTCTACATTGATAATAAAGTCATATCCAGTGACCTCGGTACCGGTCTTGTTCTGACGACGACCAAGAATCCAGATGTTATCAGCAGAGTAGTAGATACCTGTACCACCACCAACGACATCCTTCGGGAACAAACCGATCTCTTTATATGTGTGATTCACAGCAAGAAGTGGGATGTTCTTCATTGTAAGATATGGGGTAACCATACGGAACAGACCCTTGAGAGCTTTTGCACGAGACATATCTGCAACAGACTTCTCATTGAGGGCATCTTCAAGCTCTTTCTTTGATGCAAGGTTGCCGATAGAATCAATAACGATTACAACATGATCACCACGATCGATGTTCTCAAGCTGAGATACCAGATCGAACTTAAGCTGTTCTACATCGGTAATAGGTGTATGGAGTACACGGTTCGGGTCAATACCGAATGTTTCAAAGTATGCTTGCGGTGAACCAAACTCTGAATCGTAGAAAAGGATAACAGCATCTTTATACTGACGTAGATACGCAGAAGCCATAAGCAATGCAAATGAAGTCTTGAAGTGCTTTGAAGGACCGGCAAGGACTGTAAGGCCTGGAGCCATACCACCATCAAGGCTGCCGGAGAGTGCCGCGTTCACCATAGGAACGTCGGTAGGAATCATGTCCTTCTCAGAAAAGAGGACCGAATCCGATAGAATAGCAGTGTCTTTAATCTTGCTATTCTTTTGTAGTTTATTCATGATTGACATATTTAGATACCCTTTGATACACGGATCTGTACTAGATCGCTGTCTTTGATTTTGCCGTCATCGATCATTCTTTGTAGTTGTTCGTATGAATACACCGAATAGCCTTTCCCATTTTCTTTCTTAATCCAGTAAGCTTGGTCAGCTTTAATTTTTACATTTCTACGAGGCATAGTTTTCTCCTGATTAAAGGTATATTATACCATGAATGAATCGAGTTGTACACCTTTATCTGGTGGAGTTCCTTGTCTTTGTTCCCACCCAGAAACCCAGCCTGAGTTATTAGTTATGTCACCTGGAACATGGTCAAACGTGTCATCTGACCGAGGAACATAGTTCTGACCAAAACGAACAAAGTCACACATCACGTCCTCGTTATCACGTGGCGCACCACCCATACGTTCACAGAGCAGATCCATCATTTGATCCGTTGTATAACCGCTTGACAGCATCTTCATACAACGGACTGCGTTGTTACCAAAGTAGCCGTGTGACATATCATCAACCAAGTCTTTATGATAATCACCGAGATCATACGAGAAAGCTGCATAAACAAAATTAAATCGTTTATGTCCTTGACTAATATTATGGTCATTAAGATAGTCAACGACCATTTTATGAGTCTTTTTGCTTCCGGTGTGTAACCATTCAATTAGACGGTCAAGCAATTCAGGCAACTCGTTATGCATAAAATCGACACACGTTACACCTTTCCTTGGGCTAGGTGGTTGGTTACCAATGGAAGTGAAAAGTGGTTTACCTGACAACTTAGTTTCTACTAGGTTTTCAGCCATCTCTTCCCATGATTCCATTTTACCCCAGTACTGTACCACATTATTTCTGTAACCATGATCACGTGTAAATGAAGCACCGGATCCAGTGACACGGTGGCACATATATGCATAAAACCAGGTTTTTAAATCCCATTTGTCAGTAATATAGCTGTCAACCAGATCCCAATGTTTTGTGCCAAGAGAACTGTTATTGATCTGGTGATGCCGCTTTGGTGTTTTACTACGATACTTTAGATCCTGAAGAACATTAGAGAATCCTGCTGCATTACGTGTATAACAGTCATATATGTCTATCTGTTGCATCAGCGGGTCATTAACAGCTTTATCAGCTTCAGGACCTGTATATGATAACTTGCCCCAGTTACAGTTTTCTTGCAACCATTTTGCACGCGGGTAGTAGTACTCAGTTAGTACTTCCAACGCTTCTTCATTCAACCACTTTTTCATGCTAAAATATCTACAATCCTTTGTGCTAATTGTCTAAACCATTCGGTATCATGGCCGCGAGTAGTTTCGGCCGCAGTACCGATACGAATACCACTTGTTTCAACAAAAGAACGTGGGTCATTTGGGATGCCGTTCTTGTTAACAGTAATGCCATTCTCTTCTAAAAGGTCGGCAGCTTCACGACCTGAGTATTTACTATCTGACAAATCAAGTAAAATGATATGGCTGTCAGTTCCACCGGTTAATACTTTAAAATTGTTTTCTATAAAAACCTTTGACATTGCTTGGGCGTTTGCTACAACCTGATTTGCATAACCGATAAACTCATCAGTATTTGCTTCTGAGAATGCTTGTGCTTTTGCTGCAATGATATTCATCAACGGGCCACCCTGAGTCCCAGGAAAAATTGCCGAGTTGATTTTCTTTGTATAGTCTGGGTTATTCCAAAGGATAATACCACCGCGAGGACCACGTAAAGTCTTATGAGTTGTTGACGTTACAAAGTCGGCATATGGCACCGGATTAACATATGCTCTACCGGCAATCAGTCCTGAATAGTGAGCCATATCTACCATCAGATATGCACCGACCAAGTCCGCGATTTCTCTAAACCGTTCAAAGTCAATTCTCCTTGGATAAGCACTAGCACCGGCAATAATCATCTTAGGTTGAATACGATACGCCATATCGTAAATCTCACCATAATCCAACCAACCATTCTCATCAACACCATAGTTATAGGACTCAAACCACTTACCGCTCAAGTTAGCTGGGGAGCCATGACTTAAATGGCCACCACTTGCAAGATCCATTCCGAGGATCTTATCTCCTGGTTCAAGAAATGCTTTGAAGATTGCAAGATTTGCATTAGCACCAGAGTGTGGTTGAACATTTGCGAACTCACATCCATACAACTCTTTCAGCTCATCAATAGCTAACTGCTCAATATCATCCATGTTCTCGCAGCCATTATAGTAACGCTTGCCAGGATAACCTTCTGCATACTTGTTTGTAAACACAGATCCACACAATGTCATGACTTCATAACTTGCAAAGTTCTCGCTTGCAATGAGTTCGATAGTATTGTGTTGACGATCTACCTCGGCATCAAGTATATCTCTAATTCTTTTATCTAGTTTCATTTTTTTTCCAGTCTCGGTATGAATCAATTCTATCGTAAATCGTTTCGTCATGTAGTGTGGGTTCTTTACCTACATTCCAGAACAGAATGTCACGACTCGTATTCTTAGGTATATACTTCCACACCTTACCATCATAGGTATCAATGTTTGGAAACGGCGGTAGGTTCTCTTTCTTCTCATGAGCAGTAAAGGCAAGAGGTTCAGAGATAGCTGCAGCCTTACCAAGTTCACCTGACTTCATGTTACGTGATACACAAACAGATGTAAACTTAGCATTTGGCCATGCGATCTGAAGCCCCCGTGTGAGCACGCCCGTGGACGTGGCCGTGTACACCTCCTCGGGCTCGGGGATAGTCATAGCTGCCTTGACAATACCAGCAGTTACCATCTCATGCTTTAGACCAAGAGGAACAAAGAATGCATTCGATCTTTCGTCAGCCCACTTCTTTGCAATGAGGTTTAGGTTAGGCATTGCTGCAATACGGTGGAAAGAGTAATCACACCCTTGCTCGATACAACACGCTTGGTGTTGTGAGATACGTTTCGATGATGGCATGAATAACATAACCTTTTTGTTATGCCGCTTTGCCACATCAAGGATCGACACACCTGCCAAACCAGTCCTTGGTTGAACATATACGATAGTATCAATCTCTTCGGGTAGTGATGAGATCAGGCAATCACCACCTCGTACCTTAGAACCTACGAGCAGATCATCCCGTACTACACGAATACCTTCATGCTCTACTACAGTCGGCGGGCCGTACGGATCCGTCCAGTTCTTTGCCAAGTTGAGATAGTACTCTTGTGGATCACCATACAGAGGGTGAATGTCCTTGTTGACTCCGTCAACTACGTGGTTGTTATGCGGCAAGTGGTGATACTCCCCAATCGTTGCGTCTGTAAAATGGTGGTGCTATGTGGAATGAACCGCCTAGCTCCATGTAGGTCTTTGCATATGTCATACCATCTATGTGATACCAATCAACAGGTGGCTGAACTACTCTGTCATTTGTTTGCTGGTAGAGTTCGTCAATGAATTCAAAGGTAATATCTCTTCTATCTGCCGCTGAACCATAGAAGGCAGTTCCTTTATAGTATCCGGTTTTAGGAACTTTTCTGTCTTCGTATTCGACTGGCACCGGGCAAGAATATCGCACATTACAACCGAATCGATCTCCGATTGCGTCTCCTTGCTCAACATACCGTCCAATGAATTCGGCCATACTGAAGTTATCATGACGTAGAATATGGTGGCGAATATCAATGCTACCGAAACACAGAGTGAGGTCACCAGTAGGTTCCATCCCACGGAGCATAGACTCAAGACCAGACTTAAGAGCACCGTGAAGAGTTTTGCCATCGTTGCGAAGCACACTATCCCCAGCACCACTAAAAGCAATACTATGAGAATCTCCGAGAGTAACGGATCCATTCTTTAACTCCTCTTGTTTAAGTGATTTGACCGTTAACAGTCTTTGCGATACTTGGTCACACCACTCTTCTGTAATTCCTTCATATGTAGTATTTGCACCAATGCGTTTCTTTAGCATGGCACCATAGTCAGGCATATCCCAATCAAGTGATGTAATGTTTGGGTGTGAACATACTCGATTGATTTTATCGTATATGTCTTTGTTCGCTCCACCGAATAGGTTGAGTGTACCACCAAAGTTTGCACCGTGTTCGATATACAGCTCTTTACTATTTAAGATCTTTGGTGTACACCGATGATCAACAACGGCACCTAGTTGGTCACGCCACACCTGAGCCCATCCCAATGAGTGTGACTTCTCATTAGATGGAACATTTGCAATAGGGTTAGTTAGTATCTTCATCTAGATAATCCTTACACTGTTGCAGTACTTCTTTGACATATACATCATCATTTAACTTTCTATTTCGAGGAGACGGGTGGGGCATAGCGAAATGCTTCACACCTTTTGCACGAAGCACGTATGATGGTGTGACACCGAGTGCAATTACCTTTTCGTAATCATCAGCGAAACGGACATCTTGTTTTGCTAACTCACTGAGAGGTGGCACATCACCTGGCTTATCATATACATTTGCAAACGAGTAATGCTCGACGCCCAACTGTGTCATCCACTTGTTGAGTCGATCGAGCGTACTGTTCTTCTTTTGTTTCTTGTTAGATGGGTTAAGTCCCACCACTAAAACTTTCATAACCTATAAATTTCCATTCAACACCGGCCTCATCAAAGAAGGCTTTGGTCAGGTTCCATGAATCCATCCAAGACTCAGGAGTATCCTGTAATGGCATTATAACACGTTTTACACCTACTTGTACAATACCTTTTGCGCATTCGCTACAAACTGGCAGACCCCACACATACATGGATGATCCGTCAAGTGATACACCAGAATATGATGCATTATAGATGCAGTTCATTTCAGCATGAACCACATACTTGTATTTAGTCTCACGATCCTGGTACCGTTCGGGTGTGTCCTCGATACCACGTGGGAAGCCATTGAATCCTTGGGCAAGTACTTGTCCCTTGGATCCAATAGCGACTGCTCCGATCTGGCGCGATGGGTCCTTGGACCAGCTAGAGATATTCTTCGCTAGGTCAAGGTATCTAAGATCCCACTTAGAACTCATTACGTGCAACTTCCAACATATGCTCAGGTGAAGATACATCGTAAGGATCGATCGGGCAGTTATCATCCATGAACTCTTCTTCATAGATTGAATCAATATGTAGGTTATCGACGATCATTGCATAACGCCATGATCGCTTACCGAAACCTAGGTTAGACTTGTCAACAAGCATTCCCAAGCTTCGTGCAAAGTCACCATTACCATCAGGCAGCATCTTTACATTCTCGATACCTTGTGCCTTTGCCCATTGGTACATGACAAACGCATCGTTGACTGATGTACACCAGATCTCTTCGATACCGGCGTCCTTGAACTTCTGGTATAACTCTTCGTAACCAGGCAGTTGACTGTTAGAGCACGTTGGAGTAAATGCACCTGGCAAACCGAAGATCAGTACCTTCTTACCAGTGAATAGCTCACTCGTTGTTTTACGAACCCACTTGAATGGGTTTGGATCCTTGTAAAGTAGCGGATCCCGTTCACGCATGTGAAACACTACGTCAGGTAGTAACATAATTAGTCCCATAATGATTGATAATATTTTCCGAATAACCGGAAGCCGTTTCGAATTCGGTCGGATTCTTTTGTGTATCCTTCTTTGTCGAATTTGCTATGAATAGGTTTCATTGAGTAGTACCCATAGTCTTCTGTATTGCCATCTTCATCCGGAAAAAGGCGTAGTTGAGCAGGTCCTTCTGGCTCGAATTCTATCTCTGTCGAATCTGTTGTAAAGTAAGCGTTTTCCCAGTTATCACCACTGACCTCTTTCTCAAATGAGTAGATCATCTCACCAATAACATAATCCCAGCGCTTGAAGAAGTTGTCATCGGTCATACCGCCAAAGTGATAAGCATCGATCTCGTTGTCATCAGGTCTCAACGCTTCAGGTACATCTTGTGGATCTACCCAAGGTGCACCGTGCTTT
>Ga0209138_1000733_pt1 | contig 30525 bp, 30 predicted proteins | sample SaaInl3SG_22_DNA_FD_184645 | JGI IMG/M metagenome (GOLD analysis project Ga0209138, IMG submission 184645) | Marine microbial communities from expanding oxygen minimum zones in the Saanich Inlet - ESP_153SG_22_DNA (SPAdes) (version 2) | ecosystem: Environmental > Aquatic > Marine > Intertidal...
ATCGAGGATATTATTCATGTAAATATGAAAATCAAAATCGTCTTCTTCAGCCTCCAAAACAGTGACTTTACTTTCAAAAGACTTATAGCTTTTTTCAGTACCCGGATAACGTTCAGCTATAAAATCGTTTAATTTAATGTCAAAAGGAAGTTCCAATAGTTTGGATCCGTATTTAAAATTAAATTCCAAACCGCCTACCTCAATTTGCTTGAACGGATTATTAGAACCCTTCCCCCCTAACAATTTAAGGGTTTTAGTACTGCCATTAGCCGCTATTTTTAAAGCAATACCGTCTTCATCGCCTTTAAGTAATGTCGATTTTTTAACCACATCAAACACGCCTTTAACCACAGGTTTTGGAAACACAATTGCTTGGTTTCCGATAAGATAACGAGAGCGTAATGCGAGTGGCTGAATACTGTCTTTGACCAACCGCCCTTGCACGCCAGATGCCATAGTCAAAAATTCTCCTTCATAAGGCGATTGTATGGTCAAATCTGTTTCGGTATAGGTAATGTTAATCGCGCCTTCGGTTGGTTTATTTAATGCATATAATACATTATGAATACTACTTACCTGTCCTAATTTTAAGAAATGGTTGTGCGGAGCTCCATCACCCGCTTCAACAAGTTTTAAATAATATTCGCCATCATCGGAGGGTACAATATCTTCTTCTGCACCTGCAATAAAATCAACCAATTCAATAGATACAGCTGTTGTGTTGTAAGACGTTTCTAAATAGAATTCATTTGAAAGACGAGGAGAGAAATCAACCTCTTCTTCTAGGACACGACGTTGAAGCTGGCCGTTGATTTCAAAATCTCCGTCAATATACGTTGTTAAATATGTTGTTTGAGATAAAAAGGTGTTTTCAGTAGCGCCTTCTCTGATTGACATCATGCCTTCAAAACCATAATAACGGGTCAAGAAGGCACCAAACAAAATAAATATAAAGGATAAATGTAGCGTTAGCGTGGCCCATTTTTCTTTTCTTAACAATCGGTATCTAAAGATGTTTCCTGCAAAATTGATGATAAACACCACCATAATTGCTTCAAACCACCAAGCATTGTATATCAGGGTTCGAGAATATGGTGTTGGTGAGGTGCTTTGCCCTTGATCCATAAATGTCCCTACCGCCATTGCAATCGCGTAAACGATAAAAAGTACCCCTGTTAATCGAGTAGAAAAAAGTAAATTTGATATTTTTTTTAGCATCCTAATAGACTCGTTTATTGAGCTGCAAAGGTACTTATTTAAATAAGAAAAGTCATTTATGTTTATTGGTTTTAACAGTAATTTTAATAAAAAATTGGCATTAGGTTATTTAAACTTTCAAATGAAGGATTACTTGTTTATTTTAGCTAAATGATATCTGTTGTAATTTTAGGAGCTGGAAATGTTGGGACACACTTGGTAAAGGCGGTTCAAAATGCCAAAAACTTAGACTTGATTCAATGGTATTCTCGAAATCCAAAAGCGGTGAAATTCCCAATCAAAGACATTGAGTTTTGTGATGATTTAGACCGTTTAAAATTGGCAGATGTGTACATTATTGCCGTGAGTGACAAAGCGATTTCTGAACTGTCCAAACAACTCCCTTTTGAAAACCGATTGGTCGTCCATACATCAGGAAGTGTGGCTATGAAACAATTAGATATCAAACACCGAAGAGGTGTTTTTTATCCGTTACAAACATTTTCGTTAACTTCGGAAGTGGCATTTTCTGAAGTGCCATTTTGTATTGAAACAATGCAAAAAGAAGATTCAAAAATTCTTAAAATGCTAGCAAGCGAGATGGGAAGCCCCTCGTATATGATAAATACTGAGCAACGACAAGCCTTGCATTTATCGGCTGTATTTATTAATAATTTCACCAATCAATTGTATCGAATTGCACACGAGTTAACGGATTTTAAAAACATTAATTTTGATGTTTTAAAACCTTTAATTTTAGAGACGGCAAAAAAAGTACAAACTATATCTCCATACAGTGCACAAACGGGACCCGCAAAACGCAATGACCAAGTGACCATCAAACAGCATTTAAGGACTTTAGAAACTCACCCAGAATATAAATCAATTTATGAACTGCTTACAAAATCAATAAAAAATACACATGGATTCAAAAAGCTATAAAGAATATTTAAAAGATATTAAAGCATTTATTTTTGATGTCGACGGCGTCCTCACCGACTCATCTGTCTTGGTTACTTCCGATGGCGAAATGCTTCGTAAGATGAGTACACGAGATGGATTTGCATTAAAAACAGCCGTTGATTCAGGATTTTTAGTCTGTATCATTTCGGGCGGCAAAAACGAAGGGGTTCGCAAACGCCTTGAAGGTTTGGGAATAAAAGAAATCAGCTTATGCGCACATGACAAGGTTGTGCACCTCAAAGAGTTGTTTGACAAACATCAATTAAAAGCCGAAAATGTGGTTTATATGGGCGATGATATTCCAGACATTCCTCCAATGAAACTTGTAGGACTTCCATGTTGTCCGCAAGACGCTGCCCCAGAAGTAAAAGCGGTTTCAAAATATATTTCACATAAAAATGGAGGTGCTGGGTCGGCACGTGATATTATAGAGCAAGTTCTAAAAGTACAAGGTCATTGGATGAAAGGATTTGATGCTCAGTATGATTAAATTATAAAAATGCTTGCAACTATTTTAAAATCTAAACACATCATTTTAGCCTCTTCTTCTCCCAGAAGACAGGAGTTGATCAAAGGGCTTGGACTGGATTTTGAAATCCGAATTAAATCGGTTCAAGAGGATTATCCAAAGAGGCTTAGACATTTTGAAATATCAGATTATTTGGCACAACTTAAATCCATGCCATTTGTTGAAGAATTGAAACCTAATGACATTCTAATAACTAGCGATACCATTGTGTGGTTTGAAAATAAAGCTCTTGGTAAACCAAAAGACAACAACGATGCGTTTGAGATGCTAAAAACTTTAAGTGGTAATACCCATGAGGTGATTACTTCGGTTTGTTTTAAAACTTCAGACTCACAGAAAACCATAAATTCAATTACAAAAGTCACGTTTAAAGAACTAAGTGACGATGAGATATGGCATTATATCCACAATTTTAAGGTACTCGATAAAGCAGGAGCTTATGGCATTCAGGACTGGATTGGACAAATTGGAGTCACAAAAATTGAGGGTTCCTATTTTAATGTGATGGGGTTTCCGATGGATAAAATTTACAAGACGCTACTGACATTCTAAAAAGAATTCTAGCGCACGCGTTTCATTGTAATAATATCCTTTTCTTCTGATAAACCCTACATGTCCCCCACGATTAGGCGTTTCTAAAAATACCTTTGGATTCAGTTCCGCTTCTTTGAAAGGATAGCAAGATTCTGACAAAAATGAGTCGTTTAAGGCGTTTAAAATCAAAACGGGTGTTTTAATAGCGGTAAGGAATTGAAGACTGCTACATTTTGCATAATAATCTTGTGCATTTTTGAAACCATGCGCTATTGAGGTGTAAATTTCATCAAAATCATTCAATGTTTTGATCGATCTAATTTTAGCTTTTGTAATTGCTTCTGGAAATTTCTTTTGTTTTAACTTCAAACGATTTACTAATGCCCATTTAAAATTGATATGATAAGGTAGGTTTTTTGGAGCATGTAATGCTTTTGCAGATCCTGAGAGGTCGCAGGGAACAGACACTGCCATCGCCGCTTTGACTTGTGGAGGTACAAGCGATCCATCTCCTAAATATTTCAGGAGAATATTTCCGCCAAGACTAATCCCTTTCAAGAAGATTGAATCGTATTTATCTAGTGAAATTACATGTTTAACGATGTCTTCTACATCATCCGTTTTACCAGAATGGTAGCTAGTATAATACCTATTCAATTCGCCACTACAACAACGAAAATTAACACAAATTGCATCGATATTATACTCATTAAAATGCAATGCCGCACCTGTAATATAAGGTCGTTGCCCATGCCCCTCTAAACCGTGAAAAAGTATAATTACTGATTTTGAAGGAGACGGACTGTAACTCCAATCCAAATCAATAAAATCATTATCTCTTAGAGTAATACGCTCTCGAAATTGTTTAATTTTTAAACGTCGAATCAATCCTGAATAGACTGTAGAAACAAATCCACTTCGGAAGCTGAAATGTGCCTTAAAATTACTTTTAACTATGGGCATTATTTATTGAAAGTTTTAAAATTTTAGTACTACTTGTGGTTGCCATAAATCGTTTATCAGCCCGCTTTCCAACAATCCAAACAACAGCATTGCCACTATAAACGACGACTGTGTTTTCTTTGTCTATTAAAGAGAATTTTTCATCCTTAAAAAACTTGCTTAATTTCTTTTTTCCATTCATTCCTGAAGGATAAAAATAATCTCCAGTATTCCAATGACTCAATCGCAAGGGAAATTGAAGTAATTCAAAATCCAAATACAAAACGTCTTTTGAAGTTGGCCCTATAGATGTATGGATTTCAAGCTTTAAATCAAATGGTTGGTTTGGAATTGAAACAAATGTATCTGAAGCTTCAATTGAAATTGAATCTTTTGAGAAATCAGATAATGGACTTAAAATCAAATGAGATCTGTTTTTTAGTAAACGATGGGTAGAAGATGTAATCTGTTTCCCCGATTGAGCCTCTAAAAGGGCTGTAATTTGTGTCCAATCGGAGAAATTGTATACTTTTAACAACTGGTATAAATACGCTTTTGGATTGTTTAAAGATAGAATATTGTCGATATTATAAGTAATTTGATTTTCATCAATAGATTCTATAACCTTGTCCTCTATTTCCAACATATAATCTTCTAAAATAGATTGCATATCCTTCAGATGATTTTGAGTCTTTTGAAAACTTTCAATAAAAGAAGGATTCAAATTTTTCAGAAATGGAATTATGGTATGTCTTATGTTATTGCGTGTGTACGTTGTGCTTTTATTTGAACTGTCTTCACGCCACGAAAGATTATGAAGCGTTGCAAAATCATAAATATCTTTTCTAGAAAACTCCAACAAAGGGCGAACAATAGATCCATTAAGTTCTGGAATCCCAATAAGTCCTTCCAGTCCTGTACCACGAGATAAATTAATAAGTACGGTCTCTAGATTATCATCGGCATGGTGGGCAGTTAAAATATATTCAAAACCGTGTTGGTTTTTCAACGTTTCAAACCATTCATAGCGCAATTGACGTGCAGCCATCTGAATGGATTGTTTAGTAGTTGTTGCAAACGATTCTGTCTCATAATGGGTTGTAAAAACCTCTAGATGATTTATTTGAGCAAAATCTTTTATAAAGTCTTCATCACCATCACTTTCCTGGCTTCTTAATTTAAAATTACAATGTGCCAACGCAATATTTAAACCTGATTTCAAACATAAATCTGTTAGAACCATACTGTCCAAACCCCCTGAAACTGCAAGTAACAAAGGAGTCTCCTTTAAAAAAGAAAAACGGATATTTAAGAGATCATGAAAGGCTTTTAACATGGGACAAAACTACAAATTAATTCTCCAAAACACTACGCATTGCTTTGGCTTTCACAAGGCATTCTTCATACTCATTTTCTGGAATACTTTTTGAAGTAATAGCACTTCCAACAGAAAATGAAACATAGGACTTTGAGGCATTGTACAATATACTTCGAATCACCACATTAAAATCAAAATCTCCTTCTGGAGTAAAGTATCCTACTGTTCCAGAATAAAGCCCTCTTTTGGTGGCTTCAAGAGCTTCAATAATGTTCATAGCAGAAATTTTTGGAGCTCCTGTCATACTTCCCATCGGAAAGGTAGCAGCAATGATATCCACTGGCGAAATAGTTGGTAATGCCTTAGCTTGAACCGTGGAAATCATGTGATGCACCTGTTTAAAACTATAGATTTGACAGAGTTCTGTTACATTAACCGTTCCTTTTTGGGCAATCTTAGAAAGGTCATTCCTTACCAAATCTACAATCATAATATTCTCACTCCGTTCTTTTGGGTCGCTTTCTAGAATCGTTTTTAAGTCCGCATCTTCATCTAAATGCTCAGAACGTCTGGTAGTCCCTTTAATAGGTTGAGACATTATTTCTAAACCTACTTTTTTTAAATAGCGTTCTGGAGAGGATGATAATAAAAATTTATCCCCCGTTTTAAGAAAGGTTGCAAACGGTGGTTGTGAAATCTTATTGAGTTTAAAATACGTTTCTAAAGAATGTATATCTGCATGTGCATAAAATTCTTGACAAAAATTAGCCTCATAAATATCACCACGATGGATGTGAGATAATAGAGTACTAACTTGTTTTATGTACTGATTTTTAGAAATTCGAGATTCAATTTGAATGTTATTTTTGTGAGATGAACTGTTTTGAACTGAAAACGTTTCAATCGATTTGAGATCGGCATCAACCTCTTCAGAAACAACGTTTAGATATCTAATTGTTAACTTATCTTCTTTAAATAAAAACAATCTTTTAGGTTGAAAAAAACAAAGGTCTGGAAAGTTGAGTCCATCAAAGTTTTGTGACCTAAGAGGTTCCATATCATTTTTTAAATCATAGGAAAGATATCCAAAAATCCAATCATTGGTCATAGATTGGTATTCTTTTAGTTTTTGGAATCCATTAACAGAATCGGTCTGAATGCCCGTAAATGCATCTACGGCTAGGATAGAATCATAACTACTATGAGGTTGTAAATACTGATTAGAATCCAGCCAAACAATATCATCAAATTGTTGTGCCCAAGCTAATAACTGAGTCTTAAAACCTTCTACCGAATGAAGTGTGATTTGTTTATGATCTCGCAATGACTGTTAATTTTCATTACAAAGTTAATCAGTTCTAAATAATAAATCATCACTTTACAAGAATACCTTACCTTTGGGGCAAAATTAGTTCCAATGGCATCATTCAAAGACTTTAAATTAACCACTCCCCTAAGTAATGCACTTGAGGATTATGGATTTATTGAACCCACCCCCATTCAGAAGGCGGCTTTTAGTGTGATCTGTTCAGGAAAAGATGTGGTTGGAATTGCTCAGACAGGAACTGGTAAAACATTGGCTTACTCCTTGCCTCTTGTAAGGAATTTGACCTATTCGACGCAAGAAAACCCGCGTATTTTGATTTTAGTACCTACGAGAGAGCTGGTAGTTCAGGTGGTTGACTCTTTAAATGAATTAAACGTTTATACAAACAATCGTGTTTTGGGTGTTTATGGCGGAACTAACATCAATACTCAAAAACAGCAAATCGCAGAAGGAATTGATATTCTTGTGGCAACTCCTGGACGCCTTTATGACTTGGCATTGAGTCGCGTTTTACAACTTAAAAGCATTCAAAAACTGGTTATTGATGAGGTAGATGTCATGCTCGATTTGGGCTTTAGACACCAATTGATTAATATTTTTGATTTGCTACCAGAACGCCGGCAAAACATTATGTTTTCGGCTACGATGACCACAGATGTTGATGCTTTGATTAGTGATTTCTTTATCAATCCTGAACGTATTTCAGTGGCAATTTCGGGAACTCCACTTGAGAATATCATGCAATTTCGTTACGACGTTCCAAATTATTACACAAAAGTAAATTTGATTCGATTCTTAATGGAAAATCGCGAGGAATATTATCGTGTTCTGATTTTTGTGTCAAACAAACGCATGGCGGATCGTCTTTTTGAATCTCTTGAAGAAGTTTTCAATGAGGAATGTTGTGTGATTCATTCGAATAAAACCCAGAATTACCGTTTGCGTAGCATTGAACAATTTAGAGAAGGTTTTAATAGGATTTTGGTGGCAACAGATGTCATGGCACGTGGATTGGATATTGATGATGTATCACATGTGATTAATTTTGATACTCCTGAGTATCCAGAAAATTATATGCACCGCATTGGCCGAACAGGACGGGCGAAACGAAAAGGGACAAGTCTATTACTTTCTAAAGCTAGTGAGACCGATTCTAAAGATGCGATTGAAGCATTGATGCAAATGAAAATTGAAACTTTAGAAATCCCTGAGATTGTTGAAATTTCAACCGATCTCATCGAGGAAGAGCGACCACAACTAAAAGAACCTTATAACCCTCATAAACAAAAAGATGAGGATGCACCTGGACCTGCTTTCCATGAAAAAAAAGACAAAAATAAAAAAGAAAATTTAGGAGGTTCTTACAAATTCATTGTTGCTAAAAAGTATAAAAAACCAAAAACTAGAGGGGATAAAAACTACAATAAACGGAAAAAGAAATAAGGATTAAAGTAACGCTTGACAATTCACCGCATTATAAACACCTAATAATTTTTCTTTAGCGCGTTTTAATCTCATCTTAATAGCACTTTCTCCCGCATTATGAAGATCCATAAGGTCTTTAACACTTTTAAACTCTTGGTATTTCAATATTAAAATTTGTTTGTCTTCAAAAGGAATAAGTTCTAATGCTTTACCCAGTTTCTCTAACTTTTTCATCTGAACAAGTTCTTCATCAGTCGATTGTGCTATGACTTCGTCGCACATTTGTTCAATATTTGATGTGATTTTTTCAAATTTATTAACCTTATTCCGATGAAAATAATTGACACAATGATTATAAGTAAATGAGTATAACCAAGTTGAAAATTTAGAGTCTCCTTTAAAGCTATGAAATTTATCTAATAATTTTAGAAAAATATCTTGACAAATATCTTCAGCTTCTTGATTGTTATTTGAAAAACTCAAACAGGTATTAAATACCTTAAATATATAACGCTCATACAGTACCTTAAAAAGTATGGGGTCTTTTGAGCTTACAATTAATTTCACTAACACCTCATCGGTTAATTTGTATGGTAAATAGGAATCATTCAAAGTAAAATTTTGGTATTACTATTGGCTATTCAAAATATAAACAACCTGTTATTAATAATTTTGTTTAACTATTTTGATAAAATATTAATCAAAACGTTAATAATCAATAAGTAAAATATACTAAAAGATTAATAATTACAAGATCTTCGAACAGAAAATAATAAATAAAAAAAATCCCTCCACAATGTGGAGGGGTCTGTATATTAAATTGAGAATAAATTTAGATATGTAGTGCGCGGTTTTCCGTGGCAGCCAGGGCAGCTTCTTTAATCGCTTCAGCAAAAGTTGGATGGGCATGTGACATTCTAGAGATGTCTTCGGCAGAGGCTCTAAATTCCATTGCAACAACGGCTTCGGCAATTAAATCGGCACAACGTGCCCCAATCATATGAATTCCTAAGACTTCATCTGTTGATTGATCGGCTAAGATTTTTACAAATCCATCCAAATCCATACTTGCACGGCTACGTCCCAAAGCACGCATTGGAAATTGACCTGATTTATATGCAATTCCTTGTTCCTTAAGTTGCTCTTCTGTTTTTCCTACAGAAGCGACTTCGGGCCATGTATATACAACTCCAGGAATCAAGTTATAATCTATATGTGGTTTTTGACCTGATATGGTTTCCGCCACAAACACACCTTCTTCCTCAGCTTTATGTGCCAACATTGGTCCTTTAACAACATCTCCGATAGCAAAAATATTAGATGCAGAGGTTTGTAAGTGTTTGTTCACTTCAACCTGTCCACTCTCAGTAAGTTTTACACCTGCAGATTCTGCATTTAATCCAGCCGTAAAAGGGCTTCTTCCGACAGAAACCAAACAATAGTCGCCTTTAAATTCTACAAGCTCCCCTTTTTTGTTTTCTGCTTTAACAGTGACTTCTGCTCCTTTACGTTCAACATTTGTGACTTTATGAGAAACATTAATGTTGAATTTTTGTTTTCTAAAAACTTTGTTTAATTCTTTAGAAAGTCCAGCATCCATGGTAGGCAGGATACGATCCATATATTCTATAACAGAAACCTCAGACCCTAACCTTTTGTAAACTTGACCAAGTTCCAATCCAATCACACCACCACCAATAATGATTAAGTGTTTTGGGATTTCTTTTAATTTCAATGCTTCTGTAGAGGTGATAATACGTTCTTTATCTACCGTTGCAAATGGTAAACTTGTGGGTTTACTTCCCGTTGCAATAATACTGTATGTTGCTTCGATTTCTTCATTAGAATCTCCACTAATAGTGATATGAGTTGAATCTTTAAAAGCTCCAAGGCCATGATAGACATCAATTTTATTTTTAGTCATTAGAAAATCAATCCCTCCGGTGGTTTGATCGACAACAGCTTGTTTACGACCAATCATTTTTTCAAGGTTGATTTTGATCTCACCAGGGATTTCAATGCCATGAGCTTCAAAATGCTTGACAGCATCTTCGTAATGATGAGAAGAATCTAACAATGCTTTACTTGGAATACATCCTACATTTAAACAAGTGCCTCCTAAAGTAGCGTATTTTTCAATAATAGCAGTTTTCATTCCTAACTGCGCACAACGAATGGCAGCCACATATCCGCCAGGACCAGAACCTATGATAGCAACATCATATGATTTCATAATAATTTATTTTAAATTTAATACAAAAATACAAACATATGTTCAATGTAAGAATAATTTGATGTCTAAATATTTACGGCTGTTGTATGTTTAACTTCTGAAATTACAAACATACTATTACTACTGCCAATATGATCAATATTAGTGAGTTTATTGACCATAAATTTCCGAAATGATTTCATGTCCTTCACGTGTACTTTCAGCAAGTAATCATAGTCTCCACTCAAATGATAAACCTCCGAAATTTCTTCAATGGTGGCCACTTCTTTTTCAAATTGATTTACTAGTTTTTGAGAATGTTTCACTAGTTTTATATGGCAAAATGCTATAAAAGCCCTTCCAATACTTTCCTTGTTAAGCAAGGCGACATAATGATCGATTACTCCTGCTTTTTCAAGTTTTTTGATACGTTCATAAACAGCAGTTACTGACATGTTAAGTTTTGATGCCAATTCTTTATTAGTTTGTTTCGCATCTTTTTGAAGATAATTTAACAACTGTGAATCAATAGAATCTAATTTCATTTTTGGATAAATTTCTAATTTAAATTTGTTTTTAACAAAAATATAAATTTATTATCTATGATTATTAAAATAATTAGTTTTATTTATTGAAAATAACTAAAATTATTGTTTTTAATTCTAAATATATTGAAATTTGATAAAAATTTAAACCACAACATCATGGCTTTTAAACCTGCAGACGACATACAAGACTTGCAATATTTTGGAGAATTTGGGGGCGTCAACCCCTCTATCTCAGATGCAACAACTTTTACATTTGTTTCTGCCAAAACAATGTCAGACACTTTTGAGGGCAATACCGAGGGCTGTTATCTATACGCTCGTCATACAACCCCTTCCAATTTGTACTTAAGTGAAGCACTTGCTGCCCTTGAAGGTACCGAAACAGCGACTGTGTTTGGGTCTGGAATGGGTGCCATTACAGCAGTACTTATGCAGCTCTGTGGGGCTGGTGATCATGTTGTTTCGAGTCGTACAATTTATGGTGGAACCTATGCCTTTTTAAAAAACTTCGCTCCCAAGCTAAACATCCAAACAAGCTTTGTAGACATCACCAAATTAGACCGTATCGAAGCAGCCATTACGCCACAAACAAAAGTCCTTTATTGCGAGTCTGTGAGTAACCCTCTGTTGGAAGTCGCCGATATTAGTGCATTGGCAGCCCTTGCAAAAAAACACAACCTACAATTGGTGGTCGATAATACGTTTTCACCCTTATCTATTTCACCTAATAAATTGGGAGCTGATATTGTAATTCACAGTTTAACAAAATTTATTAACGGAACGTCTGATACCGTTGGAGGTGTCGTTTGTGGTACACAAGAAATGATTGACCGTTTAAGAAGTGTAATTGATGGTGCGGCCATGTTATTTGGATCTACGATGGACAGCCGTCCAGCTTCTTCTATATTAAAAAATCTTAGAACCTTACACATTCGCATGAAACAACACAGCATGAATGCATTGTATTTGGCTGATAAGTTTGAACGTTATGGCATCACAACTGTTTATCCAGGACTTAAATCGCATCCGTCTCATGAAGTTTATAAACAAATGATGAATCCTGAATACGGGTTTGGAGGTATGCTGACAATTGATACAGGAAGTTTAGAAACTGCAAATGCTTTAATGGAATTAATGCAACAAGAAAACTTAGGCTATTTGGCCGTGAGTTTAGGATTTTATAAAACCCTGTTTAGTGCACCCGGTAGTTCTACTTCTTCAGAAATTCCTGAAGAAGAACAAAAGGAAATGGGACTGAGCGAAGGGTTAATTCGATTTTCTGTAGGACTGGACAATGATATAGAACGAACCTACAAGCTAATGAAGTCGTGTATGAAGTCTGTAGGAGTCTTATCTTAGATCCCTTTTAAACGGGTCCAAAAAGCATCTAAATCTCCCTCATTTACATCAGAACTATAAAAGGGAGCTGCCTCCCATCGTTCGTTTTTTTTGGTAATGGTAAATTTAAAAATAGAAGAATTTGGATCGTTTTCATCCATCAATGGATACCGTAAGTCTTTAAATAAAAAAGCGTCTGGAGTGCCTGTTATATTCAGGTTATAATAACCATTACTAAACCAAGCAAGAGTTTCTAAATCTTTTGGCATCCCTTGTATTAACTCATGGTTTTTAGGAAGGAGGTGCCATTTGCTTACAGTGGCGTCAGCATCCAAAATCGAATAAAATCCGACATAATAGGCATTGGTTGTTTCGGCAATGCCATACCATAGAATATTATTCAATATGGTCGGCTGAGTTTGAAAACGCACATAATCAATCTGTTGAATTTCTAATGATTTTTTATACACACCATGTACGTGGTATTTATTAATAAGGGTAAATAACATATATGAAGAGCTTATCCCCAATCCAATTTTTAGCAACAAACGGCGATGTTTTGAAGTCCGCTTAAACCACATCATAATAATTAAGGCGATTAAAAAAGGGAGTGTATAAAGTGGATCGGCTACAGCGATGGTATTAAATGCAACTCTATAATCTGAAAAGGGTGCAAATAATTGAGTGCCATAGGCGGTAAAGGAATCTAAAATAGGATGGGTAAAAATAGAGGCAAAAAAGAGGTAAATCCAATCTTTTTGAGTGGTCATCCCATTACGCTTCCTTCTGTTGTAAATCCAAAAAACAAACATTCCAAATCCAACAGCCGCCAAAATGGCAAAAAGGAATGAATGCATAAACCCGCGATGAAACGCCATCGCATCAATTTGGTTGTTAAAAAGTAGTTTTCCAACAAACACATCCAAATCGGGAATAGTCCCTCCAATTGCACCAAAAAGTAAGGCTCGGTTACCAATTTTTTTGCCAAGAACGGCTTCACCACAAGCGGCGCCTAATATAATTTGAGTGATAGAATCCATAAAGATCTCAAAAATACAATTATTTGAAACTGTTTCGATTTTTTTGTGTGTTAATTATATAATGAATTCAACATTCTTCTTCTCTTGCGTTGTTACTATAAAATTTGTATCATTACAATCGCTATGAAAGCAGCCACTGTAGTACAACTCAAAAGAGAATTAGAAACCCTAGATCCAGAGCATTTAAAATCGCTCTGTTTGCGCTTGGCACGTTTCAAATTAGAAAACAAAGAACTTCTCACCTATTTGCTTTTTGAATCTGAAAATGAATCCTATTATATTGAAAGGATAAAAGAAACAGCAGATTTATTATTTGAGGAAATAAATACCAAAAGCTATTTTTACATCAAAAAAAGTGTGCGAAAAATTTTACGGTTGCTTAAAAAACATGCCCGATATTCAAATAAAAAGGAGACCGAAATTGAGCTTCTCCTCTATTATTGTTACAAACTCAAAACTTTTAAACCCTCAATAAGCAACAATGTAACACTTACTAATATTTATTTACGACAAGTAGAAAGCATTGAAAAAAAAATAATTAAATTACATGAGGATTTACAATATGACTTCAACATTCAACTAAAAGAGATAACAGAACTATAAACATAAATCTTATGCAAATTTTAGGAATAGACATTGGAGGTACCGGAATGAAAGGTGCTATAGTTGATACCAATACAGGCGAGCTTTTGAGTGAACGACTTCGGATACCCACTCCAAAACCTGCCACTCCTACAAGTGTAGCTAACGAGCTTAAAACTCTTATAGATTCTTTTGAATGGGATGGGCCCGTAGGAGTTTCGTTTCCGACAGTTATTAAAAATGGTAAAGCGATGCAGTATGGCAATCTCGATAAGTCATGGCAATATACACAAGTGGACGACTTATTTAAATCCAAAACTGGCAATGACTTTTACATTGTAAATGATGCTGATGCAGCCGCTATGGGGGTCATGGAATTTGGAATTGGAAAAAATCAAATGGGCTTGGTTATTACAATTACTTTAGGAACTGGTATTGGATCTGGTGTGTTTTTTAATGGTCAGTTACTATCTAATTTTGAATTGGGTCGCATGTATGGTCGCAAGGGCGATATCATGGAATTATTTGCCGCGGATTCTGCACGCAAACGTGAAGATTGGAGTTTTAAGTCTTGGGGGAAACGTGTCAATTTCTTTTTAAAACACGTTGAGAACACCTTCAATCCCGACTTAATAATTATTGGAGGTGGCGTGAGTAAAAAAATGGATAAATTTGAATCTTATATTGATATTCAAACTCCAATCAAAGCAGCGGAATTAAAAAACAATGCTGGAATTATTGGAGCTGCTATTTTTGCCAAAAAAAATCATTAAATAAGCCAAATTCTAGAATTTTAATTTCTTTTTCTTATATTTATAATTGCATACCCCAAATTGCTCAATATGAATACTCCTACAACTACTTCAGATCAAGTTTATCTTAAACGATCACTTATTACAGAAATCACAATTACTCAAGACTCACCTTGTATTTTATATCAAATTCCTTTTGAACTCACTACGACTCCGAGCAAGGTTTGGAAACAAATATTATTGGACATTTGGCAATCCAGAATACAATACAAAGGGCGTGTATCAAAATCCGTTATGTGGGTTTTTCACAACCGTATATTGATTGATAACGTTTCTATTGAACTCGTAGTAGATGAATTAGAAACTCTATTAACTTCAACTATTGAGGAAACTAATAAGCAAATATCTAGAAGTGAACAACAGTTTATTTAAGAATATTATAAATCAACTCGTTATACAAGTCTTTTGGAGAGAGGTTGGCTCCAACCCCTTTACTTTTGGTATCATATATTCTTAAGGTTTCTAAAACGCCACTAATTCGTTTCATAGGAAAATTTCGAGAAACTGCAATGTAATCATTTACAAAATAAGGGCTGACTCCCAATGCTTTTGCAACGGTGCTTGGATTTCGATCACGAACCGTATGTAAAGTCATAAGTTTTGTAAAATACATGTATAAAATCGAAATGGTTAAAACAAACGGATGTTGTTTTGAATTCTGAGCAAAATAATGTACAATTTGATACGCCTTTTTATGATCCAAATTTCCTAATGCCTTTTGTAATTCAAAGTTGTTAAAATCTTTGGAAATCCCTATGTTTTCTTCGATGAGCTCAGGAGTAATCTCTTTTTTAGCACCCATCACAATTTCTAACTTATTGAGTTCATTTGCAATTTTACTCAAATCATTGCCTAAAAACTCCGTAAGCATAAGGGCTGCTTTTGGGGTAATCGAAATTTGTTTTGAATTTAAAAAACTTTGAATCCAACTAGGAATTTTCTCTTCGTATATTTTTTTACTTTCAAAAACAACAGCTGTTTTAGAAAGTACTTTATAGAGCGCTTTTCGTTTGTCTAAAGTTTTATATTTATAATTAAAAACTAAGACTGATGTTGGTTGCGGGTTTTTAGCATACTCTACAAGTTGTTCAATTGTTTTAGTAAGATTTTGTGCTTCCTTGACAATGATTACTTGACGTTCAGCCATCATTGGATACCGCTTTGAATTGGATACAATATCTTGGATGGACACCTCTTTTCCATAAAGTACCATTTGATTGAATCCTTTTTCTTCTTCCTGTAATACATACGACTCAATATAATCGGAAATAACATCGATATAATACGCCTCCTCACCCATTAAAAAATAAATGGGGGCAATTTTACCTCCTTTGATGTCAGTTATTAGTTGGTTCGTAGTATTCATTCAAAAAAAATTACCAAATTTGTAGTGTGCAAAATTTAAATTTTCCTACATATTCGTTCAGGCTCAAAAATAGCGAAAATAATACTCATATATTTGATGTTATCCGTAAAAAATTTGTGGTACTTCAACCCGAAGAATGGGTACGACAACATTGTGTCCAGTATTTAATACAAGAAAAAAACTATCCTATTTCTCTAATTAATATTGAAAAAGTTATTTTAATTAATGGTCTTAAAAAACGATATGACATTGTGGTATTCAATCCCGATGGAAGTTTGGCAGTTGTTGTCGAGTGTAAAGCTCCGAAAGTAAAAATCTCCCAATCTGTTTTTGATCAAATCGCACGGTACAACCTCACTCTAAAAGCTCCCTATTTGATGGTTACCAACGGATTAAATCATTATTTTTGCACTATGAATCATCATTTAGAAAGTTTTGAATTTTTAGAAACACTTCCAACCTATCACACCAAAAAAATTTGAAATTAGCAATTGTCATACTGAATTGGAATGGACAACAACTGTTAGAAACGTTTCTACCCTCGGTGGTTAAATATTCTGATGGACATAACATTTATGTGATTGACAATGCTTCTACTGATACGTCGGTTTCATTTTTAGAAACACATTTCCCTAATGTCAACTGTATAAAACTTGCACATAATTTTGGATATGCTAATGGCTATAATCAAGGCTTGAAACAAATAGATACGGACATTTTTTGTTTATTAAATTCCGACATTGAAGTGACTATAAACTGGTTAAGACCAATTATAGACCTATTTAAAGTCGAAGAAAACACGGCCATCATCCAACCTAAAATATTAGACTATCATCACAAAAACAGGTTTGAATACGCCGGAGCCGGTGGTGGCTTCATTGATCAATTAGGATACCCGTTTTGTAGAGGGCGGATTTTTGACACTTTGGAGGAAGATCAAGGACAATACAACGACCAAAAAGACATATTTTGGGCCTCAGGAGCCTGTCTATTCATAAAAGCAAATGCCTTTAAAGGTTTGGGAGGGTTCGATTCTAAGTTTTTTGCTCATATGGAGGAAATTGATTTGTGTTGGCGTGCACAAAATAAAGGAATGACCGTGTCTTATGTAGGGAAATCGACAGTTTACCATGTTGGTGGGGCAAGTTTAAAGTCATCTAATCCTAAGAAGACGTTTTTAAATTTTAGAAACAGCTTATTTACCCTAGTTAAAAACACCAACAACCCTTTGTTAATTGTTGTACTTTTAAGATTAATCTTAGATGGAATTGCAGGGATTCGATTTTTATTAACAGCCAAACCAAAGCACATGATCGCTGTTATTAAAGCACACGGAAGTTTTTACAAAACACTCCCCTATTTACTGCAATTTAGACGACAACATCCTAATAGAAAGGCTCACCACCAACTTCCATCCATCGTTTGGTCTTATTTTGTGCGACATAAAAAGTATTTTAATAAATTATAAAAAGTTATGTTAATCATAGTATTAAGTGTAATAATTTTATAATTTTACGTTATATAAAAAAAATAAGATGAAGAGAATATTTGTATTAGGAGTTACCGCACTGATCGTGCTTACTTCATGTGGTGCTAAAAAAGAATTAGTTGCTGCACAAGAAAAATTAAAAAACACTGAAGATTTGTTAAATACCGCTACAGTAAAACTCAACAGTTGTATATCTGATAAAGCGGTTGCAGATGCAAACCTAACAGCACTTAGAGATCAATTGTACGATTTGAGAAAAACAAATGACGCCCTCATTAGCAGTACCGAACAGATGACTCTATTGACTTCTAAAGGCGCTGACAATTTAGAAAAAACCTTAGAAAGTCTTCAAGAAAGAGATCTGAAAATCAATCGTTTACAAGAAGCTATGTCTAAAAAGGACAGTGTTACTTTGGCGATTGTTTCAAGTTTGAAAAAATCGGTCGGAATTGACGATCCAGACATCGAAGTAAATGTAGAAAAAGGGGTCGTTTATATTTCCATTGCTGATAAGTTATTATTTAAAAGTGGGAGTTTCGAAGTGACCGAAAAAGCAAAAGTTGTTTTAGAAAAAGTAGCGAAAGTTATTAACGACAAGCCTAATTTTGAGGCGATGATTGAAGGACATACCGACAGCCGTTCGTATTCAAATGGTGTTTTGGTTGACAACTGGGATTTGAGTGTAAAACGTTCTACATCAGTAATTAGAATCTTACAAGGTATGGGCGTTAATCCAACGCAATTAATAGCAGCTGGACGTAGTAGTTATGCACCATTAACAGATAACGACACTGCAATGAATAGATCTAAAAACAGACGTACACGTGTGGTTGTACTTCCAAAAATTGATCAATTCTATGAAATGATTGAAAATGAAGTCAAAGCACTTTCTGGCCAATAGTAACCTGAATCTAAAAAAGATTACAAAAGCCCTCCGTATTGGTTGGGCTTTTTATTTGAAAGCTAATCCCTTTATTTTATATTTGCCGAAAAGCTATAAATCCGCATAATGAAGATATCATATAACTGGTTAAAACAATTTATAAAAACAGATTGGACTGCAGAAAAAACATCTGAACTCCTCACGGATTTAGGTTTAGAAGTTGAAGGTTTAGAATCCTTTCAATCTGTTAAAGGTGGATTGAAAGGAATCATTGTTGGACAAGTGCTCAGCTGTGAAAAACATCCCAATGCCGATCGACTGAGAATCACAACTGTTGATGTTGGATCTGAAGCACCTCTTTCGATTGTCTGTGGCGCTCCTAATGTGGCTAAAGGCCAAAAAGTTGCTGTTGCAACCATAGGAACCACTTTATATTCTGCTGAGGGTGAAGCTTGGACTATCAAAAAAGGTAAAATCCGTGGCGAAGAAAGTCACGGAATGTTATGTGCAGAAGATGAATTGGGATTGGGAGCATCTCACGACGGAATTATGGTTTTGGAGGATTCCCTCGAAATTGGAAGCTCTTTAGCAAATCACTATGAAATTGAAGATGATTTTGTATTTGATATAGGATTAACACCAAACCGTGCAGACGCCATGAGCCATTATGGTACTGCTAGAGATTTGATGGCTGGTTTATCACAACATGGGATCAACGCTAAATTAACAAGTCCTTCTGTGACGGCATATCATGTAGATGACAGAAGTCTTAAAATCGATGTTAATATTGAGGATAAATTAAAGGCTCCACGTTATTGTGGCTTGACAATTTCTGACATTGTTGTTAAAGACTCTCCTCAGTGGTTACAAAACCGACTGAAAGCGATCGGATTAAGTCCTATCAATAATATAGTTGATGCAACAAATTATGTGTTACACGATTTGGGACAACCCTTACATGCGTTTGATGCAGATCGAATATCTGGTAAAAAAATCATTGTAAAAACAGTCAAAACAGGTACAAAATTTGTAACTCTTGATGGAGTGGAACGTACACTTCACGAAGAAGATCTTATGATTTGTGATACCGAAAAACCGCTATGTATTGCAGGCGTTTTTGGAGGCGAAAACTCAGGAGTATCTAATGAAACAAAATCAATATTTTTAGAAAGTGCTTATTTTAACCCCATAAGCATTCGAAAATCAGCAAAAAGACATGCACTCAATACAGACGCATCTTTCCGATTTGAACGTGGAATTGATCCAAATATTACTGAATATGCTCTGAAAAGAGCCGCGTTATTAATTATCGAAATTGCTGGTGGGAAAATATCAAGTGATCTAGTCGATGAATACCCTAAAAAGATTGAAGACACTCAAGTGTTTTTAACTTTTGAAAAAACAAATCAACTCATTGGAGAAGAACTTCCTAAAGAAACCATTAAAAGTATTTTAAGTGCTTTAGAAATAAAAGTGAATAATGTTACAGAAAGTGGTTTGGGGCTCACCATTCCCGCCTATAGAAATGATGTCCATCGCGAGGTTGATGTCATTGAGGAAATTCTTAGAGTGTATGGATATAACAACATAAAAATTACCGATAAATTAAATGCTTCCGTTTCAAATACTTCTAAATTTGAAAACTATAAAATTGAAAATGTAATCGCAAATCAACTTGTTGGACAAGGGTTTTATGAAATTCTAAACAACTCCTTGACCTCTGATAAATACACAGATTTTAGTGCACAACTGGAGGAAACATCCAATGTTAAAATATTAAATCCATTAAGTAAGGATTTATCAGTGATGCGTCAATCCTTAATTTTTTCTGGTTTAGAGTCTATTGCCTTTAACATCAACAGACAACAAATCGATTTAAAGCTTTTTGAATTTGGTAAAACCTATCACAATTCTGAAACTAACAAAGAAGAATATAATCACCTTTCAATCTTTATGACTGGAAATAAAACCGAAAAACGTTGGAATACTGAAGAAACAGCTGTTGATTACTTCTATTTAAAAGGGTTAGTTACAGCAGTATTTGAACGTTTAGGAATTAAAACACTTAAAAGTTCCCCTCTAAGCAATGATGTTTTTAGTGAAGGACAACAATTGAGTGTCGGAAAACATTCTCTTGTAGAGTTTGGAAGTTTAAAAACCTCAATATTGAAACATTTTGGAATCTCTCAAAGTGTATTTTGTGCTAATTTTAATTGGGATCACTTATTAAAGGTCATCAATCAACAAACAATTAAATTTAAAGACATTTCTAAATACCCAGAAGTTAAACGCGATTTTTCACTGTTAATCAATGAAGATGTCACATTTGAAAGTCTATATAAGCTAGCAAAACAAACAGAAAACAACTTCTTGAAAGATGTGAATCTCTTTGATGTATATAGGGGTGATAAATTAGCTGAAGGTAAAAAAAGTTATGCCTTAAGTTTTACTCTTCAGGATAAAAACAAAACGCTTACAGAGAGTCAAATTGACAAAATAATGTCGAAAATCCAAAAACGTTTTGAATCTGAATTAAGTGCTGAACTACGCTAATTAACCTTCCTTAGAAGCCAAATAACGTTCCGCATCTAAGGCAGCCATACAACCTGTTCCTGCCGCTGTAACTGCTTGTCTGTAGACGTGGTCTGCGGCATCTCCACTCACAAAAACACCCTCAACGTTTGTTTTTGAAGAGCCTGGAATGTTTTTAATATAGCCCGTTTCATCTAAGTTTAGAAACTCTCGAAAAATATCGGTATTTGGTTTATGACCAATCGCTACAAAAAATCCAGTTGCCGGAATTTCTGAAACAGCATTTGTTTGATTATTTTTTACTCGTACCCCGGTGACAACTTGCCCATCACCCAAGACTTCATCTGTTTCTGTATTAAATAATATGTCAATATTTTTGGTGTTTTTCACACGATTCGCCATAATTTTAGACGCTCTAAATTCGTCCCGACGAACCAACATCGTTACTTTTGCACAAAGTTTGGAGAGATAATGTGCTTCTTCACAGGCAGAATCTCCTGCACCTACAATAACAACTGCCTGATTTTTATAAAAGAACCCATCGCAAACTGCACAAGCAGAAACACCTCCACCAAGTTTTAAATATTTTTGTTCTGATTCTATCCCTAAATATTTAGCCGATGCACCTGTAGAAATGATAACAGTTTCGCAATGAATTTCCTTAGTCCCATTAATCCAAACTTTATGTATTGGACCAGAAAAATCAACTTTAGTAACCCATCCATCTCTAACATCTGTACCAAAACGCTCTGCTTGTGCTTGTAATTCTAACATCATGGCAGGGCCTGTGATGCCATCAGGATATCCTGGAAAATTCTCCACATCATTGGTAGTGGTTAATTGACCACCAGGTTGGGTTCCCTGGTATAATACCGGAAACATATTAGCACGTGCAGCATAGATAGCTGCGGTGTAGCCCGCAGGGCCAGAACCAATAATCAAACATTTTATAGACTCTATAGTATCAGACATAGTTTAAAATTTAGCTTACAAAAGTAGGTGTTTTACCTAAAATTATAATGGGAAGTTATTAACAGTTGTTTACTGCAATGTGGATTCGTTAATATTAGTCATCAATACTAAAAAAACCATTAAAATAATATTAACTTTGTTAAAACTCAAAAAACGTATGTTATGTTGATTATTGGCATTGGAGGAGGAACAGGAAGTGGTAAAACGACCGTTGTAAATCAAATTTTATCTGAATTTCCAGAAGGCGAAGTTCAAGTCATTTCTCAAGACTCCTATTACAAGGAAACATCTCATTTAACGTTTGAGGAACGTTGTAAAATTAATTTTGACCATCCAAAATCAATCGATTTTGAACTCCTTCAATCGCACTTAAAAGCCTTGAAAAAAGGTGAACACATCAACCAACCTGTATATTCATTTAAAACCCATAACCGTACTGGTGAAACTACAATTACAAAACCAAAAAAGGTAGTAATTGTAGAAGGAATTTTAATCTTATCTGATACCGAATTACGATCGCTGTTTGATATAAAAATATTTGTTCATGCAGATAGTGACGAACGTTTAATGCGTCGTTTAAAAAGAGATATTGCCGAGCGTGGTAGAGATTTAGACGAAGTTTTGGAGCGTTACCAAACAACTTTGAAACCAATGCATCAACAATTTATTGAACCGATGAAAGAGTTTGCAGATATTATCATTCCAAATAACCATTACAATACGGTCGCTGTCAATGTTGTAAAATCAATTATAAACGAACAACTCTAATGCTAAAAGAATCTAACCGTTTTATCAAACTATTGAAACCTTTCAAAAATATTTATTTTCTTATATTAATTGTTTATATTGTATGGATGGTGATATTTGATGCCAATTCGTGGCTAATTCACTCCGATTTAAATGATGAAATTGAAGTTTTGAATTCCAAAATTGAGTTTTATAACAGTGAGATTGAGAAAGATAAAAAAGAAATCAATACCCTAAACTCCATTGATGGAATTGAAAAATATGCACGTGAGCATTATAAAATGAAAAAAGAAAATGAAGTCGTTTATATCATAGAGGACGGCGATAGTATTAAGCTTAAAAAAAATGAGTAACTCGAATCTTTTTCAAAATTTTGAATCCGTTTCTGCAAAAGCGTGGAAACAAAAGATTCAATTTGAACTTAACGGAAAAGACTTTAACGACCATCTAGTTTGGAATTCTATTGAAGGTATTGATGTAAAACCTTTCTATCATTCTGAAACATATTCCAAAGCACCAAGTATTCAACACAACGCTTCTGACTGGAAAATTGGACATTCAATTTATGTAAATTCCATAGAAAAAAGCAACATTCATGCACTTGAATTGATTCAAAATGGTGTTGAAAGTTTGCACTTTATACTGCCAAAAGAACCTATTTCAGTTGAAAATCTTCTAAAGAATATTGACACTTCTAATCTGCCTGTTTATTTTGAACCTTTATTTCTTACAGAAAAACTAATCAATAAGCTTCAAGCGTTTTCTCTAAAAAATAAAACTTTATTTTACGTCTTACAAGATCCTATTGGACACCTAGCTCAGACTGGAAATTGGCATACCGATATAAAATCAGATTTACACACATTAAAACAAACAATTACTCTAGGAAAAAACTTAAAAGGGGTTATTTCTATTGATTTAGGGCTTTTTCAAAATGCAGGTGGCAGTATGGTTCAACAACTGGCCTATTCCCTAGCCCAGGCTAATGAGTATCTTAATTTAATGAATACTGATGCCATAAAATCTGTGGTTTTTAAAGTTTCTGTAGGGAGTAATTACTTTTTTGAAATTGCCAAACTTCAGGCACTGCGAATCTTATGGCAAAGCCTCACCAAGGATTATGGGCTTACGATTGACTGCCATATTCTTACTCAACCCAGTCGACGCAATAAAACAATTTATGACTATAATACAAACATGTTGCGAACCACCACTGAATGCATGAGTGCTATCCTTGGAAGTAGCGATACTATTATCAATATGCCTTACGATCATTTATACCACAAGAATAATGAATTTGGAGATCGCTTGTCAAGAAACCAATTATTGATACTCAAAAAAGAAAGTTATTTTAATGCTGTTTCCAATCCCACAGAAGGCAGCTATTATATTGAAACACTGACGCTGCAATTGGCGCAAAAATCATTGGATTTATTTAAAGAAATTGAAAAACAAAACGGGTTTTTAAAGCTTCTTAAAGAAGGAGTAGTTCAACGCAAACTGAAAGAGCATGCACAAAAAGAACAGCGTTTATATGACGAAGGAATTGAAGGTCTTTTGGGAACTCATTTTCAACAAAACGCAATGGATCAAATGAAATCCGATTTAGAACTCTATCCGTTTGTAAAACAGCAGGTTCGAAAAACATTATTAGAACCCATTATACCTCATAGAATTTCTGAAGAAATTGAACAAAAACGGTTGAAAGATGAGTAGAAAAAAAGTTCAACATATTGTTTTAGAAGGAATTCAATCCAAATCTACAACCAAAAAATCATTGGATACTGCAGAAACCATCGCAATAAAATCAAATTATTCTGAAAACGATATTAGTGGTTTAGAACATCTAAATTTTTCTGCAGGAACAGCTCCCTTTTTAAGAGGACCATACAGCACAATGTATGTACAGCGTCCATGGACCATAAGACAATATGCTGGATTTTCGACTGCTGAAGACAGTAATGCTTTTTACAAGAGAAACTTAAAGGCGGGACAAAAAGGCCTATCAGTCGCATTTGATTTACCTACACACCGAGGGTATGACAGTGATCACGAACGCGTTGTAGGAGATGTTGGCAAAGCGGGTGTGGCCATTGATTCTGTTGAAGACATGAAATTATTGTTTGATACAATTCCTTTGGATCAAATGAGTGTATCCATGACAATGAATGGAGCCGTATTGCCTATAATGGCATTTTATATAGTGGCAGCTGAAGAACAAGGCGTTAAAATGGAGCAATTAATTGGAACAATTCAAAATGATATTTTAAAAGAATTTATGGTGAGAAATACCTATATCTATCCTCCTGAAGCTTCCATGAAAATTGTTTCCGATATCTTTGAGTTCTCCAGTAAATTCATGCCCAAATTTAACAGTATTAGCATTTCTGGTTACCATATGCAAGAAGCTGGAGCAAGTGCCGATATAGAGCTCGCCTATTCTTTAGCTAATGGACTGGAATACATTCGAAAAGGACTGGATACAGGCCTAGAAATAGACACTTTTGCACCCCGCTTGTCTTTTTTCTGGGGCATTGGAATGAATCACTTTATGGAAGTTGCCAAACTTCGAGCTGCACGAATGTTATGGGCTAAAATTGTTCAAAAATTCAATCCTAAAAATCCAAAATCTTTGGCATTAAGAACCCATTGTCAAACTAGTGGATGGAGTTTAACAGCACAAGACCCGTTCAACAATATCACACGTACTTGTATTGAAGCCTCAGCAGCAGTTTTTGGAGGAACCCAAAGTTTACATACAAATGCCCTGGACGAAGCGATTGCACTACCTACCGATTTTTCAGCTCGAATTGCTAGAAATACTCAACTATACCTTCAAAAAGAAACCAATATTACTAAAACAGTAGATCCTTGGGCAGGAAGTTATTATATTGAAAAACTAACACATGAAATTGCTGAAAAAGCATGGAGTCATATTGAAGAAGTAGAAGCTTTAGGTGGCATGACCAAAGCTATTAAATCTGGAATTCCAAAACTAAGAATTGAAGAAGCTGCGGCACGCAAACAAGCCCGAATTGATTCGGGTCAGGACACCATAGTGGGAGTCAATAAATATAAGCTAGAAAGTGATGATGCATTACATATTTTAGAAGTTGATAACGAACTTGTTAGAGCACAACAATTGGAGCGATTAAATCACACCAAATCCCAACGAGATGCTGAAAAAGTAACCGTTATTTTAGAAAAATTAACAAAAGCTGCAGCCAGTGGAAGTGAAAATTTATTAGCTTTAGCGGTAGAAGCGGCCAGAGTTCGTGCTACACTAGGAGAAATAAGCGAGGCATTAGAACAAGAATTTGGAAGGTATAAAGCAGAAATAAAAACATTTTCAGGTGTGTATAGTAAAGAACTAAAAAATGATTTATCTTTTGAGAAAGCCAAGCAATTGGCCAATCAATTTGCAAAATCAGAAGGACGTCGTCCAAGAATAATGATCTCAAAAATGGGACAAGATGGTCACGATCGCGGTGCAAAAGTAGTGGCTACTGGCTATGCCGATTTGGGGTTTGATGTTGATATAAGCCCTCTTTTTCAAACTGCCGAAGAAGTAGCTAAACAAGCGGTTGAAAACGATGTACATATTTTAGGAGTATCTTCTTTAGCAGGAGGCCATAAAACACTGGTACCTAAAGTTATTGATTGTCTAAAATCATATGGGCGCGAAGACATAATGGTAATTGTAGGTGGTGTGATTCCAAAACAAGATTACCAGTATTTGTTTGATGCTGGAACCGTTGCTGTATTTGGACCTGGCACAAAAATCAGTGAAACTGCAATAACTGTGTTGGAAATCTTAATAAATTAATTATATTTATAGGATTTTTAACCTCATCAACTGATTAAGTAAGTTACAAATGAAACCCTCAAATCTCATATGTCGCTTTCAAAAGTCATCGCAATTGCAAATCAAAAAGGAGGAGTTGGTAAAACAACAACTGCAATTAATCTTTCTAGTGCACTAGGCATTTTAGAGCAAAAAGTTTTGCTTATTGATGCCGACCCACAAGCAAATGCAACTTCAGGTTTAGGAATTCTACCAAAAAATTTATCAAATTCTATTGTAAATTTATTTCGAGGAGACTCAAATATTGAGCGTTGCGTTTTAGATACACAGAGTCCAAACTTAAAAATCATCCCAGGATGTATAAAGCTCGCAGAAATTGAAATCAATATTAAGACTCCCCATTTAAATCGTTTAAAATCCTCTGTTGAACCGCTGAAAAACCGATTTGATTATATAATTATTGATTGTTCTCCATCTTTAGGTTATTTCACTTTAGGTTCTTTTGTAGCTGCAGACTCCATCCTTATTCCTATTCAGTGTGAGTTTTATGCATTAGATGGACTTAGAAAACTACTCTCTACAATTAAAAGTATCAAAAAATCGTATAATCCAAACTTAACCGTAGAAGGTATTTTAATGACTATGTATGACAGTCAACTAATTCATAATAAACATATTATAAATGAGTTAAAACTAAATTTTAAGGATTTAATTTTTAAAACAATTATCAATAGAAACGTAAGTTTAAGCGAAGCTCCTAGTTTTGGAACGAGCATATTTGATTATAAAATAAACAGCGAAGGCTCTACGAACTATCTCAATCTATCCCAAGAAATCATGAACAATCAAACTTTGAACAAACAAAAAAATTTAGGCAAAAAGATCTCTCAAATTCTTAAAGAGACTCAAGAGGAAATTTCAATTATTTCAACTGTAAAAGAAAGAAGTATAAATAATCTTAAAACATTTTCGTTGAAAGATGAAAATTACAATAAATTGATCAATTGCACAAAAAAGGAAGTAATTAATAATTTAGGCCTGGAATACAATGACATACACTCCAATAGATGGATGTATCACATCACAGATAAAATAAGTCTATTTCAGAAAAATTATCTGTATATCTATTTTTACAAAAACAAAGTGATACAAACTAAATTAAGACGTTTTAAATTAAGTTGAAAACTTGATGAAATTCATAAACAATATGGTTTTAATTACTAGTAAATAATTGTATTTTTACCTCACTAAAAAGAAACCATTAATGGGAAAACTCATTGCTATAGCAAATCAAAAAGAGGCGTTGGAAAAACAACCACAACGGTCAATTTGGCTGCTTGTTTAGGAGTTTTGGACCAAAAAGTTTTATTGATCGATGCAGATCCACAAGCAAATGCTTCTTCGGGTCTAGGAATCGATGTTGAGGCTGATTCCCTAGGAACTTATCAACTATTAGAACACAATTGTACTGCAGAAGAAGCCATCCAAAAGACAACTGCTACAAACGTGGATATTATTCCTGCACATATTGATTTGGTTGCCATCGAAATTGAACTGGTTAATATGGAACAACGCGAGTACATGCTCAAGCAAGCCATAGAATCTGTGAAATCAAAATACGATTATATACTAATTGATTGTGCTCCATCATTAGGACTTTTGACGCTCAATGCATTAACCGCTGCAGACTCGGTAATCATCCCGATTCAATGTGAATATTTTGCTTTAGAGGGATTAGGTAAATTATTAAACACCATCAAAAGTGTTCAAAAAATTCATAATGAACAATTAGATATCGAAGGGTTATTACTCACAATGTATGATTCTCGATTGCGACTTTCTAATCAAGTTGTAGAAGAAGTTCAAAACCACTTTTCAAACATGGTTTTTAAAACCATTATTCAACGTAACGTGCGACTTAGTGAGGCCCCAAGCCATGGTGAAAGTATAATTTATTATGACGTAAATAGTAAAGGTGCTACAAATTACTTAAGTTTGGCCAAAGAAATCATCAGTAAACAGTAACCAAAATGGCCAAAGCTATTAAAAAACAAGCCTTAGGACGCGGACTCTCTGCCCTATTACAAGATCCTAAAAAGGATACTCAAACTCCTGTGAGTTCGAGCGGTAGCCCAGAAGTAGGGACTATTATTGAATTAGAATTATCTCTCATAGAAGTCAACCCGTTTCAGCCTAGGACTCAATTTAAAGAAGAAGCCATTCGTGAATTAGCAGCTTCTATTCAAGAGTTAGGCGTAATTCAACCTATAACTGTACGCAAAACAAAAGACGATACATTTCAATTGGTTTCTGGTGAGCGTCGTTTTAGAGCCTCTAAATTATTAGAGTTAAAAACAATTCCAGCGTACATAAGAGTTGCAAATGATCAAGAAGCTTTGGAAATGGCCTTGGTTGAAAATATTCAACGTCAAGATTTAGACCCTATCGAAATCGCTTTAAGTTACCAGCGATTGATCGATGATATCCAATTGACTCAAGAGCAAATGAGCCAACGTGTAGGAAAAAAACGATCTACTATTGCTAATTATTTACGTTTATTAAAACTAGATCCTTTGGTTCAAACAGGAATGCGTGATGGATTTATTAGTATGGGACACGGAAGAGCGATTGTAAATATTAGTTCTCATGCGGATCAAATTGCTATTTATAAAGAAATTATTTCCAAAAAATTATCGGTTAGAGCCACCGAAACATTAGTTCAAAATTACAATTCTCCCAAAACTGTAAAAACAACAAAACCCAATGAATTACCTGATTACATTAAAAATGGTGCAAAAAAAATAGCCACTTATTTTGGTCACAAAATTGATGTTAAAATGGATAAAAAAGGGGCTGGAAAAATACTCATCCCATTCCATTCAAAAGAAGACTACGATCGCATCTTAAAATTATTGAAAAGTGACAAATAGGTATTGGTTCGTTATATTTTTTTGTGCATGTTCATTCATAAATTTTGCTCAAGACACAGAAAACACTCCTGAAGTGGAAGAAACCAAAGCGTTTTCTTCGATAGCCATAGATCCTTTAGCGCCATCAAAAGCCGCTTTCTACTCTGCAATACTTCCAGGTCTTGGACAGGCAATTAATAAGAAGTATTGGAAAATACCTATTGTGTATGGTGCCTTAGGAACAAGCATCTATTTTTATTTAGAAAATGACAAGAATTATAAGCGCTACAGAAATGCCTACAAGAGACGTTTATCAGGATTTACCGATGATGAATTCTATGGTGAGGGTACTATTCCACTTCTTTCTAATGATGCCCTCATTCGGGCCCAACAAATATTGAGACGAAATAAAGAATTATCCTTATTAATTACTATAGGGCTCTATGCCTTAAACATTATCGATGCAAATGTGGATTCGCATTTATTGCAATATAATGTAGATAAAAACTTAGCAATCAATCCGTTTATTGACTTCGATACACCAGATATATCAGCTCAACTTGGATTGTCTATCAACTTTAATTTTTAGAATGAAAATAGCACTTTTAGGATACGGAAAAATGGGGAAAGTAATTGAAAAAATTGCTGTACGTCGCGGACATGAAGTAATCTTAAAAATCGATAAAGACAGTGCGCCTTATGATATTACTACTGTAGATGTTGCAATTAATTTTAGTACCCCAGATTCTGCAGTAGAGAACATTCGCTTAGCTCTCGAAAATAGAGTTCCTGTGATTTCAGGAACAACAGGTTGGTTGTCCGAAATGGAGCGTATAAAAAAAGTATGTGCGGACCATAACGGAGCATTTATTTATGCTTCAAATTTTAGTTTAGGGGTGAATATTTTTTTTGAGCTTAATAAGCATTTAGCTAAGATGATGAAAAACCTAACAGACTATCAAATTGATCTTGAGGAAATTCATCACACTCAAAAAGAAGATGCACCTTCTGGTACTGCCATCACACTCGCCGAAGGAATACTTGAGCATAGTATG
>Ga0209138_1000734_pt1 | contig 30513 bp, 56 predicted proteins | sample SaaInl3SG_22_DNA_FD_184645 | JGI IMG/M metagenome (GOLD analysis project Ga0209138, IMG submission 184645) | Marine microbial communities from expanding oxygen minimum zones in the Saanich Inlet - ESP_153SG_22_DNA (SPAdes) (version 2) | ecosystem: Environmental > Aquatic > Marine > Intertidal...
GCCGGTGCGGAATTGCCGGTGCTTCCGCCAGCTCCCGCGCCAGTACCACCCGAACCCGAACCGCTAGTTCCCGAACCGCCACCACCGCCACCGCGACCTACCGATGAACCTGTTACTGACGATGCTATGCCCGCCCCACCGTTACCGCCCGTGTTGCTACTGCCGTTCGAGCCGTTACCCCCGGTACCACCACCACCGCCAGCACCGAAACCACTTGTGCCGTTACCACCATCGAAACCCTGATTCGCCGTCCCAGACCCGCCAGGACGGTTATTGTAAGAACCACCCGAACCACAACCACCATCATTACTATTTTGGTTCACTCTAGAACCGGCACCGCCACCCAGAGAAGTAATACTGCCGAAGGTGCTAGGGCTACCGTTAGAACCGTTATTGCTAGCAGCAGGGGAAGGGCCACCGGCACCCACAGTCACCGAAAATGTGTCACCAGGGCCACCCACCAACTGGTCTTCAGCACTGGCACCGCGACCCGAACTCTCGCCCGAAATGGATGCGCGATAACCGCCACCACCGCCACCGGAACCACCAACACCAGAACCATTAGTACCAGCACCGCCAGGTCCACCCCCAGCGAGAACCAGGTAACTAAAATTGAACAGGATGCCGTTAGTCAATGCAGACATATTGCGAAACTTTGCCGAGTTCCCGATGGAACTCTTGCCCATAGAAGTAACAGCCATCAGTTACCCCCCTTAGACGGTTACTTCGGCACCGAAAGCATTGACGCTGAGCGCGTTAGCGTCACCCGCCGAAACAGTCATCACATCGGTGGCAACCATCGTGATACCTAGAGTCAGCGTAGTCGAGTCATTCGCGGCAACCGGAACATCGTAAGCCAGGTAATGCTGATTCGAGATAGCGTCACCATCCACACGGATAGCCAACCGGAACGTGGTGGAGCTTGCACTACGGTTAGCAATAATTACCGTAGACACAACTGTTTCCGTGGCAGACGGCACCGTGTAAAGATCCGTCAGCGAGGTAGTCGTGAGATCTAACTGCCCCAGTGATTTGTACGAAGTTGCCATATTGTTATGCTCCCATCAGCAAAAAGTTGGTTTCAAATCCTCCGCCACCGGCACCGCCAGCAGCAACCCACGCCGAACCAGTATAGAACTGCAAGGCATCCGTATCTTGTAAGAAACAGTGCTGTCCCTGGCTAGGTGAGGTAATCGCAGCATCACGGGCAGTCGCATCCGCAAACACCGGGATCGCCTGATCCATCAAGTAACCCTGAACATTAGTCGCAGTGAGCACTTCACCTGCAACGAAAGTACGATAACCAGCGCCAGCCATTATTCTCCCTAGAAACCTAAGTGGTTCACGTCTATTGTACCGAATACATTGTCGTCTAATACAAGGAAAGTCCAATCAAGGGCAGACACACCGATTGTTACATCGTGTCGGATCTGTTCAATCTCGTGATCCAACTTGATGATCTCACCGTATTGCAGGATCTGGTTTCCGATCCCGTTGGGCGTGAACTTGATCACAATAACATCACCAAGCTCAAGCCCAAGAACAGTTGCTTTGTCTGGCGCGGACATTGTGTCAAGGTTCATAGACACGCTATCGAACCGGTACTCTGGGTCCGCATACTTGGACACAATAAAGTTGGCCATATTGTCGAGCTGTGCCTGCGAGTCAAGGAACGTGTCAAGATTTTCTGAGCTAATCCCGTACACTTTCTCCGAGCGCTCATTATTTGCTGTACCTACGCCCACGCCAGAGGACACGGTGACATTGTTTATGAGTAGCTCAATACCATAGTTCACATTGACCCGTGTGTAGTCAATCCCTGTACCGTCATCTGCAAAGGTAACAAGCGAGTCACTTGTGGGCGTAGCAGCTGACCTGTCAAGGAATGTCAAATCCCCGTCCTTGCCAATAAACAGCGCACCCTGTTCAGACGTTTCGACTTTTTGTAAATACTCAAGCGCGTTACCGGAGAATGTTTCTGCCTCAAGCTCTGACACGCCCTGAGAGATGTCCCTACGGTCACTCGGCCACGCTACCCCACTAGAGTCAAGAACTGCGCTCACACGGGCACCTGAGGCTTGTGGGACGGATGTTCCGGCATAGGTCTGTCTTGCCAGTAGCGTAAAGTCGTCTGTTGCAATGATCTCTGCCTTTGACTGACCACCAGGGTCGTAAGCAAAGTTCCAATCGTCAATCACACCCGTGAACTGGCGCTGACCGCCCGTGGTGATCCTTACCGCACGCCTCGGAATAATGTTCCCGTATAGCGAACCGGCAGTGTATAACGGGTCAAACAACCTTGTTTCATTGTTCAACACAACATTTAGGGAACCAGACGAGAACCGGTCAAGGTCACGGGACTTGCCTCGCGCAATACTTAAGTCAATCATTTGGTCTGTGATATCTGTGAACACAGACCCGCCAAGCGTGTAAACAGGGTTGTCTAGCACACCCGCTATAGGGTCGTCAAGGATAAACCCCTCAACCGTTTCAATCTCAACTACTGTATTGAAACTTGGTGTTGCGTCTATTGTTTCCCAAGAGTCGCCAAGAATAATCCACGCTTCCTGAAGACCTGACCAAGTCGCCACGATTACACCGCAATCCTGTAACTAACAATAACAACACCGGAACCGCCAGCGCCACCGTTCTGCGTGTTGGTAGTTGTGGGGTTGCCACCCGCTCCACCACCACCGCCACCGCGACCATCCGTGCCGTCCTGACCGTCATTCAAGTAAGCACCACCGTTACCGCTTACGCCGGAAGTTCCTAGACCGCCAGACCCACCGTTACCGCGACCACCGCCACCACCGGCGGCATAAGTAAGCGAAGTGCCCGTTATAGCAGAAACATAACCAGACCCACCGTTACCCGCGGTTGCACCACCAGATGCATTACCGCCAGCGCTACCGGCACCACCACCACCACCGGAACCGTCCTGCACGCCACCCGCATACGCCGTACCGTCACCACCGGCGTTTCCAAGCCCGCCACTAGCAGACCCAGGTTGCAGACCACTAGCGCCGGAATAGTATGCTGGGTCGCTCGTGTCGGAAGCCCCGCCACCGGAACCTCCGGCTAACGGACGCCTATTCCCCGCTTGCGTCGTGCTGTTCCAAGAGGCACCTGCACCGCCACCCAAAGCCGTCAGCCCAAACAGCGACGAATCATCACCCACCGTAGACCGCACACCCGAATCGCTACTGCCGGTACCGATACCGCCGACACCACCCGCACCCACAACCGCCGAATAACCCTGAACAGTAACCGCCGTACTGCCGTGAACAACACCACCCGCACCACCACCCGCACCCGTTGTCGTGTTGCTGAAGCTACCGCCACCGCCACCGCCACCAGCAACAATCAAGTAATCCACAGTTTCCCCGTCAGGGGCACTCGTCACAGTGAACGTGCCGTCAGAAGTGAACTCGTGAACTTTGTAAGTAACGCCTGCATCCGTATAGGTGGACACAGTGCCACCCGTCGCCTCAATAAATTGTTGGGCGACAGAATTCAGAATCCCCCTACGCCGTAGGAAAGCGCTCACGATACAGACCCAGCGAGAACCCACTCATCCGTGGCGCGTTTGCGAAGTGACACCTCACCATACTGCGCTAAGTCGCCAGCGTTACGAAGCGTCACGCCCGTATCGCCAGTAATCGTCAAGTCGGAAGCGTTAGCATTGTAGACGTTCACGACTGTGCCTATTGGGAAAGCAGCGGAAGCATCGTCGGGGACTGTAATCGTGCCGGCGCTGATGTTCGCTAAGACAACCTTGTAAGCATCTGCAAGCGCAAGTGTGTATGAGCTAGTTCGTTGAGTAGTTTCAGTCATCAAGCGATTAGCGACAACATCTGCCTGCAAGGTCGTGATGTCTGACTGTGCCGTTGTAACATCAGACTGAAGCGTTGTAATGTCTGATTCGGCGGAAGTAATGTCAGACTGTGCCGTTTCAATATCTGTAGCCGTAGCGTTCCAGATAGCAGGGAACGTGCGCGGGTCAGCCCCATCTGCTGGTGTCAAACCGCCTGAAAGTCTAGTAACCATATCTACATTCTACCGTTACGCTTTAGCAAAGACAGGTCCAGACTGCCTCTCGTACCGTTTGATTTCCTTGATAATTTGCTCACCGATACGGTTCCCATCAGATCCCATACCCGCGTTCACCGTAATGTTGTAGGTAGATCCCATCCGGTTTGCTTTGCTAAGCGGAATAATCGCTTCAGGTCCAGCCTCGCCCACCAATCCAACCGTAGGTCGGTTCACAATGCCACCCTTTGCAAAAGCAGGTATGGATGCTTGTGCCCCAAACAATCCGGTTACGCCGAAGCGATCTTGGAGTATGTTTTTTGCCAAAGTTGTTTGTAAGGCTCCGCCTAGTGTTTGACCCGCACCTGCCTGATATCCCTGTGAACCAACGATCGCTCCCGCCGAAGCCTTGTACCTTTCGCCCACATCACGAACACCGCTAACATCTACGTTGTCAAAACGCATACGGTCAAACCTGCCAGGCATCTCCATCCGGTCAAACGAAACCTCGGATGCGCGGAACTGTATCTCGACACCAGGTAACGAGTTTGCTTTTTCAATAAACCAGTTCAGAGCTTTGACCGATGTGTTTATGAAGAACTCAAGCTTGTCGAGCATATCGTTGAACGCCGTGGCAAAGAACACTCTAATGCCGTAAATAATGTCATCAAAGTCGTCCGAGAAGTCGCCTAACGCGAGCAGTAACCTGCCAAGACCAATCTCTTTGAACAGTTCCATCGCAGCGGGAAGCACTACCGCCATCATCTCGGCAAGCAACCCAAGTACCGGTAGCACCGCGTCGAGCAGGATTGTTTCTAGTAGCGGGAGAACGATGTCAAGTAACGGCAGGAACATCTCCACGAGTTCCAACACAATCGGGATCAGGGCATCGAGCATTTCAATAAAGATTGGCAACGCTGCTTGTAGGATCCGATCTACAGACTCAAAGATTGCTTCCAGAACAGGCACTAGCATTTCGACAAGTGGCGTGATTAGTGCCGCAAATGTTTCTACTAGAACCTGGACAACTGGCATTAGCGCATCCAGTAGCGTAATAAACGGTGGCAACAGTGAGGTAATGAGATCCACAACTATCGCAGCAATATCGCCCATAATCGGGAGCAGTGGCAGGAACGCATCTATTAGACCGGGTAGCAACTCGAACAACCCATCGAGCGCCGGAGCGAAAGCCTCAAATGTTTCCTCGAAGATTGGCCCTAGTTTCTCGATTGTAGGCATGAGCGAGTCGAGTAGGTCGCCCGCGATACCGATGAGGATATCCCCCACGGGTAGAAGCGAAGCCTTTGCGGTTTCCATAGCCCGATCAAACTTGAACTTGACCGTATCCGCTGTGACAGCAAGCGCCTCGTCGAGTACCCCAACCTCGTCGGTCATCTGCGCAAACAATTCGCGGTTGTCATCAACCGATGCGCCCATCAAGTCGAGGACACCAGACAAAGCTCGCACGTTACCAAACACCGAAGTGGTTGCTTCGATATTGCCCTCGAATTTGTCTGTCAAAGTTTCAAGGGTAGAGAACAACCCCTTGTCTTTGATCTGGTTCCGCAATCCTTCAGCAGACAGACCCATTCCCGCAAGTGCTTCCTGAGCGCCAACGGTTGGCTTAGCAAGTGTGTTTAGGATCCCGCGGAGCTGGGTGGATGCGGTAGCAGCGTTTGTACCGGTCTTTGACATACCAGCCATCGCTGCGCCGACCTCTTGGAACGACACACCCAAGTTCGAGGCGATAGGTAGAACCTGACCCATAGACTGGGCGAGTTCCTCTGGTTCGAGCTTACCGAGTCGAACAGCCTCAGCCAAAACATCAACAGCCTGAGCGCCACCAAGATTCGACTCACCGTAAGCGTTCACCGCCGAAGTAGCAAGGTCAGCAATCGTCTTAGTGTCACCTAGACCAATAGCTGCACCCTTGAGCGAAGCCTCAAGAACCTCTGTCGCAGCAGCCCCGCGCAGACCGGCGGAGGTAATGAAGAACAGAGCCTCAGCAGCCTCGTTAGCGGATTTCCCGAACTGTGGTCCAAGTCGTCGCGCTGCTTCCTCAAGCTCGCCTAGATCCTTACCGGCAACACCCACCAAACCCTGGATCTTCGCAAAGTTCGTCTCAAACTCTGAGGACATCTTGACCGCAGCAGCACCAATACCGGCAATCGCAGCTGTGGAAGCAGCAGCAATACCGGCTATTGCCCCACCGAACTTGGCGAACTTGCTTTGTGCCTGACCAAGCGCCTTCGTGTTGGTGACGTACTTGATCGGGATTGTGATCTGGGAAACGTTACGAGCCACTCTTGAGCCTCACATTCAATCGGCGGGCTAACCCGTTCAGTTCCCGCTCAACCTGGTCGTGCAACAAAGGACGGTACTTGAGGTATGCGCGGAAAGCATAACGACCACCCTTGCCCTTGACTAGCCTGTTCCGTTTCTGCAAAACACGGATCATCCGCTTACCGCTATCCGTGAAACCAGAACTGCGGGAACCAGCACGCTCAGTGATAGCAAACATTCGCTTGTAACCGCTCTTACCCGATGCGGTAATCTGTGCCACAGCCTTGCCGGGACCAGCTGACAAACGGAGAGACGGCTTGACCGCAGGGGATCTCCACTGGTTTAGCTTGCTACCTGAGCTCATACCGCTCATCGGCGCATCAGGACGAATAGAGTCAATCTCGCCTTGCATACGCGAAGTCACAGAACCAAGCGACTTTTTGATACCAGCCTTTGTTTCTTTCTGAACACTCTTGTCTAGCTGACGGAACTCAGACTTGAGTTGCTTGAAAGACAGCGCATCAACTTTCTGATCTATCATCTGACAGCCCCAATCCCCACAACTATTGTACCGCCGTCACCTGCGCTTGTTAGCTCGTTTGATCTCGCCTTCGCGCACTTTCTGCAACGTAAACAACATTCTCGGGGACAGATCCATTAGCTCGTTAGGCGAGATTTTCATTTCCCACGCCAAAGTTGCGATCATCCAATGAGCTGACGCATCACCGAGCGGAACTATTTTTTTGGATCTACAGCCTCAATAGTTTCGACGGTCTCGACCCACTTGTCGAACTCAGCCTTTGTGGCACCAGAGCGTTTTTCTGTGTGCCAAGCCAAGAACAACAAGTGAGTCAGCCGAACCTCGTTTTGCAGATTTGCCATCGAGATATCGAACCGTTCCTCAAAAGCAACAATATCTGCTGCTTTCGCGGTTATCTCTTTGGTGGTGTTGTCGGAGTAGCTAACTTGTAGGTTGATAATCATTTGTTACGCCGTAGCCCTCGTCACAGCACCGTTCACTGGCCAGGTCACAGACAGGGTTGCCAAGTCGCCCACCGAGGAAGCGAAGGGCTGGGTCTGTGTAACCAAAGCGTTGAACGAGTAGCTTGGGTTCGTGGCGCTAATAGCCTCTGACGTTGGCTTGATAACAATAGCAACATCGGTGCCGAGTGCAGCGAACAAAGTTTCGTCTACACCGCTAGCAGCAAAGTCCTGGTGAAAGTCGAGCGTAACCGAAGCATCTTTCAGACCACCGATACGGGTACGAAAGGCGTTCCCAAAAGCGGTTGTTTCTTGCTCGTCTACACTGACATCCAAAGTGACAGCAGCAAGACTCGTGCTAAAGTCTGTTGCGTCAATCGTGATCTCGTAATCTGTTGCGACAAATTTTGCCACGGTATTCCCCTAATCTGCGAAAACGTCTACCGAGAACTCGGCAGCTAAGTACATTGACTCATCTAATGATATCGTACCAATGTTGCCCATTTCAGTCACGCGGACATCAAAAGCAGCACCGCCCAAAGTTTTGTCAGACTCAATAGCGTTCTTCACGCTGTCGTCACCGTTAGAACAATAACCGTCTAACCGGATCTGTGCCCAACGGTCAGATGCTCGTGAAGCGATGAGAGTCACAAGGAACCTGTAGATTGTTAGCCCACGCTGGAACGCCTGATCGAACTCGACTGTTGTCAAGCTAACCACAGCCATAGGCGGGTTCACCTGGTCAGGGATCTCCTCGCTAACACGCAAACCCGAGATAGTTCTCAAGTTGGTGCCGAGTCCGTCACGCATCTCCTGGATGGTCAAGCCATTCTCACTTTCCGCCACGGTGACACAAGAGCTTCCACGTCAGGGTCAAACTTGGTCACCCGCATCGCACCAAGATCTCCGAACCCTGCAACACCGAGCGGGGAGTCGTAGCGTTTGAACTGGCGCATAGACAGGAGGATTGTTGCCTGAACAATCTCGGTGGGTACTGAAGCGAAACCAAACACACCCTTGACCTGTACCGTCGCCTCGTAGGCATCAGTCACGCGCGGATTCCAGATAGGGAACACATAGTCGCCTATAGCGCGGATCCGTGTGTAGGGTGTGGGGATCCCACCAGCTTGCCCGTTCAAAGGCTCGAACTGGTAGTCAGTTTCTGTCCAAGTTTCTGTGAACCCGTCCCCGCTAGGCGAAGTCTTGACGTGCTCAACACTTTGGAGATCCTCAATCTCGACGGTGAAACTATCCGTCGGAACATAGATCCTTGTATCGGTTCCAACATCGTAGAACACTCGGTCTGTGTAACCGTCAATCTCGCGTGAAGCAGACTCGATAGCAAGCTCGATGAGCGTGTCGTCAATGTTGTCCTCGATGCGGAGCGCCGATTTCACCTGGTCTAAAGTTGCGTACCCGTTTGTGATTGCCATTACACCAGTTTACCGCAGCCACTCGTTCCGTCTACGCCGAGTCAAAGACCAATATCCCGCGCTGTAATCGTTGCTTCGGATCTTCGCGTTGTGATATTCGAGATTGTCGCTATACACACGGTCAGCAATATTCTTAGTCGCTTCTGTCACACGGGTCGCCACGGACATATCGTAGGTTGCTCCCACCTCAATATGTTTCACGTGAAACCCGTTGTGTCTTGTACGGCGCAGATAGTCTTGATCCTCATGGTGTGTCGGAAAGAACGACTCGTCAAAAAGTCCGACGTGTCTAAGCACTTCCTCGCCTACACAGAACAGTTGGAAGAATGGTTCGGCATCAGAAAGTGTAAGCTCGTTTGTTTGTGCCTTAGACATTTTCTCTAGATCCCCAGGCGCGAGGATTAGGTCACTTGATACGAAGAACCATCTGTCGTTATGTGGCAGGCATTTGATGCCGAGGTTCCACGACCCTGCCAACCCTAGATTTGCTGGCAGCGGAATGTAGTGAACGTTCTGAACCTTGTCGGGGAACTGTAGCGAGGTGACACCTGCACCGTTGTCTATAATGACGAGGTGCGATACTTTCATATCTATTGTGTCTAACAAGCGCTGTAGTAGATCGTAACGCCCGAACACGGGCACGATGAGGTTAGGGATCACCAGACAATCGTATTGCACGAGAGCGTATTTATGTGGTTATTTAGAGCTCAAAAGATTTTTGATTTTTTTTGTGTTTGGGCTAGACAAACTGATGGCTATCTAGTAGCCTAGAGATATCAAGGCAACACCACTAGAAACGGAGACAACGATGTACAAGGTCACAGTAAACACAGTAACCTACGAAGGCAAGTCCAATTTTCTTAGCAGCTCTATCCAGCCCACCATCGAAGAAGCAAGCGACGCTATCAACGCAGAGATGCGATACCACCAAGCGCGCGGACGGGCAATCGGGCGGGATTTCAACATAGTCCTCACTGAAGCGGAGAAGTAACCCCACAAACGAAAGATCCCCCGGACTAACCTACAAAGTCCGGGGGATCAATCTCGTTACGTCGGTATTTAGCTTGCGCCTCCGACGAAGTGACGGACGTGACCGGCGTGGGTCAGGTCGCCATCAACCCGCATCGTGAAGCGGTAAGTGATGGTGTCCGTGTTGAAGGCGTAGTCAGACGAGGAAGCAACCTGCAACCCGCCAGCCATACGCACCTTGTAGCTGGGGAAGTGACCGAACAGAACCGACTTGGCGTCAATCGCCGGGGCAGCAACGTTCGGGTTTTCGATTACATCGAATCCAGCGAAGGTGTCAGGCTGTCCAACGCCGACCTGGTACAGGTAGTTGCCGGCAGTGTCTTTCAGCTTACGCATCGCACCGATAGCCTGACCAGATGCCATATAACCGGTTCCGGGCAGACGGCGAACGAGTCCATCAACACCGGAGTATGCCAGGTCAATCAGCTCGTCAGCAGTGAACGCACCAGTCACGCCAGTGCCACCAACGACACCCTCGGACGAAGCGGTAACAATACCGTTAGGCTTGCTCGATCCGTCACCGGTGGTCAGAGCAGCGTTCACAGCGGTACCGATTCCGTTACCAGCCTGCTCAGCCAAGTGCGACTCAATGTTGAAGCCAGCGTCTGAAACCAGTTCAGCAGCAACGGGGATCAACAGACCGTACTTGTAAGCACCAAGCGTGATGCTTGAGTAGGTGGGCTCGGACTCGTCGAGAGCAGCACCAGCACCCTTGAGGGTTGCAGCGCTGTACGCGGTGAGAGTCGGGATTGTGAGATCTTCACCGGAGCTGGTGTTGATCATTTCGGAGACCTCAAGCATTGGGCCAACGAGTCGTGCTACATCGAACACCTGGTCGAAGAACGACTTGGGTACGGTGTTAGCCGAGGGAACCAGCGTTGCACGCTGTTCAAACTCGTGTCCACGGATTTCGCCGGTTGCGATCTCACGAAGGATGTCGCCAGTGGAACGCTCCTCGCGTGCCTCGGCGGGAACAAAACCGCGAGCTGCTTCTTCGGCTTCGGAACGGCGTGCTTCGTTGCGGGTTGCAACAGCTACTGCCTCGTCAGCGCGAACGATGTCAGCCTCAATGCGGTTGATCTTTTCAAGTTCAGCAGAGTCAAGCCCACGGCTATCCTGCTCGGCACCCTCAATGACCTCACGGATTTGCGAAGTCAGGTTGGCGCGAAGCTCCTGCTGAGTCTTTACGAACTCAGACATATTTTCTCCTGTTAGTTAGGTGTACAGATATCCGTGGCGGTTCCGCTCAACGGCGAGGTCGGTAGTGGCTCCACTTTCCCGACATATCTATGGTACCGAAAAAAATGTTTGGATATGGATTAGACAAATCGGTGGCTATGTAGTAGCCTAGATATATCAAGGGGAGATCCCCACAAAGAAACGGAGAAACCAGTGAACACCAGCGAACAGATCCAACACCTAGAACGGAAGATCAAGCGGTTCTACAAATTTCAAGCTCAGCACAAAGATAGCCGGGTCGGAATCGTGACAAGTTTCTATATTGACGAGCTATGGGCAGAGCTCGCAGAACTCAAGAAGTAACGGAGAAACCAGTGAAGATTTCAAAGTTCAACCTACTCAAGGGGACACTCAACGAACTGAACCTCAAGATCGCTACCCTTCAGGAACTGGAAGCGGATAGGGCAGATATAGACGAGCTAGTCCGCGAGCGCACCAAGATCCAGTGGGCAATCGCAGACGAGATCAGCAAGAACAGCTAGAAACGGAGAACACGATGCAAACATTTCTACCAGACCACAGCTACTTCGTCAGCGCTAGGATCCTAGACCGACAAAGACTAGGGAAGCAACGAGTCGAGGCGTACCAGATCCTACGGGCGCTCCGTGGCGAAAGCAAGGGTTGGGTCAATCACCCAGCCACCAGGATGTGGCGAGGCTACGAGAATAGTCTTATCCTCTACACACAAGTTATGTGCGACGAGTGGACAAGCCGTGGATACAAGGACAGCATCAAAGACAAGGTCGAAGCTATGCTTCCTGATTACCCCTACTACTATGCCCCCCCGTGGCTAACCTACGACCTCATCAGAACACACCAATCTAACCTAGTAAGGAAAGACCCCACCTATTATCAACCTATGTTCCCAGGCGTGCCAGACGATCTCGCATACCTGTGGCCAGTAACGGAGGACAACCGATGAGAGAACTATCAGACCAGACAATCAAGATGCTCGTGTTTAGAGATCCCACACTCAAGCAAGCAGCTGACCGATACAAGTATTGCTGGACACTATTACCAGATGCAGTCTACGAGTTAGACATAGCAGTCAAAAAGTCAATGCGGAACAACTACCTTGAGGACACACCACAGATCCAGTTCCTCAGAGAGAACGTGGAACTGATCACTCAGGAGATGGATATCTCCGAGGGGATCTTACGGGATGCTCTCAGTCTTGAGTATCAGCGGTTCGAGTTTCCATAGACTCAACTACCCGCTTCTGCTTCCCACGGGTCGCATCCGGTTCGTCAAGCTTGTGGATCTCATCCGCCATCTGTGCAGCGAGTGAAGCGATGGAACCCGATACAGGGTTGCCAGCAACTTTGAGAATAGTCTTTTTGATTTCGTCTACAGTAGCCATTAGAGTCCCATCAGTAGTTCGAGTTTCTTCTTTTTGAGCTCAAGCATTTCAAGCGATGTGTCAGCCTTTGCTTCCTCATCAGTTTCCGGTGCCAGCTTGTCAAGCACACGCTCAAGTAGCTGGCGGTCATCCTCAGTAATGTTGTCGCCTAGCTCAACCTTGAGTAAAGCATCTGCCAGAGAGTCTGCATCAACATCGGTGCGCTCGGCTAATCTCTCTAACCCACGGACTGCTGTAGTCCCAGCGGTGGCTGTGTAGGCGGGGAAAGCAACAATACTGACCTCGTGTAGCCTCACTTCGCTCAAGGTACGCTCAGATCCATCCTCTGACCAGCTGTCACCGTTACGGGGAACCGAGAAACCAAACGACATAGAGTCTACATCGCCACGGCGGATCAACTCGGATGTGTCCCGTCCTGTAGTCGTGTTAGGCAACATAGCCCACACACGCAACCCACGCTCGTCCTCAGACAGCTTGAGAGTGCCAGCCCTAGTAGATCCCAAGACCTCACCCGCGCTGTGGTTCCACAACAGTTTGATGTCATTACGAGATTTCAGTGAACGAGTAAACGCGCCGGGTGCAATCTTCTCGGTGAACGGCAACGGTTGCGATGGAGAATCGAACATTGCAGCGTAACCCTCAAAGGTCATACCTTCGCTGGTTTCACGGATCTCAAACTCCGTCGGACTCATTCTTGTTTCTAGATCTGCCACAACATTCCCCACTGTTCTTTCGGCATTTTCTTCTTTCAGTCTACCAACTACACCTTGCGCATACGACAAGGCTCGCTCCGCCGCACGCTTACTTGGCCCACTGCCCCACAGCAAGTGCGCTACTACACCCGCGCTCGGGTAATCTTCGTTGTCGGGATCCGCAGCAGGAGCATCAAGGTCGCCCATATGACGGGCAATCCACGCTGCTAACCGAACCCATTTGTCAGCTGTGACATTACCAGCTGCCATAGCGCGAGCTTCACGAACTGTCTGTGGACGTAATCCGCCACCTGATAACCCTTCCTCGTGGTATTTCAACCCTTGTCTTGCAGCTGCACGCATATACGCTGGTGGGGTCAAATCTACTTGTCGGCGTTCGCCGTCACGAGGCTGCCAAGCGTTACAGTACTGTCCGCCCTCAACATATTCGTCCCACCGCTCACAGAAAGCGCGACCTTCGCTATCAAGGTTTTGCTCGTCAAAGAATATGCAGTTACCGCAAGCACGCCCCTCGGGAACATCCTCGCTAGTTGCGGGACGAAAGTTGTCGGGGAGATCTCGGATTGCCTCGTCGCTTGTAGTCATTAGTCGAGTTTCTGTATCCTAACGACGTGGACAGTCGGCGTACCCGAACCTGCTATCGCCCAAAGCTTATCCCCTGGACCTAACGTCATTTGTATTGTTTCAGCGCTGTGCAAGTGCAAACCGTTAGCAGAGGTGACACTCTCATTGCCAAGAAACACGCTAGTAGACTCGGAGTGTTCCGCGTCGTGGATAATCACATCCTGTGGCATATTGTCAGCGCCAGCTATTAGCGTAGCGGTTGATGTGTTCAAAGTAACGTGGTGGTTGAGTATCGGCATTAGACAACCTCATCTTTGTAGACCGACTCAGGATCTTCAGGGTCAATCATCGAAACAGGTTGCAGCTGTGTAGACGGTACACCAGTGTGGTCAATACTCGGTAGGTCAAGTGCCTGCAACACGCTAGCCGGATCGAACCCTGCATACACAAGGTCACGAGCCATTGACACTCGTTCCCTCTGCGCGTTTAGACGAGAGTCGCTTACATCCACATTTGCCAAAGGCACCCGCACCTTGCTTGCTGACTCGTCTACTTGTGGCGCTAGATCCTCAAGGGCACGAGCCTCGTTGATAGTGAGGAACCCTGACTGCATAGCCGTCGAGTATGCGGAGAACCGTGACTGAATATCGGCGCGGAGCAGCCCGTCAAGGTTGAACTTGAGGAACGCACCCGACCCGTTAGCGCCACGTTCTAGCAACGGGTTGAAAGCACCCTCGATTTTGGTGAGGATCGGGCGCAAGCCGTGTGTAACCCAAGCAAGGTTGTTCTGTTCAACGCTAGCGTAGCTGTTCGTGCCTGGTAGACCGAGCAGGTGCGGTGGAACATTGAAAGCGCGAGCAATATCCTCTACCGCTAACCTACGAGCCTCAATAGCTTGGGACTGTTGTGGGTCAATCTGTGTAGATTTGAAAGTCGCGCCACCTGTGAGCACACCTGTCTTGTGCCCTTTACGCCAACCCTTGTGACGGTTATCAAACCCAGCTGTTAGCTGTTTTGCCTGTTCCTCGGTGAGGTTCCCTGGGAACTCAATAACACCGTTCAGGTTTGTGCCCTGCCCGAAGAACGTACTAGCAAATCTTTCGAGCGCGAGCGCCAGCCCGAACGACTCCTTGAGTGCCTTGACACGGGATACACCACGAACATTCCCTGGGGAGAGAACATCAGGAATGTAAACAATCTCGTCCGTGGTTAGTGGTTTGCCCTCACCCTCGACAGTAAACACTAAACGACCCACACTGTTCCGCTGTACCTCTACAGTTTGCGGGTTCAATACGGTGAGGGTTGCCACCTCGCCACGAGTGTTGTAGTACGCGCGAATAAACGCATTACCCTCTAACAGCATCGAAACAACAACCGAGTTCCAGAAAGCCTCAGCAGGAAGATCAGCGTCAGGTTTACGCAACCACTGTGGTCGTGGGGATAGCTCTACCCGTGTGTCAGCTTCGCGCTTGTAAGCGTGTAGGGGAAGCGTGGAGATAGTGTCAGCGATAAGCGACACCGCAGAGAACACAGCGTTTACGCCAAAGACTGTATCTGCATCTATGCGCACACCTGACTCTGTGCCGATAGCTACATCATCACCCGCAGCAAATAACGACTGATATGAGATTGCCCTAGCCTCGCCAGGGTTGATAATACGATTAAGGATCACTGGTTTTGCCCAACTACGAATCCGACAAGGATGGCTACCCCACCGGCTACAACAAGCCCGGCAGGAACAGACCACAAAAGAACGCCTATGGTGATACCCGCAAATCCGGCTACCTGTAGAACACTAGCAATAACTCGTTTCATAACACGCCTATCCAAAGAACTGCGGAACCACTTCTTCCATTCTAGCGACTGTTGCCCGGTCTACGGCGAGAATTGCTGCAACAGCTGCGTCAATCTTCCGTGGACTACCCTTTTTGTCTTTCACGATACGAGGTCCAAGATTATCCACCTTTGTGACGGCGTTATCCAAGTGACGGGCAAGCACGGGATCCCCATCGTGAACGATGCGATTTTCGACAACTAGGTCATAAAAGTTGGCGCACGCTGGCACCATTCTTCGCGGTGACGTGGATGGCCATTCGACAATAGGTAGCCCTGCTTGTTCTAGGATCTCCATTGATCTTTGCCACCGGAACGGGTCACACGCTATTTCACGGACTTTCGGATATTTTTGACAGAACTGGATAATGGTCTGCTCGACATCACCAATATCTACGCGCCAATCCTGGTCGTGTATAGCAACGTCCTTCTCCCAAGCTTTGACCATAAACACTTTCACATTTTCTTCGTCAGTCTTAGGAATGATTGCGCCGACTACAACCGTGGCATCTCCCGAGAACGACCCATCAAACCCGAGCACGATCTCATCGTCAGGGTCAGGAACAACCTCACCCGCACACTGTTCCCACGAACCGTCAGGCAACCAAGTGTTTTGTGACGAAACAAACAGGTTCAACCGTTTCGTTTTGAACTCCGCTTCAGGTGTCCTACGGATAGCAGACCTAAAGTCCTCGGCATCGTTGATGTCACCGTACCCTGGGTTTGCGGTTTCCCAAGTTGCCTCGTCACGGTAATCGCCCTCTGACTCCCACCAAGCCTGAAAGAATGTGCTGTCATCTTCCTCGCCTCGCGCAATTTTTTGACCGTACTGGTAAAGCGTGTACGCAATAGAGTCCCGACCCGTCGAGTCAGAGCGAACACCCGCCGTTGTAATCGCTAACAGGGTTGCCTTGTTACCACGAGCACCCATAGCCAAAGACATAACATCGAACAAGTCACGGTTAGGTTGCGCGTGTAACTCGTCGAAGATCACGAAGGTCGGGTTCAGTCCCTCTTTGGAATATGCTTCTGCTGACAGGGCGCGATACACAGAACCGTTCTCCGTGTTTTCCATAGCATCACGGTACAAGTTGATGTGTCCTAGATCCGGTGCAGCCTCAACCATCTTGCGGGCATCACGGAACACAATCTTTGCCTGTTCCTTTTCCGCTGCAATCGAATACACCTCACCACCGCCAGGACCAAGCGCTAAGGAATACAGGGCTGTAATAGATCCCAGCGCAGACTTGCCATTCTTTCGTGGCATACCGACTAACTGTATCCGGTGGCGTAGCCCACCATTCTCCCAAGCGAAGATCCTTAGCAGTAGTTGTTTCTGCCAGTCACGGAGCACTAACGGTTCGCCCACGTTACCCGCAACGCTGTCCTTTGTGATTGTGCCGTATCGTTCCGCAAAACCAATAGCGATGTGTCCTTCGCCTGCCAGTAGTGCTTCCTCCGGTACAGGTGTCATCCAGCGCGGAGGCCAACTACTCATCCCCGCCACCTCGCACGAGATCGTCTTTCATCTGTTGTAGCTCGACCAATCTAGATCTCCGAGCAACCTCGGCTAGACCAAGCCTTGACCTGTCCGATGGCGAGAACCCAAGCAAAGACAGGTTAGCTGCAATAATCCGTGACAGGTTGTCAAGCCTACGAGCCATCTGCATATTGTCTGTTTGCATCACTTTGATCCGCAAGTTCCAGCGCTCATCCACCATCTCGCAAGTCATAAGCAACAGCTCGATATCGGAAACAGGGCTGATCCAACCGATACCTGCTCCCCAGACTCGTTCCCAAAGCTTCTTGCCAGGCTCTAGCAGGGGTCGTGGTGGCTCAGGGATACTGTCGGCAGGTTCTAGTACCTCTAACTCGTTCTGATCCGGCAGAGGGCGTCTACCAGGATTGCCTAGTTTCCGTTTCTGCTCAATCGGTTTAGCGGGTCTACCGCGCCCACTCATTTGTCTAACCGCTTCCAGACACTTTCCTTGACAGGTTCCCGCGCAAGCTTGACTTTCGAGAAGTCCTGCGGAACATAGTTCTTGTCCTTCACCAGCCCGTGTGTAAACCGCGAGTAATCAACTGTGTGATGCCACCGACTAAACTTGTACGACAGCTTCGCTACGTCAGGGTGCATATCCACAAGCATCTTCGATTTAGGTAGAGTGCCCTCGCCTGCATAGAACGCCTCCGTGTTACCGCCCGTCATTTTCTGTGTAGGCATTTTGTATTGGTAGAACGCATTGAACTGGATTGTTACCCAGCCAGCTTTCATCATTACCAGCGACAAATCGGTGTCCTCGTTATACCGACCTCGCCACCGGAATGGCACGTCATTACGGATTAGGTTGCAGGAATAGATCCTCGTGTTTGTAATGAACGGAGGTCGAGCGTTACGGGATGGCAGAAACATAAAGTAGTTGGGACCAGACATCGAAACATTCTTGTACCGTTGCGAGAAGTCTTCCATCGCGCGGAAACCAAACCCGTCACCTATGAGCAACCGCTGGTTCTTGTGCAACCTACCGAAGTTGATAATGTTGTCATCCATTACCCAGTGCCACTTGTGACCTTCGGCAATCGAGTGCTCCCAGGCAAAGTTACGGGCAGCCCCTGGCCCTTTCGATTTCGTGTCGCCTAGATCATCAAATGTTTCGTAGTTGTCTAGGTACTCTTGTGGCAACACCAACAGTTTCGACTTATCAAAGTATTGGTTGTAATCGTCGTACTGGTCAGCCTCAACAACGATCCGGTACGGAACATTGATTATGTCTAGATACCGTGGCGTGAAAGCGGACTTTGCTCGTGACTTCGACGGTATGTATATCGGGAACTCAGGCTGTGTTATCAACGACATAGTGTTCGTGTTGCGTAGATCCCACAAGACCGTCAGACTCTGGCCACCAAAACGATTTCTTCGCGCTGATCTCAAGTAGCTCAAAGAACTTGTTTTTCGCATCCTCGTCCACGAAGTGAACTGTGCAACTAAACGCCGAGGTAGCATCGTTCTGCTCATACTCAGGCATCCCCGTCCACTCGGCAAGCGCGTCTACCGTCTTACCTGAGCTTGTGCCATCCATCGTCGCAATCTTGCTGATCTCCGCTTCCGAGAAACCAAGCGCATCGAACTCGAACTCTGCAATCTCAAGCGAGGCGAGCTGTGCCTGCAAAACCGTAGGATCAAACTCAGAGAGATCCGCCGACCTGTTATCCGCAATCGCGTAGGCACGCACCATTTCCTTAGACCAGTCCGCAGGTGCCTTCACCACAGCTACCTTGTCCCAGCCAAGCTCTGTCGCAGCAAGCAAGGTACCGTTACCCGCAATCACCGTCTTGTCCGCGGTAATCACAATCGGTTTGCGCTGACCAAATTTCTCTAAGCTCGCACGCAACACAGCTCGGTTCTCCGGCGGGTGGATCCTCGCGTTCTCATCATCGAACCTGAGATCCGAAACTGACAGCATCTCTATTTTCACTTGATCCTCCTGGGTAGTAGGCAACCCAACATCTAGTTCGTAGGCGTACCCAACATATAGTATCGCGCCCAACCCCAAAAACGCGATTTTTGCGCCTTTTTATTTCTTCCTGAAAGCCACGGGTGAGGAGTAAAGCCTATTTAGGATGCAACCCCCTCTACATATTGGGGTATAGGGGTAGGGGTATAGGCGTGTGTCTGCCTAGATGTTGGGGTGTTTCCCGCCTTTGCGTAGATTGCACGACCTGTGGGCGGGGAGTAACGGCGATTCGGGGTTGCCAGGATACAGGTGATCTGCTTGCCACGGATCCCCTGGTCTAGCTCCCCCACCACATAGGTGGCAGTGTGTAGCGTTAGCTCGAACTATTGCAGCCCGTTTACGGTAGTCAGAGTTGTATAGTGCCCGCTTCTTAGCAGCCCTCTGTGGTGATCCGGGTTTGCGGTATCTTTTGTTTGCTTCGGTCTGATGGGTCGGACATCTGTAACCTCGTGAGAGTACGCCACAGTCGAGGCAGGGTTTCATAAAGCTACTAGGGGACATTATTGTTTGTGTAGCTCGGGCAGGATTGTCCGCCACCTATCCCCCACAATTCTTTGCGCGAGGATCCCTAACAGGCTGTTTCGTGGGATCTCATACCAGAATGTGGCTGGGTTCAGGTCTTGTGTTACGCCCTGGAAAGCTGACTCAAAGAAATGTTGCACGATGAACGACTGTTCGAGGATCTCGGTAATGCTTGGAAGCGGGTAACCGAATACAGTATTGGTTCCGTCTAACCTTGTTGGTTGTTCTACCGAGTAGCATTTGCCTGCTCCCATCCACGACGGTACAGGGCAGGTCTTGATAGGTGGAAAGATCTTTGCGTCAGGGTAGTTGCGGGACAGTTCTTTGATAGTCCATAGGACGTAGTTCCAGGCTTTGCTATCTCGCTTTGGTGCGATGGATAGGGTTTGTTCGATCTTGTCGGATAGCGCCAGGATTGGTTCCGCTAGGTCTTGGTCTACCTTGACCGGGAAAGCGGAGAGTGCCTTGCCATCCCAGCTACCGTCGTGGACTGTGAACGGCGGGTGTGCGGTTCCCCACTGTGGCGCGACACCTCCGGTTGCTTTGGCAGGCATAGTGCAAAAATACTTGGTTAGTGCTGGTAACTCGTTGATGACAATGGCATCCATATCGAGTACGAGTCCCCCGTCAATAGCTGATGCTCGGAACCGAACAAGGTCAGATATGTGGGCAATACTGTGTCCCTGGTTTAGCGCTGACCAGGCAGACTCGGCGGGGAATAGTTCACCAGCATCGTAGACTGTGACCTGTTCTGGGATCCCCTGACTGATTGTCTGATAGGTGTATAGGTGTACCTCGTGCCCACGGTTTAGGTGAGCTTGTAACGATAGGGAATGTGACGGGTTTAGCCGGATATCCGTGGTACGCCAGTCCTCAAGGTTTTCGTGTTGTCCCCGACTGTATTTTGACCAGAACAGCAGGATCCTGTCCCCGCGCATTAGATCTTGTAGACGGTGCCGGTGAACGGTTTGTTTTTCTCCATAACAAGGTAAGCAAGTCCAGGCGGTGCCTCGTCCCCTGAGATGTTACGCCACCAGTTCGATCCGTTATCCAGGGTTGGTGCTCCGACAACAAAGCGCGAGTTACCGTTGTGTGTTGCCCCGTGTTCTTCAATACGGAGATGGTGGAAATGCCCGTGAACAAGGGTTGTGACGGGCGCAAGTGGTTGGTTACCGAAAGCCTGTTTCTTCCACCAGTCAGCGACAGCGTTTGAGTTTCGTGCCTGGTGCCCGTGAACGATACCGAGGATGTGGTAGTTGTCACCGAATACGTCAATAGCGAGCGACTCATCGTGGGGCTGTGGCTCGGTGAACGAGATGTTTGTGGCGTGCGTTTCAGAGGCTAGGCGTGCAAGCTGACGACCAATAAATACGCCCCAGTCATCGGTTGCTTTGCCTACGACCTGACCGTTCTTCCGCCATTGACAGTGGTTAGATCCTACCGAGGCGTATGTTACGGTGGGCACACGCTCTGCAATAGCAGACAGGGTTTTCCACGCTAGGGTCGTGGCTAGATCCAACTGATCCATAATGCTCAAGTCGTTGCTGTAAAGCTGTTGCATACTAGCCTTGTTGTCAAAGTTCTCCACGGTGTCGCCTAGATCCGCAAACACAACCCTGCTCGGCTTTGTTTCCTCGATCACCTGAACCAGTTTTGTGTGAGTGTCAGCAACCCGCTGATACAGCTCTGCCACGCCACCGTTTATGTCCACCTTGCCAACCTGTAGATCCGACCAGAGGACAACAAGCGCAGAGTCGCTCCGTTTGCCCTTAGATGGCTTCCTGAGCTTCGCTTCCGCTTCTTTAGCTAGTAGCGGTAGGTCAATACCTTTTGCGTGCCTGCGGAACGTGAACCGGTACGAGGTTAGCCAAACAAGTTCCCCGTCTTTCTGCTGTTGCCAGCGTGAGGTTCTCACCGGCGGGATAACCTCTACACCATCAGGGTCAAGACCTGCATCCCTGAGGAACTCGTCAAAGTTCTCTGGCTCAGACTCATATCCAGGGGTAGTCGCTGAGCCTTCATTACCGTCAAACTCGATCCCTACCCGAGCGTGTGCTTGCTGGGTAATCTTTTCGGCAGGTGTCAGATTTTCAAGCATTTACAGAGATTTCGTCTGTGGTTGATAATCGGGTGGATGCTAATTGAAACGCCCCGTTCTTTCAGCGCGTACATTAGCGCGTTCGATGACCACCTGACCTGATCGTCAAGAGCATCCTTTAGGATCACTTGATCCGCCTCGTCAAGTTCAGACAACAGGTGCCCGACACGACAGCTCCGGCTTGAGGGTGGTGGTGTCAATCCTTCGAGCATTATTTTCTCCGTATCGTTCCGGCAATAAGGGCGAGGATTAGGATACCGGCTGCCACATAGGCGAGTGTTCCGGTCACTGGTTCTGCTTGCAGCCCGAGCAGGACGAATAGCGAAGCCAGTAGCGTGATCAGCAGGTAGTTAGCAATTTTCATTAGAACGGCGCATCCCAGCTAGCAGTCACAGGATTTGTGGCGGACTCCGGTGCTCCCGCAGGCATATCCACAAGGGTAATCTTAGGTCGGTTTACGCTAATCGAAGCAAACCGGATTAGTTCCTTCTCATCGTTCTCAAATTCCTGCATCCTGACGGATAGAGCACCAGAAACATTTACGATTACGCCTTCGCCAGGAATATCAGCTGCGTTGTCAGTCCAGATCGTGTATTTAGTTTCCTTGTCCTCGCCATCACGGGTCTTGTAGCTCTCGACAGCCACAAACCCTGCGTTGTTTCTGAGGATCCTATCCACTCGGGCGTTTTGTACATTTACGAAAGCCATTAGTGCTCTCCATTCTCGTGTGCGGTTCGGCAGTTACGGCAAAGCAACTCGTTCGTGTCCTCGTTAATGAACGGGGCTGGTACGGGGAACCCGCAACATCCACAGGGCGCAATAAAGTTGTGTGTAGACAATTCGGTCAAGAATGTTTCCACAATGTTGGCTAACTCAAGTGCATTAGTGCTGATTGCCATTACTGTCCGTTCTTTTTGTTGGTTATTATCTTACCGTCAGCAAGCCTACCGGAAACATTTGCTCCGGTGTGTCGCGGATTAGGATCTTGTTCGCTATACCACGCCTTGACCCGTTTGTTATGCTCCCGCAACATTCTCCAATGACCGGGATGCAAGAACGACTCCTCGCGTAGTTTCTGGATGTCTATCCCGTACAGTTCCGCATAGTTCAGTTCCATATTGGCACCGGGACTGTCCAGCCCACCTTGTCTGCTGATTGCTGTATCCGTCTATCTAGCTCCGCCCCGTAAGCCACAACATTTCCTGTGTAGGGATCCCACGGAGCCACCTTGTACAGTTCACGATAGAACGTCAAGATCTCCGCATAGTTCTTTGGTGGCGGTGATGGGTTGTACCGTTGCTCGTCAGGGATTGACTTTTTCGCCTGTTCCTGGTTCAGCTCCATAATCGCATCCCGTGACTTGCCAAGAATGTGCTTCGGCTCAAGCCAGTTGATACGAGGATCCTGTCTTGCTAGAACAAGCGCTCGCTCCGCAACTTGATAGCTAATCCCGCTAATCACCTCGTACCAAGCTTTTGCTGTCATCTCCGACAGGTCACGGTTATCCACAGCTGCAATCTTTGCAAGCAGTTCCTTCACCTCAGTTAGTGTCATTGTGAGCCAAGTCCTGTTCCTTGTGCATTTTGTTCATCGTGTCCCAGTCAATGCCACCGTTAGATTGCCGACAAGTAATAATGTCGTCAATTAGATCTGCTACTTCCTCAATCTCGTCCGAGTGGCAATGTGTGAACTCGTCACAGTCATCGTGGTTGTCTGCTAGCCGGTACAGTTCCTCACGAACCGAGGTGAGGTACTCGTGGATTACATCTCTCATTTGTTTTTCTCCGTTCTTGCCCACTCGTCAATCAGACGCTTGGTTTCCTGTTTCTTTCCGCCCCGATCTGGGTACGGATCATCGTCCCACCGTTCCTGGTTTAGCCAGGTAGCAGGTCGAGGTATGTATTGCTTTGGTGGCAGATTAGGATCTGATGCCAACCTCCGCGCTCCGTCCATAACTGATTCTAATCCAACCTTGTCTACAGCCTTGCCAAAAGCTACTCGCGCTTCGCCCTTGCCTAACCTGCTTGGATAGATCTCCCAAAAAGTGTCGAATTCTACAGAGCTAGTTTTCTTCTCAATAGTCTTCTTCTCAATAGTCTTCTTAAGTGTAGGATTTTCCTTAGTAGGCTGAACCTTAGTAGGTTGAACCTTAGTAGGATAACCCGCCAAAGGTGGATCCTGGGTTGTGTAGTCATATCCGATCAGGTAACCCTTCTCGTTATGCCGTTGCCTTTCGCTCCGAAACAAGTAACCCGATGCCTGTAGCTCTCGAACATATGTTCTAATCCTGTCCTTGCCACAGTTATTTTGCTTAGCTAAGCCTTGTATTGTCACAGACCAACCAGGCGTGTGCGACATTAGCTGGGCAAGCAACCCCTTAGCTCCGAGCGAAACATTGGGATCTCTCAACCAACTATTCGGAACCTGTGTGAACTGACCATCAAACTCGTGATGTCCTCTGATTAGCAAATGTTTCTCCGTTCGTTCTTTGCTCTAGTTATATCTCACAAACTATTTTTGTCCTAATCCACACCAGTAACATTCACAAACCCGAACTTGTCGTCAAGTATGCGCCACGACCCAGAGTAATGCTGCACTGCCACAGAGGCAGGATTAGCCCCAGAGGATAGTTTCCACCCTCTAGACTTCGCCATATCCGCTATCGCGGAATCGGACTCCATACGGGCGTTGAGGTCTGAACAGATCACAATAATATTGCTCGGGACATCACGAACCTTAGATCCGCCCATTCCACGGTTTAGCCTGTGATGTGGTGACACAGACTCGGTTTGCCCACAGTGAACACAACCATCGTCTCGGTCAAGATATTTCTGAAACTGCTTCTGATTCACCCAGTAAGCGTAACAAAGTCTGGACATCCATCGTGACCCACCACTCGGCAGGGTCGGATTTTCCGACACGCTTGTGAATCACGACAGGCAACTTGCCATTAGCCTGATACTCCGCTTGTGCCCACCAACCCGCAAGGTTTAGCTTTGCCTGGTTCTTCACCTCAATAACCATAGGGAAGTCGCCCACAATATCAGCACCAGACTGATACCCGCCACGAGCAGAGCGCGAAGTTTCTACATTGTAACCGTGACTGCGCAGAAGATTGACTACCTCAACCTCTGCACGATTACCCTTCCGCCTGGAAGTGCTCCCACTCATACATCTAGTTTACTGGTTTGACCACTCCATACGCATAATCGCGCTGATAGATCTCCCGATTTCTAGACGGTCACGAAGTGCTCGGATCTTCGACACAATAGCTCGCTGTTCCTGCTCAGCACACTCAAGAACAAAGTTCTCGTCATCAGTCGCAAGCCTGGCAGTATATTTACGGATCTCCATAGATCCCTCCGTGTTCAAGAATGTTTTGGCATAGGATCTTTCCACATCCCTCCGCGCAAACATCGCTTTCTTGTCAGCCTCAGCCAACGCTTCTGTGGCATCATCAATGTCCTTGCCAATCTTAGACAGGGTTTGGACTACCTCAGCGGGGGTCAGGTTGCTGTTCAAGCACCTCACTCCTGACTTGGTTATAGAACTCGCGCCACGTTACCTTGCCTGAGCGCAACTCGTTCACATAGCTACCAGTGAACTCAAGCAAATCTAGGTTTAGTTCTTCGAGTGTTTCGTACTCAATCACCTTTGATTTTGTTGCCATATTATTTTCCTCCGATTACCTTGCTACGAGCCTGGAAGATCTTGACCACATCTTCCGCCCAACCATTCTTCACGGCTGTATCGTACAGCTTATCTAGTTCTGCCCGATCCTTAGCGGTAGACACAGACTCAATAAACTCGGCGGGGATAGGTTCCTCAGCACGAGCCACTTTACGCATCTCCGTTTGTGTAGGTCGCTTACGCCCCGAGTAACCCATATTGGCAAGCGCTCTACCGATTGCCGAGGTTTCTGCATTTTCGAGGGCAGCTGTCTTGTTAGCTCCTGCCCCGCCCTCAACCTCAAAAGCAAAGCCGGTAGCTTTAGGACAGTTAGCGTGCTGATCCTCGTGGTCTGTAAAGATCTGAGCACGAACTACCCAATAACCCTTAGCCCTGTCATCTTCACTTGTAAGCTCGTAACTAATCACACGCCCGTCAGGGTAATCCTCGTGGAACCGAGCGAGCCGGGTTTCTACGGTGTCATACTCGTTGATGTTAAACTGTGGCATTATTTCTCTCCATTCTCTCCAAGCAACTCTTGCTTGATATCCCATAGCCGGTTGGCTACATCTATTAGATCCTCAATTGTGTCCCGTGAGGGGAGCACTTTCATCGTCTTTGGCTCAATCCATCCTGGCTGAAACTCGCCCGTCCTCGTCTCTACTCTAAGCATCCACGTAAATACACAATACGCTGCACCTGTGACATACAACTGCCACTGCACCTGCCTACGGTAGCCGATAGGGATCTTCTCCCCAAAGTCTTTCCCAGTAGTTTTGATCTCTGATATAACCGTGTGATCAAGTGACAGCCCATCAGGTGTTGCCATATAGATCGGGTTATCGTGAGAGATCAGCCACTCGTTAGGGAAGATCCCGAACCGTTCCTTGAGCCACTCGCTTACTGGCCCTTCGGTTCTCCGACCAAATTCCATATACGGGTTGTCATATGGTTCCGGTGGATTACTGTAACTGTCCACAAGGTTACGAAACCCTGCCGGTGTAGCAGCATTTGCCACCTCTGTGGCAGTGACCCCGTGGGTACGAGCCTCAGCCCACGAGTCAAAGTTCAGAGCTTTATGAGCCTTGAAGCGGTGTGCCTGTATCATCGTTCATCCGTTCTATCATTGAGTTTGCAAAGTCCTTGATTTCGGTCAGGTGCTCTGACTCATACTCCCACAACAATTCTTCGCCTATGTACCACAGCGCGTGATAACCCTTGCGCGAACTGTGGATCACAAGAGAATGTTGCTTGTTAGGGATTAGCTCGATAACGTCACCCATTAGCTACAGTCCAAACGATTGCCCACCGTCGCGAGGGAAGCATCTTGCGGATCCCCGTATCTTTGACTAATCCTTGTCGGACTAGCTCGGCACGCCTTGACCTAATACCAGATTCGCTAGCATTAGGTGCTGTCTTGTAATCACGGAACACCTCAATCAGTTCCACGTCTGTCCTAGGTCGTTTCTTTAGCACCCGTAGGATAAATGATTGTGTCAAGGTTACATCCTTCACAGACTCAGCTGCATCGTGGCTGGTCTTAGGGTCTGTTTTTCGTGCTCTAGCCATCCTCGTGTTCCTCCGTTTCAGTTTCCCAGGTACGGTGCTCCTGGATCTTCTCGACCAGACTCTTTGCCTGTGCCCGTTCTAACTCAATCCAGCCATCCTTTTCCGACCAGACTGCGCCTTGTGGTTTGACGCGAATAATACGCCCGTCAATTTGTAGATCAAACATTTGCTTCCTCTCTGATTAGAATGTACCCGCCACCTATGACGATGAGCAGTCCCAATAGGCTTGCCCCGTTCCAGACCTGGTAGACCATAGTTGGGATAACCCCGATGATGCCACCGATGAGGACTGTCAGCCACCCGATGATGTTAGTCATACGATTACCCCTAACAGGAACCCGAGCACTCCGCTAGCGAGTAACAAGGCTGAGATCTCTGTAATCTCTTTGCGCTGTTTAGCTCTAGCAACCTTGAGATGATGTTTGTAGATCTCACGGAACTGCTTCCGTGTCCCGTAGGCAATGTGTTGGCTAGCTGGAACTGGTGCCGGGAACCGATCTGGTTCCTCTACCTGTGTAGCGATTTCGATGTTCTTGTAATACCCCATTGGTTTCTCCGTTCGTTAGGGATACTTTGAGGCTACTCTATAGCCTTGTCTTTGTCTAGCTCATTTACACAAAAAAAAATATAAAAAATATTGCCCACGGACTAGACAAACCCGTGGCTAGGTAGTAGCCTAGAGATATCAACACGGGGAACTACCCTAAAGAAACGGAGAGAACGATGACAACCAAGACCCACTCAATCCACCTCAAGGATCACAAGAAGGGACGCGACAGCGAGATCTTCTTCACCTCACTTTCAGCAGCAGCTAACCGAGTAGCGGAGATGCACCAGTGGGCAAACGACAACGGGTACAGCCACGGTGATTACACCATCACACTTTCAGAGATCCACCGCACCGAGGCAGCCTAGTGGACAGCCCCGAGATGACATACCGGGATTTCACCATCACCGGCAGAGTCTACAGCGGAAACGAAAGCCACGCCGAACACCTCGTCTACTGGGCAATCCGGAATAGTGAGAACGACGAGGACATTATCATCCACTCAGTAACAATCAAGAACGGAGAAACCAAATAATGCTAGACAATCTGACAACCCACGATGATCTTACCGATGTGGACAAGATCCCCGCACAGTTACAACCTATCCTCGCCCTCTACCGGTGGTCAGTAGGCAACGAGTTCGGTTCCACATACAAGCCGTTTCACTTGTTTCTAGATTTAGTCGGCTGGTCCCGTGACGAGTTAGGCGAGATGCTATTCCGAGCCGAGAAACATCACCAGCTACACTTCGGGCACATCGAAATGGATTACATCGCAGATGCCCTCAAGTGCTGGGCAGACCGACCCACCGACAGCGAGAACTACATTAACAAACTAATCGAAAGCGAATACTATGACGACTAATCACGAAGAACTAACCGAACTATTGACCTCGTGGGCAGAGATCTCTAAGATCCACTGTCAAGCAGCGAGCGATGCCAAAGCCCAACTAGCGGAGGGTGCGAAGCTTGCCCGTCAAGCAGGTTGGTCAGCGCAACGGATCGCAACCCTCGTTGGTGTATCTAAGCGAACCATCCAGGTCTGGACAGACTAGCCACAAAAAGAACGACCCCAGCTAACGGAACGGAGGTCGCTAGCTGGGGTCAAGTCTTGTTTATTCTATTGGCAACTCTCGCAATTCAGCAAATCCATTGGATCTATCGGCACGTTGTAACCATCAAGCTCGTCAATCAAGTCTAGGTCTGCCATCACTCGCCTGCCTTGTCATACTGTAGCACCGAAGTCAGCAACGACATTACACCAGCAAGCGCTGACACTGAAGCAACCTGCGCCCAGTCCACATCCAACAAACCCACAGCGTTCACGCCAATAGTTGCGATAGCGACCTGTGCCACGGTCTTGAGCGCACGCTCTCCCGCATAGTCCACGTAATCTTTGAGCTTATCCATCAGGGTTGTTCCTATTCTGTAAGTGGTCATCAGCAACAGCGCCACCAATATACGATCCGAGGACAAGGGTAATCAAAGCAACCCCACCCGTGATCAGCTCTGAGGATCCCATCCTCCCGCCTAATATGGCAAGCGCACCAACAACAATCATAACAGCCCCCATACCCCACGAGGCTGCCACGTAACGCCTCCGCACAACCCAGTTAGGCTTACCCCTCACTGAGTCATCACCGCCACCAGAGGGCTTACAATCGCCGCGAGGAAACCAAACCCGCCGATAGCCTGCCACATACGTTGTTCAAGCTTACGGATACGCAACTCGTGATCCTCAATCTTGCCCTCGGCATCCGGTAACGAGTTAGCAATCTTCTCTAACAGTTTGCCCTGCCGTTGTACCTCAGCATAAATGTCCCGCATCGAAACCCTAACCGCGCCGGTGTCTTGTTCGTCAGCCATTACCGGAGCGCCCGTCTAATATCAAAGAACCGGCGGAGCCTAGCGCTCATCGGCTTAGCAGCCCTCACTGGCGGAGTCGGTACAGGTGTAGGTTCCACGGGCGCGGGTACAGGCTCAACCATCACAGGCTCAAAGAATGGCATAGGATCCACCGTCTGACCCCAAGTCCGTGTCGGGTGACGAACCTCAAAATGTAGATGCGGTCCGGTACTCGCACCCGTATTACCTGACCAGGCAACCCGTTCCCCACGCTTCACCCGCGTACCCTTGTTCAAATGTGATGGTTCCCGCAGGTGATAGTAAACCGTGAACAGATTTGCGTCGTGACCGAGGATAAGAACATACCCGCCAGAGGCACCAGACCCCTTGTGAACCACTTTCCCGTCAGCAGGAGCTGTTAGGGGAGTGCCCACAGGCATAGCTACGTCAATACCGTGGTGGAACTTGCGCTTGCCGGAGATCGGGTGAACACGCCAACCGTATGGGGATCTAGCGTTTACCGTGTATTGCTCTGGCCAGGGTTCACTCAGCTTCATCCGGCACCACTACCCACTCACCGGCATCCTCATCCCAATGATACATCACTGTGTCAGCATCATCCGGCAAAGCAACTGGCGCTACATATAGGCAAGTGTCCTCATCGAGAACCCACGACTCAAAAGGCTTAGGGGGGATGAAAGCATCCCTGCCCTCATCGTATGTGTAGCCGATACCCGCATAGTTGAACCGGAACGCTTTGGTTTGGTCATCGCTAGGCTCACCATCCGTGTAGTGAACCCCGCCGAGCGTGTTATATGAAGTGCGAAGGCAAGTCTGTTCACGGAAGTCCCCGTAGTGTGTTTCCCAATCGGTAACACCCTCAACTAGGTCATCCTCGTCTTTACCGACAATGACCTCAGTCACAATGTTGTTGTCGTCAATGAAAGCGTAGTGTGCCATTAGTTCACCGTCACCGTCCCTGTTCCGCTCGTGAAAGAATAGACCCTGTTGTTTCCGTTGAGTGTTTGGCTCGAAGTCAAGCCTGCGCCAACTGTTAGGGTTCGGTCAGCGGGGATGCTAACAATGACAATGCCAGAACCACCTGCACCGCCGGAAGCGTACTGGTTGGCGGAACCGCCACCCCCGCCCCCGCGATTAGCCGGTGCGGAATTGCCGGTGCTTCCGCCAGCTCCCGCGCCAGTACCACCCGAACCCGAACCGCTAGTTCCCGAACCGCCACCACCGCCACCGCGACCTACCGATGAACCTGTTACTGACGATGCTA
>Ga0209138_1000738_pt1 | contig 30436 bp, 54 predicted proteins | sample SaaInl3SG_22_DNA_FD_184645 | JGI IMG/M metagenome (GOLD analysis project Ga0209138, IMG submission 184645) | Marine microbial communities from expanding oxygen minimum zones in the Saanich Inlet - ESP_153SG_22_DNA (SPAdes) (version 2) | ecosystem: Environmental > Aquatic > Marine > Intertidal...
TGGGTTCCCTAGTAGTAACGGTATGAACCATGGTAAGTAAGCTACAAGAATCTAGTAAGAAGTAATAGATGGGTGAGTTACGACTAAAGTGTTTTTCCACCGAGACGTGACTGACGGGTCCGCTGCCGAGCTGAGGAGGTGGGTAAGAAATATCCCTAAATACGGACCACGGAATGTAGCTCAGTCGGTTAGAGTAGTCGCCTGATACGCGATTGGCCGAAGGTTCGAGTCCTTCCATTCCGACAATATGAGTATACTACCAGGGTGGGAACTGGTACCTCCGCGTACAAGAGGTGTTCTTCGGAACTAAGGTTAATAAGTCAAGCGTAAGACTCGAGTAATTACAATGACATGGTTCGAATCCCCTTATGCTCACAAAGACACATCGGTCTAAGAGGAGAGACTCAGGTGAGTTATTGTTATTCACTGTGACTATGTGTCTTTATTATGGTGATTGTAGTTCAGTTGGTTAGAACGCCTGATTGTGGTTCAGGAGGTCGTGAGTTCGAATCTCATCATTCACCCTAAAGTACCTATCACGCTACCCATGAGAACAGCGTCCCAGGATAGGTCTTTTGCAAAGAGAGGTAGTAAAGCTGTTAGTTAATGGTGGTGTTAAAAGGATGAAAAAGGGTTTAGAGTAATCCGAGCGTAAACAATCCATTAATCAGTAACCCCGAAAGACCCGAACCCTCTCTAAAACAAAGTGGATTATGCTTGTGTAGGGCCCACAGGGAAGTCGACTCCCACTGCACTCTATGGTCCTGTGTCCGAGTGGTTAGGAGGTGGTCTGCAAAACCACTAACACTGGTTCGAATCCAGTCGGGACCTCAACATTGCCCTGTGGTGTAATTGGCAACACGTCTGATTTTGGTTCAGAAGAGTAGAGGTTCGAGCCCTCTCGGGGTAACAAATATTTTTTGACTATACGGTTGTCTGTTAATTATTTTTGACTTACATTTGTATCACTGAAAAGGTAAAACGTTCTTTGACTTACAGGAACAGCAAATTGCCGAAGTGATGAAAAGGTAGCCATGAGGGACTTAAAATCCCTTGGACAGTAATGTCCGTGCCGGTTCGAATCCGGCCTTCGGTACCAAATTTGCACCCATAGCTCAATTGGATAGAGCAACGCACTTCTAATGCGTAGGTTACAGGTTCGACTCCTGTTGGGTGTACCACAGGACTCATCCCCCTTCCCATCAGAACAGGGCGCTTAGGGTGAGTCGTTTACGAGGGTAAGTAGTTGCAAATACTTACTCTCACTTCGGAGAGATGGCAGAGTTGGTCGATTGTACCGGTCTTGAAAACCGGCGTACCGCAAGGTACCGGGGGTTCGAATCCCTCTCTCTCCGCAACAATATGGTGTAGTAGCTCAGGTGGAAGATGTTATTCTTCCCATGGTAGAGCAGGTCATTGAAACCGACCGTGCCACGTGGTTCGAATCCCGTCTGCACCACAAAGGGAAACAGAGGAGTAGTAGTACAACTAGCTGGGAGAGCAGTGACTCAAGGGTATACACTAAGGACAGGTTGACATTCTTAATTGTATTGTCGTAAATCCCATCTCTCTAATGGTGTATGAAGCTGGGTTCGTAATGGTTCAGGCGGGATTCCTGATAAAGTTGTTCCTGTTTCCCATTATTGGAAGGTGGTCGAGTGGTTAAAGGCGGTGGACTGTAAATCCACTCTCTTCGGAGTACGGGGGTTCGAATCCCTCCCTTCCAACTAAGTGAGTTCTTTGACATATAAATTAAAAAAATAGAAATTATGGAAATAACATCATTTATTTTAGGTGTATGTGCAGTCATTGTTATTATGATGGTTGTGGGTACGTTTGTGAATTATATGAAAACAATGTCCTTGAAAAAGGAAATAAACGGTCTCCAAAGAGAAATTGAAAATCTTTATAGAGACTTAGAAACCAAAGAACATCAACTATATGATTTTGGTAGTGGTTTGGACCAAAATCTTCGTGATGAATTAGAAAAACTATATCGTCACATTGACAGTCGTATAGACAAAACCAATGATGGGGTATCCCAACAGATTGCTGACATTTACCGTCAGTTAGATAAATTAGAAAACGAAGGAAAATCCGTTATTAACGGGTAATCCATAAAACGTTAAAGAACTCACTTATATTCCTTGGTAGCTCAGAGGAAGAGCATTCGCCTGTTAAGCGAAGGGTCGGGATATCGTAATTCCCCCAAGGAGCAATTTTCCAATATGATAAACAATAATAATATGACAAATTGTAAAGAATGTCCGTGGATAGTAAAAAATAACCACAATAATAACATTGTAAATTTTTCTAAAAGGATGGATAAACCACATAATTGCCATATGGTTAAAGGTGGTAAAGACCTTTGGAACGTTAGTGACATTACAATTTGTGTAGGGAGAAAAAAATATGAGTCAGAAAAAACACTTTAAAAATGGGGTAGAGTATTATGTTCAATTCGGTAGTGATACTCCTGTAAAATTAGCTGAGTCTACAGAAAAATTAGATAGTGAAGAATCGATTGAACGTTCCATGTTAAGATTTGAAATTGGCCCATACGAAGATTCTAATGTCTTATTTAAAGTTGGGACTAAAGAATTCAAAATATTTTCAAAAGAAAAGGAGTAATTAAAAAATATTTAGTATATTTGTATTGTTAAAAAAAATATATATGGCATACAAAAATAAAAACGGAGAAAATCTTTATATGTTTGGTTGGTTACAATCTGAACCTGGTTCAAAAGAATTTACACCAACTACGGGTGGTAATTCAGAATGGGCAAAGACAAAACGCGAGGCGATTGCTAAGGTAAACCGTGGACGTAAAGAACACGAGAAGGAGAATCCTACCTATGTTCAACTTCGTGTGAACCCTTCAACTGTTCGTAGAGCAAAGTCTTATGAAGAATACGCTTCGTTTGACCGAGCGTTATATATGATGACAATTTAAAATTTAACCTAAAGGTTAAAAAATTGAAAAACTTAAGTTCTACAAAACCATTTTAAGTGATAAGGACTCATCAATGTTTGACGATATCGACAGTAGAATTAAATCAATTACAGAAAAATTATTGATGATTGATGTTTAGCTTGACACTTTTTAAGTTTTAACTATATTTATAATTCAAAACAAATAATACATTCAATGAAAACTATTTCACATATCACAGTAGCAGGTACACCTGAGACGGATACTCCACGAAAGTTGGGGGTGGGATAGTATTGTGTAAACTTTAAATACTTTAAAAAACCCACCTCAAAAAGGTGGGTTTTTTTTTGTCCCATAGTTTGATTGAAAGAAAAAGAGTTGTATATTTGTTGTGTTCTTTGAAATGATGGTTAAAAGTAGTATGGTCCGTTCGACAAGTGGTTTAAGTCATCGCCCTTTCACGGCGAAGTCACGGGTTCGAATCCCGTACGGACTACTAAAAAAAAATGAGTTACGTCTTCAGGTACCCATACAGCAGTGAGTGGGGCTAAGTTAGATACAATTTCTCGGAGCTGGAAGTAGAATGCCTGTCTGAAGTAACTCAAATTGCCGATGTCGCATAGTGGTTGATTGCACCTGACTTGTAATCAGGTTCCGTAAGGACACGGGGGTTCGAATCCCTCCATCGGCTCAATATTGCGGGTTAAAGTTCTGGTGAACTTACCGGTCTCATAAGCCGGATGAAGGGTAGTTCGATTCTACCACCCGCAACTACAGATGGGAAGACATACAATACGCGTTGGAACTATGTGTCTTTAAAAGAGAATCCCATCTATTTTGCGAAAGTAGCTCAATTGGTAGAGCGCCAGCCTTCCAAGCTGGGGGTTGAGGGTTCGAAACCCTTCTTTCGCTCAAAAATGGTGTATGGAAATCACGAGTAGAACAAAATTCCTCCCAACAAGTACGTGTATGAAAAGGAGGTTGAACACCATTATTATCGGGTTACAGGTCAGAGCCCGTATAAAATAATTCTGAGACCAGGTTGTTTGTAGGTAGGTTTCCCACATATATCAAACCTTCATTTTTGGCTCCATGGTTGAATGGCTACAATACCACCCTGTCACGGTGCGAGGTACGGGTTCGAATCCCGTTGGAGCCGCAATGAGTAAGAGATACTCAGAGTCTTTTATCACAGACTTAAACAATTGATGGGGTACTAGACTGGACATCCATAACGACAGTCTCATTGGAATAAAGCCAGGTAACAGAGGCTCCAAGTAGTTTGACTTATTTTAAGAGGGTAAGACCCGCAGGTTTATTGAAAGAAAAAAAACCGATATATCTACTCGTCCGTAATCTCAGGGTGAGGAATCTATCTCGACTTCCACCCGAAAGGGGTAAGTGGAGAAGGAGTAAAGAATCCGTTATGAATTATAGCGGTTTCGGTTTTGGGAGAGAGGTGCACTTCTCTCCTGATATGGGCTCATAACTCAGTTGGCTAGAGTGTTACCCTTGCAAGGTAGAAGTCGGGAGTTCGAGTCTCCCTGGGTCCACAAAATAGGGTAGTAGAGGAGTTAGGTTTATCTCGCTTGCTTTGGGAGCAAGAGCACGCTGGTTCGAATCCAGTCTACCCTACTATATTTTTTAACCATCACTTGTTTTATATAATTTTTAATTTTACATTTGTAGTATGAAAGCAATATTAGAATTCGATTTAAATGACTTTGATAACGATGACCGCTCATCGTTTCAGGATGCCGTTAACGGTACTAAGTGGAAGTTTGCAATGTGGGAACTCGACCAATGGTTGAGGGCTCAGACAAAACACGCGCCTGACGATATGAGTGACGATACTTACAAGGCGTTAGAATCATGTCGTGATAAACTATATGAAATAATAAATGAAGAATCTTTAAACATGGAATAATATGGTATACGTAATATTAAAACACTCATCAGATAATAAACATATCGTAATCGTTAACGACTCTGAAGGTATACCTATGGAATTCGATACTTATGAAGGTGCTGAAAAAATAGCTAACCTTTTCCAAGCAAATACCACACATGGCTCAACATATGAAATAAAAAAATTCTCATGAAACTAGCACTAATCGCTCACGATGGAAAAAAGTCAGATATGGTGGCTTTTGTTATGAAAAGATTAAAATTCTTTAATCGAGAAGATGTCAATATTGTAACCACAGGAACTACAGGTAAAAAGATATTACATGCAGGTGTGGATAAAGTTGAGGCTGTTGCTTCAGGACCGTTAGGTGGTGATGCTGAGATAGGTGCGATGGTTACTCGTGGAGAAATTGATGGTGTATTCTTTTTTAGGGACCCATTAGATAAACACCCTCACGAACCTGACGTTCAAATGTTAATGAGACTTTGTGACGTACACGATGTACCATTGGCCACTAATTATAAGAGTGGACACATTATGGTGAAGTATTTCAAAAACAAGTAAAGTAGATAATAGATATTAATATTATGGTTTTTAATAAGAAAGACTTTCAAGGTAGAAGTAAAACAAACTATGAGGATTCCAGTAAACTATTATTTTGGTCTATTGTAATTGGAGGATTGGTAGTACTGATTTACGGGTTAACTCAAATCACGTCAAATTTATAATCAATATGGAAAAACAAACTAAAATAATAAATTTATTTGGAGGTCCTAGTTCTGGTAAATCCACAATTAGTTCAGGTTTGTTTTATGAATTGAAACGTAGGGGTATTTCATGTGATAACCCATACGAATTTCCTAAACAAGTGGCATGGGAAGATAATAAATCTCAGATAACGGACCAGCTTTATATTTTTGCAAATCAACACAGAGGTATTGTTCGTTCTTACGGTAAAGTAGATTATATAATATTAGACTCACCAATATTATTATCTATCGCATATAAAGATGGCTATAATACAGGTTACCCTTCTTCGTTGTATGGGGATAATTTTAATATGATGGTTTTAGATATCTTTAACAAATATGATAATATAAATCTATTTTTAGACCGTCCAGATAATTTTGAAGATGACGGAAGATTTCAAAATAGAGAAGAATCGATAGAGTTTGATAATAAAATAAAAGGTATTCTTAAGGATTATATGTTAGATTATCGAACAGTTAAAGTTAATGAACAAACAACAGAATTTATTATTAAATTCGTATTAGGATTGTAACAAATTATTACTATATTTGTTACAATAAACAAGGACTCTTAGCTCAGTTGGTTAGAGCACCGCACTCATAATGCGTAGGTCACAGGTTCGAGCCCTGTAGGGTCCACTAATAATTGATTAACATGAAAGTAATATTCTTAGATAATGATGGAGTTATTTGTCTATCCAATAATTGGGGCAGTAGATATAAGAAACAACATAAAATTTACGATAAAGATAATTCTAGACCGTTTCAAAATGAATTACCTACAGAATTAAGGTTCGATAACTTCGATAAAAAAGCAATCAAGGTACTTAATTCAATCTTAGAAGAAACTGGTGCGGAAATAGTCGTATCGTCAGATTGGCAAAACTTCGCGACTTGTGAACAATTAGGTGATTACTACGAATCACAAGGAATCATTAAAAGACCAATTGGTGTGACAAAAGAAATTGGAGGTATTGATTTAAAAAGGTACGATAAAATGCCTTGGAATCGTAATTTAGATTTGGAACAACATCGTTCACTTGAAATATTAGAATGGTTATCTGTACACCCCGAAGTTACTAAATGGGTTGCCATTGACGATTTGGATATGAGTGCAAGATACGGAGAGATTAGTGGTAATTTGAGTTGGGGATTAGAGAACTTTGTTTTAACACCTAAAAGAACGGAAGGTATTAAACAATGTGGAATTAAAGAAAAAGTTTTGGAATTGTTAAAAGATTAATTATATTTGTGTTATGAATATATTTGTATTGGATTGGGACGTTAATAAGTGTGCGAAATATCATAACGACAAACATGTTGTTAAGATGATATTGGAGACCGCACAATTGTTGTGTGGAGTTCATCATATGACCGCTCATGATACCGCTCATGATACCGCTCATGATACCGCTCAAGTTCCGTACAAGTTATCCCATAAGAATCACCCGTGTTCTATATGGGCACGGGTGAGTCTTACAAACTATTTGTGGTTGTGTGAGTTGGGATTGGAACTCTGTAAAGAGTATACCTACCGTTATGAACGCAGACATAAATCACAGGATGTTATTGAGTGGTGTATAGTGAATAAACCAAATATCTCCGATATTGGTTTTACCGAACCCGCTAAGGCAATGCCTGATGAATATAAAGTGGATTCTGTTGTTGAGTCATACAGAAACTACTACAACGGAGAGAAGGTATCCTTCTCAAAGTGGAAAAATAGACAGATACCAAATTGGTTTACACCTGCTCCCGTTATGTAAACTTAATTCGGTTGCCACGACCCTCACCTTAACAGGTGGGGGTTTTTAGTTTGGTAAAAGAGAATACACTTTACCCATTTTTTTAATTACTTCTCTACCTGTTCTCTTTAGGTATTTCTCAATATCTTTATAAAAACCTATCGGATTATTGTCGTATTTTTTATACTTATTTAAATGTTTTTGAAAATAAGGTTCTTTACTACCTGACATACCGAATAATAATTCCATAGGGTTGTTCACTAACTGATTTCTTAAATTGTCTCCACTATGATTTACATAACTAACATAAGCGGTTTGAAGTAGGAAGTTAATCTTTTCATCGTAACTCATGTCTTTTACATCCATAGGTAAATCATCAACATTATTAAGTAATTCTTCAACCTCATCCATATTATCGTAAAGTTCCTTTATTAAATCATCAGTATTAAATTTCATCGCATCTAATACATGTGAATACTCTTTTTTAAAATAATCTAAAAATTGTGATTTTTTAATACCTTCAGATTTAAGTTTTGAATATAATTCAGTTGGTCTCACTAAGTTTTCGACTTTATCCATGTAATACAAATCGTAAAATACTCTCTGTAAGGCACTTACAGGAAAGTTCATAAATCGAACTTTAGTTTGGTAATCTGCAATGTGTGAAGGACTACCTGTTGGTTTTTTGAAATCATCGTATTCATGTTTTAATTCGTGTGAAAAACTACTAACACCCATTACTTTATTTTTTTCAAAAGAGTCTATAACTCCATCTACAGTCCAATTTTGAGGTACTGGTTTATCTATACCTAATTTAATTTTACCTTTAGATGATACTGACATATATACAATTGTTTTACCCGTATCTTCAAGTTTTTGTCGTTTAAATACTTGCATATTTGAATTACCGTACTCATCTGTAGGTGTTGGGTGTAGATTAACATCCATTTCGACACTATTAATATCCATATCACCTATTCTATAAGGTTTTTCAGGTTTAAAATCTAACTTATATTCTGTCTGATTTAGATTAAGTTTAGGTATTAGGTTTTTTTTCATATCATCATATAGTTGTCTTCCTGCATCAACAATACCTTCAGGGACACCCACGGCTTCATTAAATTCTTTCTTCATTCTTTTCATAGTTGAATTTTTTTATTATATTTGTCTTATATAAATATAACGATATGAGAACTTATCTTTGGTTAGACGACATTAGAGACCCTTATCTTTACATATGGCAAGTTCAATATATGCCTGACTATGATGAAAACACAGATAATATAGTGTGGGTTAAAAATTATGAAGAATTTATTAATTGGGTTACCACCAACGGATTACCTGATAAAGTATTTTTCGACCATGATTTGGGACCTTCACCGATGAAAGACGGTTATGACGCGGCTAAATGGTTAGGGAATTATTGTATCGATAACAATAAAGAAATTCCTTTATTCTATATTCAAAGTGCAAATCCCGTGGGTTCTGTTAATATTCGTCAATATTTAAATAATTGTAAAAAATTTATAAATGGGTAATAGTGAACCGTATTTAAAAATTTGTGAGGTATGTGGGGACAAAATACCGATATTAATTAATTTACATAAAATTTGTCCTAAATGTTTAATAAAAAAATAAATGGAATACGATAAAATAATGAAATTTGGTGAGATACAATACCTTAGAGGTCGTTTAGACGAACTCCAAAAAGGATATGTACCACATAATAACTCAACTGATAACAGAATTGTCGATAGTCGAATTAGTAAATACGAAGACAAATTAAAAAATATAGACGAGATATCTTTTTACTTATACCAGGTAGAAAAAGGGAATAGGATACACTCCAAATCAAAAAGTAAAAAAGAAATGAAGGTTTTATTAAATAAAATTCTTAACTTTGTTGACAACGAAGAAATTATTAACGAAATTACTAAACAAATAGAAAAATACTAATATGGATTACGGAAAAGATTTTCAGAAGTACGCAATGAGCGAACACAATTTATCATCACTAACGATGCACCACATACAAAAAGAACTTGAAGGTTCTATGACACCTTACATTTTAGAAGAGAGAGAAATGAGGGCAACTCAATTGGATATCTTTTCTAGATTGATGAGAGACCGTCTATTATGGGTTGCGGGGCCTGTAAATGATGCAATGTCAACGGTGGTACAAGCACAACTTATGTATTTGGACTCTGTCGATAATATGGATATCACCATGCACATCGACTCACCTGGTGGTTCAGTAAAATCAGGATTATCGATGGTGGATGTGATGCACTATATCAAGTCAGACATCATCACCGTTAATACAGGTATGGCGGCTTCAATGGGTTCAATCCTATTGGGTGCTGGAACCAAAGGTAAACGTTCATCACTTCGTTTTTCTCGCACGATGTTACACCAATCATCAGGAGGTGCTGTGGGTAATATTCAAGACGCTGAGATTACGATGAGAGAGTGGACCAAGTTAAACGATACGTTGTTTAACCTTTTGGGTGAGTTCTGTGATAAGGACCCTGAGCAAGTGAAACAAGACGCGTCTCGTGACTTGTGGTTATCGGCTGATGAGGCTTTAGAGTATGGTATTATTGATGAGGTGATTAAATCCAAGAAGTAATATCACCTAACTAACTAAGTAACCCTCATCTTTTTAAGGTGGGGGTTTTTTGTTTGAATTATTTTTTGTAAGTTTGTAGAAACTATTTTAGAAATGAAATCACTAACAATAATATTTGATTTGGACGGGACTCTTGCACTTATTGATAAGAGACGTGCAAAGGCCGCGAAGGAAAATGGTAAGGTTAACTGGAAGGTGTTCTTTGCACCTGAGAATATTCAGTTGGATGAACCTAACCCACCTGTCATTAAAACTTTTCAGACGATGAAGTCCGCAGGGTTTAATGTGGGTATCTTCTCAGGTCGTGACTCGATTTCTCGTAAGGAAACGGAAGATTGGTTACATCAAAATGGTATTTGGCCTGACTTCTTTAAGATGAGACCTCAGGGAACCTTCACTCCTGATGATGTGTTGAAAAAAGGATGGTTGGACGAGATGATTGAAGAAGGTCACGAGATTATGTGTGTTTACGATGACCGAGATAAAGTTGTTAAAATGTGGAGAGAAAACGGAATTAGTTGTTTCCAAGTAAATTACGGAGATTTTTAAGTTATGAATGAATTATTTTTATTGAGAGGATTGCCAGGAAGTGGTAAGTCAACATTGGCAGAATCATTGGGTGGATTTCATGTGGAGGCTGATATGTATTTCATCAATGACGGTGAGTATAAATTTGATGGGTCAAAGATTAAGTACGCACATGAATGGTGTCAGAATGAAGTTAACACTGCAATGATTTTAAATCACACTACAGGTGTTAACAAAAGAATTGTAGTGTCCAACACTTTTACTCAGGAATGGGAAATTAAAGCTTATACTGACTTGGCAGAATCCTATGATTATCGAGTGTATTCACTTATTGTTGAGAACCGTCACGGTGGAGTCAACGAGCATGGAGTACCAGAAGATAAGTTGGAACAAATGAAAAATAGATTTGAAGTAAAATTATAAAATGAACTTAGAAACTCTACATAGATATCACGAAGATGGGTTGTTATACAATCAGACCCATCCGACTCTTCCTTTAACCATTTGGAACTACACTGAGAAGGTCCAATATGAAGGTTTGTGGGATGAGGTGACTTTGTCTTGTAGAGGTCTTATCACTGAAGACACCACTGGTAAAATATTGGTTCGTCCATTCAAAAAGTTCTTCAACTATGAAGAGGTTGTGAGTAAAGACGTTATCCCATCAAAAGGTGACTACGTTTACATTCAGGAAAAAATGGATGGTTCGTTAGGTATTCTATTCAATTACGATAATGAATGGATTATGGCAACTCGTGGTTCCTTCACTTCTGACCAAGCAATTAAAGGATTGGAGATTTTAAAGTCAAAATACATTCTTGATACTTTTGAACCTTCGGTGGCTTATTTGTGTGAAATAATCTATCCCGAAAATCGTATCGTTGTTAATTACAAAAAAGAGAAGGTTGTGTTTTTAAGTGCAGCAATCAATTGGGGTTTCAATGGTTGGAAAGAATCTGACGATGGTGAACTTCATTGGACTACCGCATGTGCGTATTTTAAGATGAGTGGGATTAAAAAATCCGACATTGTTAAAACCGAACAACACTTTAACTTCTCTGATGAGTTATACAAATCTTTAAAGGAAAAGAACGAGAAGAACAAAGAAGGTTTTGTGTTGAGGTTCCAACCTGGCAACTTCAGGATGAAAATCAAGTTTGAGGAATACGTTCGTCTACATAAGATTATGACCAACCTGTCAACCACTGCGGTGTGGGAGGTATTATCTAATGGTGGTAGTATGGATGAATTACTCAAAGATGTTCCTGATGAGTTCTACGAGAAAATCAAAGAGTATGAAACTGAACTTAGATTTTCTTTTGATACTATAAAGAGGGAGTATGAATGGATTTTTAACAAAATTAAAAATGTGTATTTCGATGTATATGAGAAAGAGTTTAGTCGTGCTGAGTTTGCAATGCTAGCTAAACGTTACAAATACCCATCAATTTTGTTCGCTCTATTGGATGGTAAAGATATTTCACCTATTATTTGGAAGATTGTAAAACCTGAATTTAAAAAATTATAGTATGAGTAAAAAAGTATTAAAGGAACAACATCCGTGGGCCAATATTAACTACATTGATTACCTCTCGTTTTTGGACCCATCAAAGACCAATAAGTTCTTACCTTTTATGATTAAGGAACTTAAACGTTCTATTGAAGATAGAAACGAACGTAACCGTGATGATATTAAATATATGGTTCGGGAGATTGCTAAACAATTTAGAATTGACGAAACAGTTTTATATGGGATGGATTACGATATGTTAACACGTATCCAAGGTATTTTAGATATGTTTGGTAGTGATAAGGTTAATATATTGCGTGATTTTTACGAACATTTGGAAAATAAGCGAATTGAGAAAAATGATATATCACAATACAAATCATTTGATGAGATTAGAGAACAGGTAAAGATTGCATCGTTCAAACAAGCACAAAAGGAATTGAGAGGTGCTACTCACGTTGTCTATGAAGATGAGAATTATTTGATGATTAAACCATTAACCTTTTTGTCTTCAACAAAATACGGAGCAACCACAAAATGGTGTACCACAATGGAGAACAACAATCATTACTTTTATGACTACTCATCCAACGGTGTCTTAATCTACATCTTCAATAAAGTTAATAATGTAAAGGTTGCCGCTCACATTCGTTTACAGTATAGAGGTAGATACGATAACCCCATTAAGTTTTACAACGAGCAAGATGTGGAAACGGACTCTTACGTTCTTGGACTATCCAAAAACGTAATGGAAAAGTTGATGGAGGAATACCGTATTAGTAAAACCAATAGTGACTTCATTAAAGAAAATTATCCTGAGATTTACGAAAAAGACTGGACTAAACGTAATGAAGAAAAGGTTAATGAATGGACCACCGAAGCCGTTGAGGACCCTATGGTGGAAGATGGTATGGGTCCTACTGATGAAGTTGCAGGTCCTACTTTAGTAGAAGAAGAACCGAATATTCGGTTCGAACCTACATTACTTAATCATCCAAACCAAAATCTAATCACCGCAGATAATGGAATAGGCCAAATTAGTTCTGGAGACCTGTGTTTATCGGGACCAATTAATTTAGATGAAGAAGCAACTGAGTCTTTACGTGAGAAGCTCTTCCAAGGTCAAAATGATGTTGAGGATATTATTAAAAAGGTTAACGAATACACCAAAACCAGTAAACTTAAAAACTTATGGAGAAAGTTGTTCGGTCCTAAAGTAGTCGTTGTGGGAGTTCCTGAAGGAACGATGCCGTATGAAAAGTGGGATGAACTCGGAAATAAGTTAAACGAACACACAGGTGATACGTATAAGTTCATAGTTGTTTGGACATATAATTCAAAGGAAATGACCTTTACTACTCTATAATATATAAACCCTACCAAATCGGTAGGGTTTATTATTTACATAAAATTAATATTGTTGATATTTTTTGATATGAAAAAAAAAGAATTAACATATAAAAGACATATCTTAAAAACCTTGACTTGGAGAGTGGTTGGTACCATAGATACTATGATATTAGGTTGGGCAGTATCTGGAGACCCAATGGTGGGTGTGACAATAGGCTCTTTTGAAGTCGTAACTAAAATGATATTATATTTTTTACACGAACGGATATGGTATAAGTTTGATTTTGGGATAAAAAGAGATACACAAAAGTAAAAAACTTAACTTATTGTCATATTTATAGAGTATAAAATTAATTTAATGGATTGGGTTAGAATAGTAGAGGTTTTACTTACGTCAGTCACTTCAATAATTGTAGCACTAGTAACTGCAGGTTACTTTAAACAAATGAAGGACAAAAAAGAAAAAGTTAAGTCTAAGGAAAAACTTTTGGAACAAATACAAAAAGATGAAATTGTTCATTTAGCAATTAGAGAAGTTAGACGTAGATATAACGCTGACAGAGTATATATATGGCAATTTCATAATGGTGGTACGTTTTATACAACTTCGCCGATGCAAAAAATATCAATAACTTATGAAAGATGTTCAGACGGATTAGAGAGAAAGGCGGATAAGAATCAAAATCACTTAATTTCAAATTTTTCAACTTATATAAAAGATATCATGGATAGAAATATGTTTTACCCTGATATTTCGGAAATGTATGATATTGGTTTAAGGTCCTTAGCTCAATCTAACGGGACAAAGTCTCACTGTGCAGTCCCTATATACGATAAAGAATCTCACCTAGTTGCTCTTTTATGTTTAGATTGGGTTTTTAGTGAAATACCTTTAGAGTACCTAAAAAAAGACGGTAAGTTTACTCAAGATTTTATTGAGGAGTTTAGTCGAGATGCCGACACATTAGACAAATACTTGTAATATGTTTAAAAAATGTTTAAAATTATGTAGGAAATTTCAAAAGATAATTTTAACCGTATTAGGGTTATCATCACTCTCAGTTGTGGATACATTTAAAGGGTATATACTTAGTCATTGTGGATACAATTATGAATTTTGGATTACCGAATCAGTTTCTTTACTTATTTCAATTTCTTTACTATTTTATTTATGGAATAATATCCATGAAGGAAAATGTGTAACAATTAAGAAGGTTAAAAAATGAAATTTACATTAGATATAGAAGAAAAAAAAATATTAATTCATCAACCATTCACGAAAAAAGATTTAGAACATTTATTTACACTACTTAATATTGAGAATATTAATGAATTTGTTATTGACAAATATGTGGAACAAACAATAACATACCCAAACACTCCTAATCAACCAAATAATCCTTTTTATCCTGATTGGGAATCACCAATTCAACCTTACATTACCTATACTTCAGATAGTAGTTTTAATGTTAATAGTAATATTCAACACACAACATCCACACTAAGTGAACTTTTAGAAAATCAATAAGTGTAAATCATTTTTAGTTTATATTTATAGTTATGGAACAATCGCCGATGATAAAATTCTTAGAAATGACAAAATCCGATGATGAGCTTATCGACACATACACTACGATAAGAACATGGTTACAAAGGGAAGGTTACACCACTGACTCCGCAACAAGAATTAACGGAGCACCCGCCGAAATATGGTCAGCTAAAGAAAATTTAAGTTCAGGTATTGAAAAGTTAAAAAAATCTTTAAAGATGTATGGTGTATTAGATAGTATTGAAGAATTTAATAACTATCTAATCGAAAAACTAAAAGAAGTCGATAAAAAATTCCCCTTAATTGATGAGATATGATTAAATTTTTAAAAAAATTATTTGGTAAAAAATCAAATGTAGTTGAAGAAGTAAAAGTTTCAGAACCTATTGAGTTTACACCAAAAACTGAAATTGAAGTTTTTTTGATTAACGAAGGTTTCGTATTTGAAGGTACGGTATTATTTAAATCTAATGAAACTTCACAGGTTTCCTATAACTTAGATAATGGTAGAATAATAATTAGTAAAAGTGGGGGTAACATTAGTTTACTGTCTGAAGGTAATTTATCTAAAGTAAAAAGATTTTTAAATAAATATTTTATCTAATAGTATAGTTATTAGTCCATTTTATAACATTAAACTTATTTGATAGGTCAAATGTATTTAAGTTATAACTTACGACAAATATATTTAAATCTTTTACATCTTCATAAATTCCATACTCTTCTTCAAAATCTGTAATCTCAACCTCATCGGTTTCTGATACTGTCTTAAGTAACATTACACTTCCTTTTACTTTGTCTAAAATTTCATAGGCATCAAACACTCCTCCTGTTGATTTAATAGTTTCTTTAATTTCTCTTTCTATCTCATCACCATAAAAAATCCAATATTCCGTGTTTAAAGTAACGTAATCCTCGTCAGTTCTCGTCTCACCTAACCCTTCACATTCATCACAATCAATTTCACCTTCACCATCACAGTAATCACAATAATCATTACCAGAACCATCACACCTATCACAATCCTCAGGACCTTCTACACCTTCTAACTCACCTGAACCGTCACAAGTGTAACATTCAATTGCACCTTCATCATCACACTCGCCACACTCTTGTCTTCCGGAACCATAACAAGTCTCACATTCCCTAATTGATACATCTTTATCTGAAATTTCTTTTATTACTATATAATATAATTCATTCTTAGCTTTGAATTTCGCGACTTCAAAATCGTCACCTTCATATAAGAAAAAAACAATATAAAATAACTCAATAATCTCATTAATATTTTTTAATTCAGTGGTTATTAATTGGCGTAACGCAGAAATGTTTAATGACCTGTCAGCTATATAACTTAAACCAGGTTTAAAATCTGTTTTTCTTGTTTTTTCTATAAATTTTTTAACTAATAAAGATAAGTTCTCAAGTTCCATAATTTTTGTTTATTTATAAATACTCACATATTTATTTAAATATACCATATACTATGTCAAATATACAAAGAATTAAAAAATTAATGATGATATCAGAACAGGAACAAAGACCTGTTACAACACCTTTAAATGTTGATTCATTAGTTTCATTACTTCAATACATTAACGGCACAAATCCTGAATTGGTAGATGTTGTTGACGACTATAATGATATCATGAACTACGGTTATAACAGTAGTAATGTTGCATTACAATTAGGAATATCTTTAGATAAATACGGTAGATTATTTGGACTTCCAAATAAATTTGATTCCGATGATTTTGATTTTATAACTGCATTTATTTTAGAAAATAAAGATAAGATATTGGAAGGTGAAAAAGACTCATCTAACTATATTATACCAAAGCAAAAAACATTTTTAATAGTCGCTGAAGAATCATATAGTGGTAATAAAAGTGATATCTATGAATTAAGGGAGTCAGCTTATAATGAGCAATACCTTAAAGAACTTATCGCAAATAATGAAATTATGGTTTCTGACGGTAAATTCATTAGTGAAGAATGGGGTGATACTTGGGATATGGTACAAACAATTTTAGAGTTTAAGGAAATTGAACCTGAAAACAAAAATGTTAATGAGCAAGTTGATTTAGATACTTATGAACCTAAATTTACATCTGAAGAGTTTGTGGATTACGTAAATTCAGAATTTGATATTGAGATGTTAGAAATTATGCAAAGTGTTATTCAGAAAAGAATCTCTGACTTGAAAACTCTACAACATTTTGCAACAAGAAAAGAAGTTAAAGGTTTTAGAAAATAAAAAGGGAGATGGTAGCGAACCTCTCCCTTAAATCGCCTATAACTATAAGCGGTCCTAATCCTCTTTTTCAGAGGTATTATCTTTATCTTTATTTCCACATGTACAGGTCGTACAATTACAATTTTTATTATTCATCTTTTTTTATGTTTAAAAATTCATCAATTTCTATTTGACTAGGGAATCCAATCATTAAATCACATTCCTCACAAAATAATCTCATATTATTTGTTCCGTCTAAGAACCTAACTTTTTTTTGTTTATGGGTACAAGTTTTTTGTATTTCATTTTTTTCTTGTACTAAGTTTTTAATTTGTTTATTGAGTTCATTAATTCTATCATTTTCCATTATATCATTTTTACTCGTTTATGGGTAATTACTCAAACATAAAAATTGCATTAATTTTTTGCTCTTTGAAGTAATTGTCAACGATTTTCTTAAAGTTAGGTAAATCCTGAACGAATTTCAACATTTCACTAATTTTACCGTCAACTCCTTTGTTTACCATCTTAGAAAGTAAGAGATTGTCCATCGATTTTGAGGACATAGGTAAAGTATCATCACTAATGGCTAATTGTTTTTTAATATCTTCGGGTATTCGGAACTTATATATATGGGACATATTACCTTCATTGTCAGTTTCCGTCACAACTGTGTAGTCGTTAAAGACAAATGGTATCTTGGGTCCCAACATCTTTAAAAAGTCCCTTAAAAGTTCTGTAGCAACTTTATTCATACCGATAAATATCAATATAAACTTAATAATGTAAATATTGTTAGTCGAATTAAGTCGTATACGTTATATGAACACAACTATTAAGGTTTTCATAAAAAAGTGTCTAAAATAAGTCCGAAAAAAAAATTTTTATAATAAAAGTGTTAAAAACCGACCGAAGGTCGAAAAAAGGTCCGAAAAGAATTGATTCCGGCATACGAAAGACATAAATCAGTGATAAATCACCTTATTTTACACCAATTATCCGTATTTCCAAAGAAATTATTCCGACAAATAAGAAAATCCCCCTTTTCACTGGTGAAATCCCCCCTTTTTTAGGTTAAAATGTCGGAATCACCCCTTCAGAAATGTTTTTAGGGACCAATTTAACCCCCTATTATGGTGTCTTAGTGGTGTTTAGTAGGATGTTACCTATACGAAACCGTGTTTTTGGGGTGATTTAACTTAAGAGGGTGGGTTTAATGGGTCTTTACACTAATAATACCTTATTTATTTCCCTATCGGGGATATTTATTAGTATAATTTAAGAAAGACCATGAGCACACCTAATTATAATGATATTTTCGATAAGTTTAAAGATGGTGTCTTTAAGTACGTAATTAAAAGTGAAGTAATGAGGAAGTTACCTTTACGTGGAGGATATTGAATTATTAGATGAATACCACACTAATAGTCATACGGGTAAAATATATCCCTTATTTGTTGTTAGAGTCAATCGTAATACCCTTAGTAGTCACTATCATTATATGATTACACAACGTAATCTTCAAACTCAAATACTTAATGTGGTTAAGGATGGTTTGGATAAGTTTTATCCTACAGATGAGTTTAATTTATTACAACCTAACTTTGAGATTATTAAGGTATAGAGTTTTTGAAACTTTGGTGTTAGTAACCTTGAGGTTATTTAATAGAAAGTTTTCTAAGACCCCCCGCATCGTCAAAATTCGTTATACTCATAATAGACGTTTAAATTAGTCACATCAATATTAATCTCCAATAATATAGAACTTTTATCTGAATACCCAATACGGGTTATATTTGTCAAACCACAATATCTTAACGTATTTACAATCTTTTTAAAATCTGATTCGTTATTTAATCCGAATGTGTTTACTGAAAAAGTTAAGGTTATTTGTTTTGACACATCATATATAGACTCAACAACAACATCCTCCTCAGTTTTAAAAGAAATAATTTCTCTCGAATTAGGGACCACAGAAGACAATACTTCAATTACTTTGTTTAGAGATATGTTAGGTTTAATTTCCGTTCCCATTTATTGATGATACGATAAAATTATAGTTAGTGAATTTTTCTAAGTCAGATATAACTTTATCAATTAATTTAGAATCACCCTCTGTTTGAAAGTCCACATCATAAGTTTTAGTGTATTCTTTAAACTCATTAGTGTCAGGGTCAAATTCAGATATGGGAAATATCCTTGATGAAGATATGGTCGTTCCCGTATACCTTAAACCTTCTATTAATTTATTTAATTCGTGTATATCCATTTCCATTTAAGTGTAGGAAATGTTTTTGTATTAGACAAATGTGTTTGGTGACATTTTTGCGTAGTGAATAACTGAATTACCATCGGTAGACACCCAGTATTTCTCATTTGGGAAAACTGCAATATTCTTTCCGTTAGAATATAAAATGTAATCCACTTCTGATTTTCTTTTGTACCAATCTCTCATCCCGTATGTCGTTACTTTAATGGAACCGTCTTTTTGTCTTTCCATTTTAGACGCTGGCTTTGTTTGGTACCCCTTTCCATTAACTTTAAAGTCAACACCACTTACTCGGTCTTTTACTGAACCTAAACAGTATTGAACAAAATCTTCATCAGTTAATGATGGATTTTCTCTTTTAATAATGTCTATCACTTCAGACTCTAACTTCCACCCTCTTTCAAACGACTGAAGGTTTCTTTTTACTAATGTTTGTAGGAACGGACTACTTTCTCCGAATAACTCTTCTTTACTGTCCATAATCCATTGTTTAAACCCTTCTAATGTCTGAGTATCAGATTCGTCCTGATACTTGTTTAGAAGTAATCTGATGACTCCTGGGTTAGTGTCAAAGAAGTTTAAGATGGACCATCTTGCACCTGGCTCTGCTGGAAAAATATCAAGTACCCCGTCTAATGTTTCACAATCAGGTTCATTAATACGTCCCCAATTATTTGGGTACGACTCTTTTAATGCGTCTAATATGGTATCAGGAACTCCAGAGGTTTTTTTCTTTAAATCATTAACGTTTAAGTTTTGATTTTTTTGTTCCTCTTTTTTATCTTCTTGTTTGTATAACTCTTCGGCCTTTTGTGGGTATAATCTTCTAAATTTTGTAATATTAATCATAAAAGATTTACCATTCTTAGTGGGTTTTAACATACCTGGCTCAAAATAATAGTCATCATCCGTATTATCGTCAGTTAATCTTATTTTAGTTGCTTGAGAAATCGTGGAGATGTCACTATCGAAATCACCAAAGTATACGGAATTACCATATTCAGGTGAGTACCACATTCTTTTAAATGTTAACTCCCCTAAATCTCCAATCATCGATTCTTTTAATATGTTAATTAAATTAAGTTTCATTTTTTTTACTTATACTATAAATACATCAATAATCTATTATAAACATATCGCATTCTCATATTCGAACGAGTTAGATAGTGGTGATGCTAAAAATATTTCATACATAATATCGAAAATCGTATCACAATCAACTAATACGTCATCATTTTCATCTCTAATATCTAACCCCACAAAATCAATTCTAATAGATGCATAGTCAGATTCCGATTTGTATGGATAAAAGTATATTTCCGATTGTTTAAATTCTTCTTTAGTTACTTCAGGGTATTTCTGTTTTATTGTAGGAAATAATTTATCCTCCATCTTATTTACTTCAGATTCAAGTAATGAGTCGTTAAAGTAATAGTAAAATACACCACCAAAATAATCTTGTAGATTGACGTATCTTAAAGCCCTTTCAATATGGTTTTCTAAATCATACATAACAGATGAATACGTACTATCATATTTTAGAGATTCCATATACATTTTATCGACATCAACGTCAACTACAAAAGTGAAGTAAAAAGGTTTTGTACCATATCTACTTACCTCAGTTCGTACTTCATAATCGATACTTAATTTATCGAAAACTAAAGCGTCTAAAATTTTGACAGCCATTTTTCCTTTTTCTTCGGAATCTTTTTTCATATCATAATCCGACATAGTACTTAGTTTTGCGAACAATTACATTGTTGACCATTACATTGACAGGGAGCAACACTGTTTTGACATTCTTCTTTAGTTTCACACGCACAATTTGTGCAATTACATGGTTCACTCATGAGTAAGTTTTATTTAATTCAATTTTATCATCGTCACATAACGAATCCCACCATTCTTGGTCGTCTATTGAGGCTAAGTGGTTAGGTTCGGTAACATCAATCATACCGTTAGAGAATAAAGGATACGAATAACCCGAAGATTTTTCAACTACTGACCCATTACATAAATGTATAAACCTTTCAGGATTTTCTTTGAATTCATGCCCTTCAATCTTTTCATTATAAGTATCATATACAGGATTATTATCAATAAGGTTAATTGAAACTCGACTATTACCTAAATATCTTAATAGATATTCTAAATTACCTATTAAATCACTAGCAGTCGCATATTTCCCGTATATAAAATTAGGTTCTATCTTAACATCCATAACTTTGGGTAATGGTTTATCCATTGTAACATCAAGAGTAACGTATCCATCATCATAAACATTAATATTTTCAACACTATAATAACCATCAAACCCATAGTACTTTATGACAGTATTTCTACCCATGGAGTTTAATAGTTTTTCTGCAGCAATTTTATAGTCTTGTATTTCTTCGTTAGTCATCACCATTAATCATTTTCTGAAGGGCTTCAATCTCTCTTCTTAACTCATCATCTCTTTCTTCTGAATCCATTTTAGATTCCAACCCTTTTGTCTTTTTATTCATTCCTGAATAATCAGTTGTCGTTGAGTATGCTTTGTTATGTGAACCACCACTTGTTAAACCTTTTTCCATACGAATAAGTCTTTTGTGTAGTTCTTTAATTGATTTTTCCACATCATTAAATGATTCTAGGTCTGATAAGATAATTACGTCAGAAAGATATTCAGGTAAATCATAATCTACAACATCGGATGCATCACCATAAAGTCCTCCCTCTTTAATAACACTTTTGATGATTGTTTTTAATTGTGATTCACTTACTATGTATTTATTTTCACTCATAATTATATAAATATCTTTTAATTACCTTTTCCTTCTGTCGCATATTTAACACCCATGATTGTACCAATAATACTAAATGAATTAGTGAGTAAGATACCAAATAAATTGGACCATGTAGATTCTAATATAGGATTTTCTTGACCTGTCATTAAAGTATAACCAAAAAGTACAGTCGTTATTAAACCTACGCCCATAATGATAATAAGCGCCACTCTAACAATCTTACCTATTAACTCAAATTGAGTTCTTTTCTGTAGAGTATCTAAGTCTTCCATTGCATCGTCACGTAATTTTTCAGCTTCAGCTTTAGCAATCATCGCCTCTTTTTCCGCAACTCTTGCATCTTCCATCGCTATTTGAGTTTCATCTAAAGCCTTTGATAGTTGTTTATTAATCCTAATATTTTCTTCTGCAGCTAATTCAAGTTCTTTATTTTGAGATTGAACCTGCTTGGTAACTTCCAATCTTTTTTTTCTTGATGTCCTGTCTTTTTCTTTGCACACTTTTAGGTATTCCTCAAACTCCTTATCATCCTTAACGGGTCTAAGTAGTTTAAGAAAATTACCCTCTACATAGATTCTTTTTTTCTTAGCAACATCTAGTAAAACATTCCTTGTATGTCCAGTAACTTCTATCACTTATATATTTTAAATGGTGCAGTTTTGTTTTTATAACCATCGTAATCATTTTTGAACTCTTCTAAACGAGGTTCAATATCATCAGATTTAATAATCCAAAATTGTGCTCCCACTTCTTTAGCTTTGTTTATTTCAACCTCATCCTGAGAAGAGGAAATAATACCAATAACACATCCGTTACCATATTCGGTATTAATTTTTCTAATCATTTCAATCCCATCATAAGAGGAACCAATAATATTTAAATCAACAAACACACATTCAGGACGTTCGTGATTTGGGTCATTAGGGAACCAATCTTTAAATTTTTTATCAGCTTCATCTGAGCTGTCTAACGCCTCTATTGAAAGGGCAATATCTAAAAGAGAACAAGCGTCTTCAAATACTAAGTGAAACAAGTTCTCGTCATCTATTAACATCAATGTATCAATCATCTCTATAATTTTTATATAAATATTTTTATTTTAGTACCGCGGTCGGTTTTTTCGGCTTTTACACTAAAATTATGTTCTTTAAGAATCTGTATACAGATATTCAATCCGAGACCTGTACCAGTTTCTTTCTGACCTTCTTTACGAGTATAAGGTTTTGATAACTCAACAAACTCTTCTTGAGTAATACCCCTACCGTTGTCTTCAACAGCAATATAAGTATCTTCATTGTAGTTACCACCCAAATAAATTTTCACCCATTTTGTCGGTGAGTCGTTGTATTTTAAACCGTTTCTAATTAAGTTGTCAACCGCGGTACAAAATAAAGCTTCATTAACTTCTAATCCTGTTGGTAGGTTGTCGTCAAGTATCACTTGGTTTTTATACGCGGTTAGTCTTAGGTAATCTGTTAATATATCCTTGATGTTATGTGTTTGTTTACTCATCTGAGCATTTATCTTTACCAAATTTGTAAATTCATAAACACCCGAATACACTTTCTGTGCGTGATGTAGACCGTCTTCAATAAGTTTTAATGGTGAACCAATTTTCATTTCTTTGATTTGGTCCTCATCTAATCTTCTTTTTAGTGATTTGATACCGCGAGGTAAGTAAGTATTAATACCACTATGCATATCGTGTCTGATAATCTTAGCCGCATGTTCCAAATAAATATTTTTTTTGTTAAGGTCTTTTTTCATAGATGCTTTGTTCTGTAAGAACTCAGAAACCACCTTAAAAAACGGTGGCATGAAAAATACAACACAACCCCAACCAAACTTAGCCAACGTCAATGATGGTTCACATATACCAAAAACGATACATGTTTGCACCGCAAAGAAGGTCATCATAATTAACCCTGCAATTATCAGAGATATTTTAGAGTTTAATGATATACCTTCTAACGCACTCATTATAATTCAGATTTTTTAAATCCACATTTACCGAAAAACCATTTAGACGGACAAAAACCTGTCCATACACCAACGTTTAACATAAATGCAACAAAAATTACCACTTCCCACACATCAAATGCGTAGCCAGTAAGTAAAACTATAGACATTAACAGATAAACCATTCTAGTATCTGTAATACTGTTTAATAATTCTTTCATAATTACTTTTGGTTATCTATTTTATTTCCCCATATTTTATCAACAGAAGCCAATCCTAAGGCTCCAAATGCTAAAGCAGCAACTGCGTTGACTAAAACAGGTGACGGTGCGATGTGTTCATCGGTAAATTGATTAGCGAAAAGTGTAATACATAGTGATATACCAGCTAAAATACCTATAAATCTCTTTGATGAAGGTGTTCCCTTCTCATCTTTCAATAATCCTGAAATCCAATTAATTATTTTTTTCATAACTTTTTACTTATAACATGTTTATAGTCACAATAAATGCAACTTTTATCCTTATCCACAGTCTTTTAGACCATGAAAGTGATTTAAATTCATCAGTTAAGAAGATATCTTCTATTTCTTCGTTTTTAGACATGATTTTTCCTTTCTATATAAATACTAAGAAAAATCCTTTAACACTTTATTTAATGAAAAGTATTGTTATAATTCAAGGTTATCTCCAAAGAGACTGAATCAACACAATAATTGTTGCAAGAATAACACATATAAGATTTTTTAACGATAACGATTCACCCATAACAAAATATGTGAGACCTAATACTGTGAACATTCCGATAGAGAACTGTGTCAATCTAACACCCCACACTGAACCCATATCTAAGTATAAGTACTGGGCACCCCATATGAATAGATAAGAAACAGGTATACCTAAAAAAATAACTAATAACCATGTATGGTCTTTAAACCAAGGCCATTTTACTTGTGCAAATTGTTGAATCCAAGCTCCGATTTGAGCTAAGGCAATTAGGACAACGCCTAATATTAAGTTTTTCATAAATTACCTGAATTTTATAAAAGAGTAATCTATATCACCCTCGGAATCAATATAAGTTAATTTAACTTTTTTAAAGTTCTTTAAGGGTTTAATATTGAATAATGTTAAGAATGATTTTTCAATCCATGGCCACACAGCACTCTGACCCATCATTTGATGGTCCACATCCAAAATTGGATACTCTAAGAACGTACCACTCATATTGATAATTACTTCTAAAGTATCGTCATAAAACTCAAGGTCTATTTCTTCAATACCTTCCCATATCCTGCTATGGTCCATAACCATATCAGAATGTTTACCGATACTATCCTTAATCATAGGAAAATAGTCCCTAAATGCTTTTTCAATATATTCGTAGTCTGTTGCCATACAATAATTTTATTATAAATATAAAATAATCATGTAATTATTTTCCTTTACAGATTTTTATTATTACAATTAAGAAAAACTTTATAATATGCCACAGAGATTTTACTTTGACGAAACAGATTTAAACGGAACATTGGAAAAGATGGACCGAAATTTAATGGAAATGTTGGATTTTGCTTATCTACATGAAGATATGGTTAATACCATAGAAGAATTGATGAGCGATTGGGGTAAAGAAAACTTACCATCATATTCTGAGATAATTGAAGAATATGAAAACATGGACGAAGAACAGAAGAAATGGTATGACGATGTTGATGAATACCTTTCTGAATTCGGAAGATGGTGGATTGAATCATTTGAGAAATTGGATGACGAGATGAAAAAGAATTTTATTCACCGTTACCGTATGACCATCGCAACATGTTTACACAGCAACACATACATGTATGAAGATTTAATGAATGAAGTTAATGAATCATACGAAGCGATGATGGTTTAAGAACAGGATACCCTCACTTAATCGGTGGGGGTATTTTTTTTCCTTTCACCTATTGAAGTATTTCCATATATACCGTATTTTTTTCGAATAATCCTACCGACATCACGAGTAACATCCATTAAACATTCGTCATCAAAACATTCCATTTCGTTATAATAGTCATTATCGTCAGAGTTAGTATCTACAGAACATTCCCAATCTTCAGGTAAATCATAATAATAAAAAAAAGTAGGTTTATTACCAATTTTTTGAACCGTCCACTGATACATTTTTGTTTCGGACCTCATGTCCTTTTCAAGATTAATATCCTGCAATCTAACATTCACATTGGGACAGTTTTGACTTTCAGGTTTTGACAAGTATTCATTAGCATCATTTATGATAGCCCTTTTAAGACCCTTAACGCCACCTTCAATACCATGAAGCTCTGCAATTAATTCGTAATACTCCTCAAAGGTTTTAAAATGTTCCCCAAAATAAAAACCATCATGAGCAGTAATTCTACCTGAACTACCCCAAAGTTTTTTTATTGCATTTTTTTGTTCTTGGTTCATACCTATAAATACCCCATAAAAAGAAAACCCTCACAGATTATGTAAGGGTTTTTTGGGTTATTCTAATTCTTTTTTGTTTTTATCAATAACGGACCAAATACCACCAATAAGTGTTGTTATTGCACCTGATAACTCAAACGCTATTGATTCATCCAAAATTCCTTCCATAATTAATAAACCACCGACAAATGTCAATATGTGTCTTACTATTCCTAATATTTGTTCTTTACTCATACCTTTTAATTTTATGTGTTTATTTATATAAATATCAAAATTTACGCATAAAAAACCCTTACATTACTGTAAGGGTTTTTTGTGTTAATAAATTATAGATTATTTGTAAGACGGAAACTTTAATTTCACATCACCACAATCACACTCTCCTTTATCGTGCAACATTTTCATTTGGTCAGGTGTAATGGTAACAACTTTTTTATCAGATTGTTCTACCATGTCACCTTCTTTCATTTCAGAACCACATTGTTCCATACATTCACCTTCTTTCATTTCAGAACCACATTGCTCACATGTCTCTTTAGATTGTTCAGTTAAGTAAGTAGGGACATCACCCAATTTTTTGTTAATCATTTGATTGAAATTTTCAACCATAATTTCCTTACCACCAGAATGTTGTTCTCGAATACTATTCTTTTCTTCTTGGCTAATATTGTTTAATAAATGTTTCATAATTAATCTTATTTAACTATAAATAGCACAAAGTTTTAAATAATCCTAAGATTGTTTATAAATTTCACTTTTATATCGAATATAGGTACTACCAACACCAATACCTCTATCTAATCCTCTATTCCATACTTCCTCCCTATCGGGGTAGACCAAAACAAATCCTTTGTTACTGAATCTAATTATATTCATTTCTTTTTCCATATTATAAATATATGAATTTATTTTGATAAAGTAAGGTATTTCAATAACATTTAAGTTTAAATTTTAACATTTAAAAACTCATTTAATGTAAATCCTTCTCCTTGCTCTCAATATAAAATGAGTTACTACTGTCATCTATTTGTTTTAAAGGGTTTAAACGTTGGTGAGAACTCCCATCACTTCACCAAGAATCTTATTCCAAACTTTCATAGTTTCGATTCTCTCTTTCTTTCTGATTTGGTAGTTCTGCTTGTTGATGATAGAATTTTGTTTTTTGATAATCTCATTAAGAGCCTCAACCACATCAGATTTAGTATCACCAATTATACCAACTATCCACTCAGTTCCTTCGATAGTTAATTTATCACCTAAGTTTCTTTCCCACTTAGATAATAGATATTGAGCACCTATCAATCGGCCCCCATTCATTCTTACTAATCCTACGTGTGTTTCGTTTATCATATTTAAAGGGTTTAAAAGAGAGAGAACCTCCCCTCTCAACTACACCACTAATATACAAAATCTATTTGACGTGCACAAACTTTCTCCAATGAAACCTTTCCGAACACATAGCCGTTAATTATTTTGGAGGGAAGGAGACATTTCAAAGACAAAAACTTTTAGATGAAACAAAAAAATCATTTGTAAATACCTAACTTTAGTTAGTGAAATTAAGACATAGCGGGTCTACCAAACATATGGTCATTCCAAATAACTTGACCTTCATCTCCAATTATAGATAATTCGATACCCACTTTAGGTGAACCTTCACTCATAGGTAAAATAATATTTAGTATTTTCTTAGGTATTATAATATCAGCCAAATAAAATGGGTCAATACCGTATTCATATAATTCATTGTCTATATCACCATAATCTTTGATTTCACCACTTTTAATTCCTTCATCAAAGCTAAGTGGAATGTCAGTGTATAATGTTACCTTAAAAATATAGTATTCGTATTTTGGCGTGAACTGACTATTAGAAGTTTTTTTTCCTAAGAATTCAAAATCGATTGAGTTAATCTCAAATTTATCTTTATAGATTGACCTTAATGTAGGGGTATTTAAAAGTACTTTACCTAACTCAACTATTTTATCTACATCTATATCCATAACTATAAATACCCAATTTTCCCAAAAAATTTCCAGAAATTCTGTTTCAACATTTGGACCCTTTTTCAAATAAGGGGTCCCCTTTTAGAAACACTCGTAAATTTTACCACCGTTTAATTTCCACAAGACATAGAGGGGGATATTCCCCAATTTTTTCCAAAAATTTTTATTTCACAATATATAGACAATTTTAAAATAGGGGTCTTATTTCCCAATCTCTGAACGTAACTCAATATATCTCTTATCCAACTTCGTACGGTAATAATCCATAAGTGGATTCCTAATCATATTATGATATAAATCATCGTTATCACCATCCTCATCATAATCACCAAATATACTCTGACGACCATCTTCCATATACTGTTGGTTTATATTATCTACCATATCATGTATAACAAACTTCTTGAATACAGGTAAACTACAGTTATATAACATACTATTGGGATTGATGAAACTATCAGAAGTTTCATCCAAAGAATTATAAAATGAATTATCCATACTTTGAATATCCATCCTCCTCCTAAGATATATTGGTATACTCCTTAAAACTTCCTCCTTGATGATGTCGATTAATTTCATATAGATAAATATATATTACCCAAATTTTCCCAAAAATTTTTATAAACATTTTTTCAGTTAAACCCATACAGATTTTATTTAGGGGATTGACCCCCCTTTTGACCCCTAAAACCCCCCAAGGGGAGGGGGGATACGGGACCCCATACAGGGGGGAGGGACCCTATAGGGGGGGTATATAGGGGGTGGTAATGACCTCTAACCATATAGGGGGGTAGTACCCTTAGATAAGAGATATGAATGTCATGTCATAGGGGGGACATAACCAAATAATATATATGGAAGTTATTAACAGGTGACACATTGTCTGTTGATAACTTTAATTAATATGGGGGAATGTTTGGTGGTCTCAGATATTATTCGTATCTTTGTTATGGTGCCCCAAACTTTAGTGGGGGACAAATTGTCAGGGGATATATTTGTGTATGTCAAAAACTATTTGTATCTTTGTGTTGACGCTCTAAAGTATGGGGGGAGGAAGGGGAGACACATTGTCACCTCTTTTATTTGGTAGTTTAAAATATTATTCGTATCTTTGTATTGGTGCTTTATTGTTTCCCCTCCCTCAGAGTGTAGGGCAGGTTGGAGTCTACTCGGTCCCCATCGTTTGTGATGGTTACACCACAAAGATAAGCATAAAAAAGTTACCACACAAGTTGTGTATTAAAAAAGTTTGTTGTATCTTTGTTCTGATGCTCTGGAGTTTGGGGGTTCTTGTTGGTATACTACCCTCCCTCACCACCCTAAAGGTAAGGGTTTTTTTGTTAAGAACCAATATAAATTACCAACCTCTGCCACTATAAATCATGGCTTTGATTCTTTGTTCTCTTAACCAAACCAAGTAGTTGTGTAGTTTCTTTAATCTTTTAATCATTTCCTTTGGTGTGTTTGTCCATTATGTCCATCCCCATGTCGATAAACATTCTTCTGATATCATGGTAGTGTTCCTCGTTAATCTGATAGTATCTATTCAAGAAGGTTAACAGATGGGTCAGGTCAGCGTCCACAATGATATACTGATTGGTGGATAGGGGTTTCTTACCCCATCCCCTCTTGGCTCTCTCAAACCATATTATCCCCTCACCTACCTGTGAATCGAATATCACCTTCATCCCCCGTGAATCCTCATTGACCCTTGGGGTGAAGTGTTCCTCTATAAACTCCCTTATATTTTCCATACCCATAAATATAGTTATCCCCATTACTTTGTGAATAAAAAAAGTTATTAACATTATTGAGTTATG
>Ga0209138_1000739_pt1 | contig 30362 bp, 48 predicted proteins | sample SaaInl3SG_22_DNA_FD_184645 | JGI IMG/M metagenome (GOLD analysis project Ga0209138, IMG submission 184645) | Marine microbial communities from expanding oxygen minimum zones in the Saanich Inlet - ESP_153SG_22_DNA (SPAdes) (version 2) | ecosystem: Environmental > Aquatic > Marine > Intertidal...
TAGACGATCAAGCTATGTTAGTAGACGGTAACGTAACTGCGGGAGTCGCTAAATATTATGGCCCTAACGGAAGAGAATATTTAACTATAGAAAGTTTTACTCCTACTAATTTTCCTCAAGTAAGCGAAATTACTCGAAGAGATGTAACTTATACTATAGAAGTTCCTAGCGGTTTTACGAATACGGGAAGTACTATAGACTGCGAAGAAAGAATAAAACAACCTGCGGCAGATATTCCAGTAGCTGGGCCTTGTGATAATAAAATTAATACTTGGTATATCGGAGTAAATACCGGAGATAACTATACTAATTTTGACCGAAAAAATATAGCAGCCGTTACATTCCCAATTAATGCTGAAGACGTATTATCTCCTAATGGTAGTTGGGAAGGTAAAACTTTATGCTATAATGGAAGCGTAATTAATGTTCCTAACGGTAATCATACCTATATAAGAAAGACAAAAGGAAGTTTATATGCGCAGCAAAGTACTCAATTTGAATACGTTATAGTTTTTGGTAGTGCTAATACTATTAAGGCTGTATATTTAAAGGACTGGAATACTAGACAATTAAGAAGATTATAAGATGGCATTTGATAATATAGTTTTAGATATTTATATATATACGGGTTTAGCTTCTAGTTATACGGGAAGTGATAAAAAATATACTCTAAATAAATCTTTAATAACGGGGGAGACTAAAATTAATTTCGAGATAGCGGAATTAGTAAGGGATTATATAAATATAGAATTTAACGATAACTATCTTAGTTATACCGTTTGGGTAAGAACCGACGCTATTATAAGAGACGAAAACGATACCGAATTTAGTTACGGTAGCCCAGAGTCTAATACGTTTATAGCTTTCGACGGCTACGGATATTTCGAAGAAGGAATAAACCCCGAACTAGATAGAGACGCTTTAATAAGTACCTCTACTTTATATATACCCGAAGATACGGCGGGTAAGCTTCCTATATTCGCCGAAGGAGTAGGAAAAGTAACTATAGATAGTAGCGATACCGAAATAACGGATAACGGTAATACTAACCAAAAGATACAGTATATAACTATACCCGCTAATAGTTCTATTATTAGAGTTTACGATACGGACGATTCTACTCTTTTAAAAACTATAAATATAAATAACGTATGCGAACCTAAATTTACTCCTTATAAAGTTACGTTCGTAAATAAGTTCGGAGCGTTTCAAGATCTATACTTCTTTAAAAAGACTACGGAAAGCTTTAACGTAACCGACGAAACTTATAAGAGAAATATCTTCGAGAATAATAACGTTACCTACGATACTTATAGAGGGCAGAGAGAGAGATATAATACTAACGCGAAAAGTAGTATAAGTCTTAATACGGGATTCGTAAACGACGACTTTAATAGTACTATAGAGGAGCTATTCTTATCGGAGAAAGTCTGGATTCGTTGGAATAATAAAACCTTACCTATTATACCTAAAAGTAAAAACCTAGAATTAAAAACGAGCTTAAATAATAAACTTTCTAACTATACGATAGATTTCGAATTTGCCTTTAATAAGATTAATAACGTAAGATAATGATTAATCTACAGTTATATATATTAAACGAGAACGGGAAGTCTTACGACGAAGTAGAACTCTACGATAACGAAACGGTTAGTTATACGCAATCGTTACAAGACGTTAGGGATATTTCTAAAGTCTTTTCGGATTTTACTAGGACTTTTAACGTACCCGCTTCTAAGACTAATAATATAATATTTAAACATTTCTATAATTACTTTATAGACGGATTCGATCCTAAGAGAAGGCATAAGGCTAAGATATACCTAAACTACGAACTATATAAAGAAGGCTATATAAAACTAGAAGGGGCTACTACTAAAGATAATAGGCCTTTTACTTATAGACTTACTTTCTTCGGTAGCGGAGTTATTCTAAAGGACGTATTTAGAGAAAAGAAACTAGCCTCTTTATCTTATCTTATTAGTAATTTTAAATTCGATTATACTTCGAGTAACGTAAGAACTTACTTACAAGACGGTAAGGACGAAAATTTTTATATCCCTATAAAAGGCTCTAGTACTACGGTAGATAATATAGATATTAAGGACGCTATAGTTTTTCCTCTTATATCTCATACGGATAGAATGATATACGATAGTAATCCTTCTTATACGGGTGTATCGGGAGAGGCTAACTTAGCAAACGTAAGTAACGGAGGACTAAGTATAACTCAATTAAAACCCGCTATTAGAGTACACGCTATTATAAAAGCTATAGAGGCACAATATAAGGAAAGCGGTATAGAGTTTACTACGGACTTTTTTAACGAAACTAACCTACCCTACTATAATTTATATCTCTGGCTACATACTAAAACGGGAGGTTTATTTACGGACCAAGAAGGGGGAACTTATTTCGAGAACTTTACTGTTTTATCGGGTTCGGATACGGGAGCTACGGGAGTAGGTATAATACAAAACGGTAATACTTTTACGACGCCAGATCCTGCTCAAGTTATTAGTAATCCTACTAGAGCGAATAAACAAAGAAGCTTAAGTCTAAGCGTAGAAACTAACGTAAGTGGGCCTTTTACCGTTATAATATACGACGAACAAGGTAACGAGTTCGCTAGTTATACGGGTAGTCAAACTAACGGTGTATTTACTCCTATAGCAGAGAAAGACGAAATAGAGATAGATCAAGGTTCTTATAGATTCGCGGTTAGATCTAATACTCCTTCGGACTTTACTATTAAAGTAAAAGTTACTAGGAAAGCTACCGTAATAGGAAAAAGAGAGATTAATTTTACTGGTACGGCTACCGTAGGAGCGGATACGGAATTATACGCTGCTAATCAAATGCCCGATATAACTATTTTAGGATTTCTTACGGGGCTTTTTAAAATGTTTAATCTTACGGCGTTTCAAAACGACGAAGGTAAGATAGTAGTACAGACTTTAGATAAGTTTTACTCGGATAGCGATAAGATTTACGATATAACTCCTTATATAGATAAAGATACCGTTACCGTAGATTCTATAGTACCTTATAGACAAGTTACTTTTTCTTACGAAGGGAGAGATACTTTTTTAGCAGCTACTTACGAAGATCTAAATAATAAAGACTGGGGAGGCCTACATTATAAAGAGAACGATAATAATCTAGGTACGGAGTATAAGATAGTAGCTCCTTTCGAGCATATGTTATTCGAGAAACTTACGGACGCTAACGATAACTCGGATACGGGTATACAAATAGGTTGGAGCGCAGACGAAAAACAAGAGCCTACTATAGGAAAGCCTCTTTTATTTTACGCAGTAAGTAAAGAAATAAGTGAGCCTATAAAACTTATAAACTTCGATAGTAGTACTACTACTTTAACGGCAAATACTAAAGTATATATGCCTTCTAACTCTATAGAATTAGGAGATAACTTAACAGATTCGATAAATATTAATTTCGCTTCCGAGATAAACGAGTACGCGGAGATACCCTTTAAGAATACTTTATTTAATCAGTATTATAAAAACTATATATTAGATATATTCGATAAACAGAGAAGGTTAACTAATACTTCGGCGTATTTACCTCAGAGGATATTATCTAATTTAAAGTTAAACGATAAAGTTTTAATTACGGATAGGCTCTATAAGATAAATAAGCTAACGACTGATTTTCAGAAACTACTTACTAATTTAGAGTTAATTAATACTACCGCCGTAGAAGGAAAGACTATAATTAGAGATACTATTTATAGAGAAGAGGAGATAGTTTTAAGTAATAAATGCGCTACTGCTGATTTCGATACTATTAAGGTAGACTCTACTATAATTAAAACAGACTGTACCGATTCTAAGAGTAATGACGGTTACGTCTTTATAAATAATTCTAACGACGGTACGACGGCCGTAGATAATAATCCTCCTACTAGCGTAAACGGAGACCCCGTAGAGGTTACTCCTCCTACTTTATTCGACCCGCATATTACCGTAGATAGTACTTTAATTAAGGCAGATACGATAGATTATAAAGCAGACGCTAATTTAAGAGAGGTAACTTCTTCTACGTTTAGAATAGGTTATCAAGTTAAAAGTCTAGGTAAAATAGGAACGGCTGATAATATTGACGAATACGGATTTTTATATAGTACTACCTCTACCGATTTAGTAGGTACGGACGTAGACGATATAGCAGCGATCGCGGGAGTAACTAAAATAGACTATCCTACGGCTAGTAATAATAAAAGGCCTACCGTTCCCTTTAGTTCTAGTTATCAGAAAAATAACGCGACCTCTACTACGACTTACTACTTTAGATTCTACGGTAGAACTAATACAGGTTTAGCTTACGCAGAGGCGGACGCTCTAAGTGAAATAGAAGAAATTACTACGTTATGATAAGTAATATATTAGATATGCTAGAAATAGCTAAGAACGAAGATAATATAGGAGACTATACTTTTATAGCTCTAGGTAAGAATAAAGCTCCCGAGAGTATTAAGGAGGCGTATAAACAACATAAGAGAGAGGTATGGCAGTTAAAAAGACAATAGAAATAGACGTAAACGCTAAGTCTCTAGGTCAACTAGAGGGTATGCTAGAGGACGTAAACCAAGAACTAAAAGACCTAGATAGAAACTCGGACGCTTTTAAGGAAGCTGCTAAGAAGTCGCAGTTACTTACTAAAGAGATAGAAAAGGTTAATAATCAGATAGAAGGCTTTAATCTAGACGATAAATTACAAGCTGCGGACGGTGCGGCCAAAGTTTTCGGGGGTTCTCTCTCCGCCGTAGTAGGTACTCTAGGTACTTTAGGTATAGAGTCAGAAGTTTTCGGAGAGTTCGAAGAAAAGGCAGCCTCTGCTATCGCCGTAGGTTTAGGAATTAAAGACGTATCGGAAGGATTTGGTCAAGTAGCACAAGCTGCTAAAAAATCTGGAGTAGCTGCTAAGCTATTCGGATCTACTACTAAGAAGGCAATATTAGCTACTGGCGTAGGAGCTTTCGCAATATTATTAGCTGCTATAGTAAATAATTGGGATAGTATTACTAAGGCCGTTAAAAGATTCGCTAGTAACGTACCATTTATAGGTAAGGCTATAGACGCAGTTAAGACTACTTTTAATAATCTATTCGATGCCGCTCGACCCGTATTAGAGTTTTTAGGTATACTACCCGACGAAGCCGAAAGAGCAGCGATAGCGACTAAGAAAGCGGTAAGTAATTCTATAAAAGAGTTAGAAAGAGAGATAGCGGTAGCCGAAGCTGCGGGAGAGTCTGCTAAAAAGATTTTCGATTTAAGAAAAAGATTACTAGAAGCGGAGTTACAACAATTAAGAGATAGTAACGCGGAGAAGGAAGAGATATTTAAAAAAGAGACCGAACTTTTAGCTTTAGAAGCAGCGGAGCAGAAGAGAATACGAGAGGGTAAAGTAGACGTAGTAAAAAGAGAGAAAGTAGAAACGGTAAACGTTATAACTTCCGAAGGACTTAGAGAAGTAGAGGCCGAAGGAATAAAAACTCAGCAAATAAGTATCTTTAATAAGGACGCTGCGGATCAAAACGCTGCTTTACTACAAGCTCAGATAGAAAATCAACTTAAATTAGACGCTGCTAGACAATCCTCTTTAGATAACGTAATAGCTATAGCGGGGGCAGAAAGTGCGGTAGGTAAAGCTGCTCTTATAGCAAAGTCGGTATTACAAGCTAGGGAATTAGTATTAGAGGCTACTAAAACTATTAGCTTTGCGACTCAAGCAGGTGCTAGAAGTACGGTAGCGGTCGCGGAAGGAACGGCACAGACGGCTAAGGTAGGTTTTCCTCAGAATATACCTTTACTTATAGGATATGCGGCTCAAGCTGCGGGTATCTTTATGGGTATTAAAAACGCTATAGGCGGTGCTAAAACCGCTGCGGGAGGAATAGGCGGAGGAATGCGAGGAGGTAGATCGGAGTCTCAAGCCCCTTCGTTTAATATCGTAGGAGCTGCTCCCGAAAACCAACTAGCGGAGGCTTTAGGACAAAACGAATCTAAGCCTATAAAGGCCTTCGTAGTAAGTAACGAGATTAGTAACCAACAAGAATTAGATAGAAATATTACTAACGAAGCTTCGATAGGATAACAAAACCTCTTAAAATTTATTATAATAATATGGATATAGTAGAACTTTTTATAGACGAAGAAGATGAGATTTCGGGAATCGAGGCAGTATCTATAGTAGAAAACCCAGCGATTGAAGAGGACTTTATAGCATTAAAGAACCACGAGGTTAAATTTGCGGAAGTGAACAAAGAGAAGCGTATTCTAATGGGTGCTGCTCTTATTCCTAATAAACCGATATATAGAAGAAGCGAAGAAAACGAATATTATATTTACTTCTCTAGAGATACGGTAAGAAAAGCTAGTGAACTATTTTTTATAAAAGGTAACTATAATAAATCTACTTTAGAACACGGAAAAGCTTTAAGCGGTTTAGTAGCCGTAGAGTCTTGGTTAGTCGAAGATTCTAAAAAAGATAAAAGCGCAGCTTACGGTATGGATATGCCCGTCGGTACCTGGATGCTCTCTATGAAAGTACTAAACGACGACGTTTGGGAAAATTACGTTAAAACGGGTAAGGTAAAAGGATTTAGTATAGAGGGATATTTCGCGGATCGTTTAGAAAGACCTAACGAACCTAATAAATTAAGCGATTGGGAAGAAGAAGAAGCGGAATACTTATTAAGCGAGATAAAAGGTATAATTAAAAAGGATAAAAGATTTAAAGACGGTAAGACTATAGAAATGGAATCCTATAGAGACTACCCCGATAGTGTAAAAAATAACGCTAAAAGAGGTATAGAGCTAAACGAGAAAGTAAATAATAAATGCGCTACTCCCGTAGGTAAGATTAGAGCGCAACAGTTAGCTCAAGGTAAACCTATAAGCGTAGAGACTATAAAAAGAATGTATAGTTATCTATCTAGAGCGGAAGAGTATTACGATCCTTCGGATAACGAAGCTTGTGGTACTATAAGCTATTTACTTTGGGGAGGTAAGACCGCTAAGTCTTGGGCCGAATCTAAACTTAAATCTCTAGACTTAATTTAATGAGAGATTATAACGAAAAAGCTCCGAGTCCTAAAAACGATAGAAGAGGATGTCTCTGTAAAGACGGTACTTATTCTAGAAAATGCTGCGACGGTTCTTTTCAAGCACAAGGTATCGGGAATATAACTAGATACCGTTTTTTTCTTTATACGGAAGAAGGAGAAAAATTTATTCAAGAAAACGAGAGTAAACTATATCAATAATGGCAGATAAAAAAATAAGCGAACTTACGGACGCTACTACCTTAACAGGTACGGAGATAGTCCCTTTAGTACAAAGTAGCTCGACTAAAAAAGCTACTATAAACGATATTACTAATCATATTATTACGGTATCTAAAACGGTTACGGCAGGAGAAACGGTAGACTTAGGAGACTCTGCCTATACTAACGCTATGATGGTTAAGCTTACTTGGAGCGGAGCAACGGGAACGGCTACTTATACGTTACCAGACGCTACTTCTTCTAACTCTACTAATAGGGTTTTAAGATTTATTACCAATAGTACATTCTCCGCTAGCACTAGAGTAGACTTAACCCCAGCTAGTGGGCAAAACCTAGACGGTAGTACCTCGGCCTACGAAATCAATAAAGATTACGAAGGTATAGCGGTTTGGTCAGACGGTAGCGAGTGGTTTATTATACAAAAGAAAGCGTAAAAATCTAACAAAGTATTTATTAATTTATTATAACTATATGAAAGCAACCGAAGTACTTAAAAAAGCAAAAGAGCTTCTTTCTATCGAAACGGAAGAAGTTAAACTAGCGACGGCTACTTTAGAAAACGGGACTATTATCGAAGCAGAGTCTTTCGCTGCGGGAGAAGAAGTCTTTATCGTCACTCAGGACGAAAAAGTAGCATTACCCGTAGGGGATTATACTCTAGAGGACGGAAACGTTTTAATGGTCAAAGAAGAAGGAATTATCGATTCTATTGGCGAAGCTGTAGAGGAAGAAGAGCCTAGCGAGGAAAGTCTTAACGAGGAAACAGAACTCGAAGAAGATAAAGAAGAAATGGGATACGCTACTAAAGAAGAACTTGCAGAAGTTAAGTCTATGATCGAAGAGATTAAGGCTATGATCGAAAGTAAGGAAGAAATGAGCGAAGAAGTTTCTGAAGAGCCTAAGGAAGAACTTAGCGAAGAAATTAAAGAGGAAGAAATTAAAGAAGAGCTTTCCGAAATTCCTAAGGTTAAACATAACCCCGAGAAAGAAGAAGATCGTAATTTAAATCTATTTGCTCAAAAAAGAGTATCGACTACTTACGATAGAGTATTAAGTAAAATATCAAAAATTAATAATTAAATAAAATGGCAACAACAACTTCAATTACGAGTACATACGCGGGTGAGTCAGCTGGTCAATATATTAGCGCAGCTTTACTTAGCGGATCTACTATCGAAAATGGCGGGATTACGGTCAAGCCTAACGTTAAATTTAAAGAGGTAATTAAGAAGGTATCTACTAACGATATCGTAAAAGACGCTTCATGCGACTTCGACGCGACTTCTACTATTACCCTTACCGAAAGAGTTCTTCAACCAGAATTTCAGCAGGTCAACCTACAGTTATGTAAGAAAGACTTTATCTCTGATTGGGAAGCGATTCAGATGGGATATTCGGCGCATCACGACTTACCTCCTTCTTTTAGCGATTTCTTAATTTCTCACGTAGCTGCTAAAGTAGCGCAGAGAACAGAAAACTCTATTTGGGCGGGAGATACTTCTACTAACGGACAGTTTAACGGTTTAACTACTCAAATCGCTTTAGACGCAGATTTACCTTCTGGTCAAGAAGTAGCGGGTGCTACCGTAACTGCTTCTAACGTAATTACAGAGCTTGGTAAAATCGTAGACGCTGTTCCTTCGGCTCTTTACGGTGCGGAAGATCTTAACGTATATGTTTCGCAGAATATCGCGAGAGCATATGTACGTGCTTTAGGTGGATTCGGTAGCTCGGGCTTAGGCGCAGCGGGTACTAACGCAATGGGTACTCAATGGTGGAATAACGGATCTCTTACTTTCGACGGAGTAAAAATCTTCGTAGCAAACGGATTAGCGGATAATACAGCTATCGCCGCAGAGAAAAGCAACCTATTCTTCGGGACTGGTTTATTAGCAGATCATAACGAGGTGAAGGTTTTAGATATGAGCGATCTAGACGGTTCGGATAACGTTCGCGTAGTAATGCGATTTACGGCTGGAGTTCAGTACGGGATAGTAGAAGATATCGTAACATACGGTATTACTAACTCTGCTAACTAAGAATTAGAATAGTTTAACTTAAAGGGGTAGGTAAGCCACGGAGCCTGCCTACCCTTTTTTAATATAGAAAAGATATGGCATGCGAGTTAACAAGAGGGCGTAAGGAACCATGTAAGGACGTAGTCGGTGGTCTAAAAAATATTTACTTCGTAGACTTTGGAGATCTAGGAACGGTAACTAAAACAGACGACGAAATTACTAACCTTACGGGAGATAGTTCTAACGACCTTACGGCTTTTAAATATGAATTAAAAGGTAATAGTAGCTTTGAGCAAACGGTAACGGCTTCGAGAGAAAACGGTACGGTATTCTACGAGCAGATTTTAAACCTTACTCTTAAAAAACTTTCTAAGGAAGATAATAAAGAGTTAAAATTACTGGCTTACGGGAGACCTCACGTAGCGGTGGAAGATTATAACGGTAACGTTTTTATGATGGGTCTAGAACACGGAGCGGACGTTTCTGGAGGTACGATAGTAAGCGGGGCATCGATGGGTGACCTTAGCGGATATACTCTTACGTTAACGGCTCAAGAAAGAGAACCAGCTAACTTTATGGCTTCGGCTACGGTAGACGCTGACTATCCGTTCTCTGTAACTGATTTCGCAGGATTAGTCGGATCGATTACGATTACGGAAGGTACGAACTCTTAAACCGAGTTTTTATTTGATTTAAAAGGGGGTAGCTATATAGTTACCCTTTTTTTATTATAACAAATTAGACTTTTTTTTATTATATAAGTATGATAATATTAGAAGAGTCAGCGAGTAGTCAAACGTTTAGTTTTATTCCTAGATCCTATACGTCGGGAATAACTTATACTATTAAGATAACTAACGAGACGACTAATAAAGAAGTATACGCTTCTACGGCAACTTCTTTTACGGAAGTAGATTATTACTACGAGCATAGTGATATATTTACTCTAAAAGAAGATACTTACTATACTATAGAGATTACCGCTAGTAGCGAAGTAGTATTTAGAGATAAAATATTCTGTACTAACCAAACAGTAAGTACTTATTCTATAAATAATAACGCTTATATAGTAAATAGCGACGATAACGAATTTATATTAATATAATGGATAACTTACATATAGTAAACCTTTCTTCTTATAATAGGCCTAAGGTTCAAGAAGATAAAAAAAAGGACTGGGTCGCTTACGGCTCGGATAATAACTATTATCAATACCTAATAGACCTTTATACTAATAGTACTACTAATAACGCTATTATAAACGGAGTAAGTAATTTAATTTACGGTAAAGGCTTAGACGCTTTAGATAGTTCTACTAAGACGGACGAATACGCTGCCCTTAGATCGATCTTTAAGAACGAATGCCTTAAGAAGGTAGCCTTAGACTTAAAACTCTTAGGAGAGGCTTCTTTTCAAGTATTATATAAGGACGGAAGGGTTTATAAAGCGGAGCATTTTCCGAGACAGACCTTAAGATCCGAAAAGTATAATAAAGACGGAGATATAGAAGCTTATTACTATTCTCCTAACTGGTCTAAAGTAAAAAATACAGATAAACCCGAAAGAATAGCAGCTTTTGGTATGGGTAACGGAATAGAGCCAGAGATTAAAATAATTAAAAAATACGTTTCGGGTTACGATTATTACTGCCCCGTCGATTACGCGGGATCACTAGCCTACGCCGAGCTTGAGAGCGAAGTAGCGGATTACCTGATTAACGATGTACAAAACGGGTTTTCGGGCACTAAAGTCGTAAACTTTAACGCAGGGATTCCAGATAGAGAGAAGCAGCTACAGATTAAAAACGACGTAATGCATAAGCTTACGGGTTCTAGAGGAGAAAAAGTAATTATAGCTTTTAATAATAGCGCAGAGCAAAAGACTACTATAGACGATATACCTTTAGATAACGCTCCCGCACATTACGAATATTTAGCTAACGAATGCTCTACTAAACTAATGGTAGGTCATAGAGTTACTTCTCCTTTACTTTTAGGGATTAGAGACGGTAATAACGGACTAGGTAATAACGCAGACGAAATAAGAACGGCTTCTTTATTATTTCAGAACGTTACGATTAGACCTTACCAAGATTTAATTATAGATTCTATAGAGCAGATTCTAGCGATTAATGGGATTAGTCTAAAATTATATTTTAAAACGCTTCAGCCTTTAGAGTTTATCGAAACAGATAACGCTATTACGGACGAAGCTAGAGAAGAAGAAACGGGAGTAAAGCTTAGTAAAGAAGAGCCAACGGACGAAGAGTTATTAGAGAGCCTAGAAGGATTAGGCGAAACGGAGGAGGAGCTATTAGAGCAGGGCTGGGAACTTTTCGACGAAAGAGCGGTAGATTACGAGCAGGAAGAGGCCTTAGATAAAATGCTAAGCTTAGCTTCCGTAGTACCTAGTAGAGCAACGGCTAAAAGTGGATTAGACGGAGAGACGGAAACAGGTAAAAGATACTTAGTAAGATATCAGTACGCTCCTTTAATCGTTAGCGGTAACTCTAGAGAGTTCTGCCGTAAAATGGTAAGAGCTAAAAGAGTCTATAGAAAAGAGGACTTAGATAAAAATAGTACCGCGAATAGCGAACTAGCTGCTAAAGGAGAATCTAGCTATAATATATTTTTACATAAAGGCGGGGCTAACTGTAAGCATTACTTCTTAAGAAAGACTTATATATTTAAAGACGGCGTAAAACCCGATCCTAATAGTCCTAAGGCAGATAGAGCTTATAAGAGTAAAAGAGAAAAAGAAGGAATTAAAGACCCCACCTCTGCGGAAGAACCTAACCTAGTTTCTACGCGACCTATAGATACACCTAATAAAGGATATAAAAACCCTAGATAATTATGGCAGAGGCATTATTAATATCGAGAAAAGACGTAGTAAAGTTTACCTCTATGAACGGTAATATAGATACGGATCATTTTATACAATACGTTAAGATTGCGCAGGATAAGCATATAGAAAACTATCTAGGAAGCGACTTAATAAATAAAATAAAAGCGGATATAGTAGCTACTAGTTTATCGGGAGATTATCTAAGTCTAGTAAATAACGAAATAAAACCAGCGTTGTTACATTGGACTATGGTAGAATATTTACCTTTTAGTAATTATACTATCGCTAATAAAGGGGTATTTAAGCATACGAGCGAAAACGCAGATAGCGTAAGTAAAGAGGAGATAGACTACTTAATAGAAAAAGAAAGAAATACGGCGCAGTACTATACGGATAGATTAATAGACTATCTAACCTATAACGCTCCTTCTAAGTTCCCAGAGTACTATAGTAATACTAACGAGGATGTATATCCAGATAAGGATTTATTCGGTGGATGGGTTATTTAAGAGAAAGAAAAGTAAAATATAAACCAAAGGAAAAAAATATAGTTAAATTAGAAAACTATATTAAAAACCTAGATAACAAATTGGTGAAAAAATTATTAATATAATATGGCAGGTAGACCTATAATAGATTGGTACGGTAGAAATACTATAGGATGGGGTCAGACCTACGAAGTATCGCATGCGGGTAACGTAAACGAAGCTAATTATTGGGGTTATATATACCCTTTTAATTACGACGGAAGTACTTTCGATATATCGAGTACGGCGGTAACGGCAGATAATAATATATATACGGCAGATCAAACACAATTTTAAATAAAAAACAATGGCTAAACAACCTATAGATATCGGTAGTAGCGCAAACGACGGGACAGGAGATGCTCTTCGAGTTGCTTTCGATAAAACTAACGATAATTTTAACGAGATCTACGCAGACGATTTCGTAACTACGGCTAGGATAGCAGACGACGCTATTACGGAAGCTCACTTAGACGCGACTAATGCTCCTACCGATAACTACGTTTTAAGTTACGATACTGCTACTAGTGGTTTTACTTGGGTCCAACAATACGACGGAGATATAACTGGCATCGTAGCTGGTGGAGGTCTTACTGGAGACGCTACTTCTGGAGATGCTTCTTTAGCAGTAGGAGCAGGAACTGGTATAACAGTAAACGCAGACGACGTACAAATAGCAGACGGAGGAGTAGATACTTTACAACTAGCTGCAGACGCAGTAGACGGCACTAAAATAGCAGACGATAGTATAGATAGCGAACATTATGTAGACGGCTCAATTGATTTAGCACACCTTTCCGCTGATTCAGTTGATGGAACAAAAATAGCTGACGACTCAATCGATTCCGAACACTACGTTGATGGGTCTATCGATACTGCACATATAGCGGATGACCAAGTTACATACGCTAAACTAGAAGGAAGATATACGGCGGTACAAAATATTTCTACTACGAGTGGAACTATTAATTTAGACGCTTCTTCTTACGCTGCTTTTAATCTTACAGGAAACCTTACTACGGCTACGTTAAATATTCAAAATATGAAAACGGGCCAAGTAATAGATATTTTACTTTCGGGTACTTTATCTAGTGCGGCAATAACTTTAGCGGACGATTTTACTACTTCTTCTATTAATAAAGTAGGAAGTAATGATTTAGATACAGCAGAAACTAATTTAATTCAAGTTCTTTGCGTAGACGATACAGATTCGGATGCAATATTAACTTGGGCAGTAGCAACTTATACAACCGATACAAGCGCATAATTATGAAAGCAATACAAATAGACGGATTAATAAAAAAATATAATAGTATTCCAAGTTCTTGGGGTAGGGTAATAGCAGGATTTGATTTACTATCTTCTACCGAATGGGAGGCAGCTGGATTTTATGACGTAGTAGTTCCTGCGGTAGATAATAATACGCAGTACTTAGGAAGTTTAGAATGGGATGCGGATGCTTCTGTATTTACTTACCCTATAATAGATAAGACTTGGACAGAAACTGTATCTGAATTAAAAGAAGCTAAGATTAAGGAATTAAAAAGCCTTTATAATAATAAGCTTTCTAAAACAGACTGGTATATTATAAGAGAGTCTGAAAACAGTACTGAGATACCTCAATCTATATTAGACGAAAGAACGTCTTTACGAACTGAATGCGGAACTAAAGAAGAAGAGATTAATGCTTTAACTACTAAAAAAGCTGTTGTTTCTTATCAAATAGAAAGTTTTATATAAATGGGATTTAATAAAAAGTTTTTTACAACAGGTGGTATCGTAGCTTCTACACCCTCAGTAGTAGTAGGTGGTAGAATCCCAGCCTGTAGCGGAGCTAAATGGGTAACCGCAAACGGAGATGGATCGATAGGATATACTACAAGCGAAAGTTTATCTGGAACTTGGTCTAAAACGTCGATGTTTACTTCAGAAGCAAGTTGTGTTTTATGGAACGGAACAGCTTGGGTAGTAGGTGGCGCAGGGACTTATACTTTAGCTTATTCTTCTAACGGAACTTCTTGGACGGGAATTAATTTAAGTGGGCAAAATGGTGTTACTATTGGGTATAATGGTACCTATTGGTTTTTAGGAACTAACAGTTCTGCTTGGTATACTACAGATGCTACAGCTTCCTCTGGGTGGACTCAAGTAACTAATGGTATAAGTTGTGGTATGTCCAATGGTGGTTCAAATGTTATTTGGGATGGTACTAATTGGGTTATAGGTGCCGCACCCAATTTATATAAAGTAGCAGGAGTTAATCCTAATGGAACTAAAACAACATTATTAAGTAATGTTTGGTCTGTAGTAGACTGGGGAGGGCCTAACGGTAAATATGTTATTAGTGAAAGAGGAGGTAGTCAATACGTTAGAACTATGGATGATAGTGATGGTACTAATATGACTAATGTAGTAACTAGTTGGGGTTTAGGAATTATGGCGGCAGCAACTCCTAACGGTGCTTACGCAGTAGACTGTTGTGGTTTTAATTTTGCTTATTCTCCCGATTACACTAATTGGACTAAAATAGGTGGTAATGGCTCTTATAGTAATGTAGGACAAGGACAATATAACGGAACTGTATATGGGGCACAATCTGGGGCATCGACGGATTCTATATATATTCAAGGTAATGATAGTATAGGGGTTAACCTAACCTCTGCAAGTATTACTAATACAGGTATGGGTACTGGTACGAATATTCAATATATAGGCTCAGATAATGATAGAAATAGATTTTATCCTTACGTAGATTTGTAAAATTAATGGAAAATTTGAAGATATACGGATTTAACGCAATAGCATTAGCATTATCTATAACAGAAATTAACCCTATTCTTCAGACAATTTCATTACTATTGGCGATAGGTTATACTGTAATACAAATAAGTAAAAAACTTAAATAGATGGCAAAGATTGATTTAGATGGTGATGGTAAAGCGGACGTAAGCATTAGCGTAACGCAAATAGTAACCTTGTTAGCAATGTTCGCTTCTATAGTAGGATCTTACTATACGCTAAGCGGTAAGATCGAAGCTAATAATGTAGGTATTAAAAAGCTAAAAGAAAACGAGCAAAAATATACTTGGCCTAATCAGAGAAAAACGGAAGAAGAGGTAAAGCAGCTAGAGGCTGAAATGCGAGCTTTTATGAAAGATATAGAATACCTAAGAAGAGATATAGATAATAAAAAAAGATAATATGAATACTCTATTAATTATAATTACTATTTTAATGTTCGCTACCGCTATAATGATGGGGCTTACTATTTACGGACTTTTTACCGATAAAGATAAGGACGGTATACCCGACGCTATAGAAGATAAATTTAAAGAACTTAAGGTAGAGATTAAGAAATTAAAAAAATGAAGTACTTTACTCTTAACGAGTTCGATTGTCCTTCTCTTAGCGAATCGGGAATTAATATGGATAGATCCTTCCTCGAAAAACTCGAAGAGGCTAGAGAGTACGCTAATATCCCATTTAGGATTACGAGCGGATATAGAACTAGGGAGCATAACGAAAAAATCGGAGGTGTCGAAAATAGCTCACACCTTATCGGAAAGGCCGCAGATATCGGAGTCGGTAGCGGAAACGAAAGATATATTATTCTTAACGCTCTTATTAAAGCGGGATTTAAACGTATCGGGATCGCTAAAACATTTATCCACGCCGATACAGACTCTATCGATCAAGGAGGAACTAAACCTAACTCGGTCTGGACTTACTAATACCGTAGGTAGTACGCTATGCTTAAACTTTTATTAGGATTACTTAAAGGAGGTGACGGAAGAAAATCGGTAGCGGGTAACCTAGCTTGGGAGATACGAGAAGCTATAAAAGGAAAAGAACTAGATCCTAACGAGCTTATAGCGATACAAACTAAGATTAACGAAATAGAGGCTAAGCATCGAACGGTATTCGTAGCGGGATGGAGACCTTTTATCGGATGGGTATGCGGTATAGCTTTCGCGTTTCATTATATAGTAATGCCTTTACTTTTAGCCTATACGGATATAAAACCTATAGAGTTCGATACTAATAGCTTATTTACCGTCCTAATGGGTATGTTAGGTCTCGGAGGTCTAAGAACTTACGAGAAGCTTAAAGATAAGTCTAGTTAGTAATGAAGAAAATAGTTATTAACTACGAAAAAAATAAAGTACAAAGAAAGGGAACGCATAGTAAATCTAAATCTTCGGCTTTAAAATCCTCTAAAAATTATAAGAAAAAATATAGAGGCCAAGGTAGGTAGTGTTAAAAAGTTTATTTTACAATTTAAAAAAATAACCTCTACCTTTGGCGGGTGGAGGCTACTAATATAGTAACCTTAAATAAATAAAGTAAATGAGTGAAGATATGACTATTAGAAAATTAGCGGAGAAAATAGCTAAAGACTTTCAATTATCGGTAAAAGAACGTACCGACGCTATACTAGAACTAGACGCTATAAGTTATACCAACGTAGGTTTAGATTCTTCTAAAAAAGAAAAAACTAAAGTAAAAGCTGATAGTAAATATCTTTACAGACTTATAAAAGGATTTAACGAAGTAGATGGTAATTTATTACTAAACCATTTAGACTAATAAAATAATGTCTACTAAAGCTAAAAAACCTCAGAGAACTAGAGTAATAAGAAGATTAGACGAAGTATTCTCTAAGTATATACGACTAAGTAACTCTGATAAATACGGATACTGTACCTGCGTAACTTGCGGTAAAAAAGGACTCTGGGAAAAAGACATTATCGACGCGGGACACTTTATAAGCCGAAAAGCTATGGCAACGAGATGGGACGAACGAAACGTAAAACCGCAATGCCGATACTGTAATAGATTTAGAAACGGGATGCAGTACGAGTTTAGTAAATATCTTGGTAATAACTTAGCCGAAGAATTAAGCTTAAAGAGTAAAGAAATAACTAAATTTACTATCGACGAATTAGAAGAAATGATATCAGAGTATTCTAGTAAGTTAAAGAGTTTTCTCTAAATTAATTATTTGTTTTAATGCGGAAGAGGGTAAGGTTTAATCTTTACCCTTTTTTTTTATTAAGAATTTTTTAGTAACTTCGTAAAAGATAACTTTAAATAATTAATTATGAGCGATAAAACTCAAGTTTACATTATAAGGCAAAACGCCTTAACTAACGCGAACGTATTTTGGGCTAAAGAAGAATCTAAGACGGAAGATAAAGTTTTAGAAACGGCCGAGAAATACGCTAACTGGGTACTAGGAGGAGAAGTAAAAAGTAGTTTACCTCCTTTACCTAAGGTCGAAGATGACGATAAAAAGCCTTGGCTTAACTTTAATACTCCCGACTATAATAAAGCTATAGATCTTATAAAAGAAGGGTATACTATTAAAGACCTTAGAAACTTATATAAAGTAGGTAATAAAGTAGCTAATGAACTCGAAAAGATCTAGTATATCAAAAACGTATTTTAATAATAATAATTTAAAAGTAGAAATAAAATGGAAAAAAAGACAACCGCGATTATATCAGGAAGTATTGAACTTACTGCTATCGATAAATCAAGACTAATAAACGGTAAGAACGGAAAGACTTATCTTAATTTTACCGCTATGGTACAGAACTCTTCTTCTTACGGTAATAACGTTTGGGTTACTCAAACTATATCTAAAGAAGATAGAGATAATAAGGTAAAGGCTATTACTCTAGGTAACGCAGCCGTTAAATGGATAGGAGAAGGAGGTATCTCCGTAGCCGAAAGAAACGAAGTAACGAATCAAGAGCAGAACTCGGATAGAGCTTCTATTGATTTACCTTACTAATTAAGGGGGCTTATAGCCCCTTTTTTTTATATATTTATATAATGAAAATAAGAAGTGGAGAAATGCCAGAAGATTTTTGGAATTATCTAGTAAATCCTATAGTAGGATATTATATAGAAAAGGAAGATTATCATTCTAGGAAAATAGAGAAAAAATATAATAGACTACCGCAAAGTTTAAATAAATGATAGCTGAAACAAATAAAATAAAAGAGAGAATTTTCGATATAAAAAACGGAAAAATAGTAGAAGGATTAAAAGTAGGAGTACCCGATATAGACGAATATATAAGATATAAGCAAGGTAATTTCTGCCTCTGGATAGGCCACGCAAATGTCGGAAAAAGTTCCGTTATGATATATTTTTTAGTACTCTGGGCTTCTATACATAAATTAAAATTCTTAGTATGGTCTAGCGAAAATACGCCTGACTCGATAGTAAGAAAAATAATAGAGTTTAAAATGGGTAAGCCTATACATACCGCTTCCGAAGAAGAAATAGCTAATACTATAGAATGGTCTAACGAGTATTTTAAAGTAATAGACGTAGAGGATCTATATACTTATAAAGATTTACTAAAAGAAGCTAAAGCTATAAAAGACGCTTGGGGTTACGACGCTCTTCTTATAGACCCTTATAACTCTCTTACGGTAGACTCGCAAATACTAAGAGGTATAGGTTCGCATTTATACGATTATAGAGTCGCTTCCGAATTTAGGCTCTTCGCTAAGAAAGAAAATATAACCGTATTTCTTACGGCTCACGGAGTAACGGAAGCTTTAAGAAAGGTTTACCCTAAAGGCCACGAGTACGAGAACTTACCTCAACCTCTAGGTTTAGCCTCCGTAGAAGGTGGCGGTAAATGGGGTAATAGAGCCGACGACGTAGTTTGTTGTCATAGAATGACTAACCACCCTACCGATTGGATGTTCTCCGAGCTTCACGTTTTAAAGGTCAAGGAAACGGAAACAGGCGGAAGATGCACCCCTTATCAAGAGCCTTTGCGTCTACGAATGATAAAAAATAATGTAGGATTCGAATTTTTAGGTAAGGATATACTACATAGCAAAAAGTCTAATTTAGAAGAGGTTTTATTTTGATTACTTTATTATATATACTAGTAGTATTAGCAATTTTTAAAATCTTTATAGGTTTAGTATTTAACGCGGAGATTTCTTTCGCTCCTATATTCGGAGTTATGGTAGGTAGTCTTTACGCTTATACCGACTACGAGGAAGGAAGAGAGCATACGCTACAGGTTTGTATAATATTTTTAAGTATAACGGTAATTTGGATAGAGACTTAGATTGGTTAAATATAGTAGCTAAAAGGCATAAGTATTGGGTAGGAATAGTCCGAAGTATTATAGGTGATTTTTACGCCGAGGATATAGTCCAGGAAGCTTATATTGCCTTAACTAAGTATAGCGATCCCGATAAAATAATAAAAGACGGTAAAGTAAGCGAGGGGTATATGTTTTTTACCTTAAGATCTTTAGCTTACCAATTTTATAATAAAAAGAAAAAAGTAAGTATAATAAGTATAGATATAGACGAAAGTTTTTTACAATTACCCGATAAGGATAATATAGAGGAAAACGAGGCGTTTCATAAAATTTGCCTTCTAGTAGACGACGTAGCTAAAGATTGGCATTGGTACGATAAAAAAATCTGGAGACTCTATAGTCAGACGGATATGAGTATAAGAAAACTCGCAGCAGAAACTAAAATTAGTTGGGTTAGTATATTTAATACTTTAAAAAATCTTAAATTAGATATTAAAAATAAAATAGAGGAAAATTATGAAGACTACAAATTCGGAGACTGGGAAAGAATCGATACCGACCGATAAGAGAACAAAAGAGTATAAGGAATGGGTTAAGAACCATACCGCTATGACTACGGGACTAGGAACTAAAATAGAGAAGGTAACTAAAGCTACGGGTATAAAAAAAGTAGTAGATACCGTCTTTGATGCCTTAGGAAAAGACTGCGGATGCGACGCTAGAAAAGAAAAACTTAATCAGCTTTTTCCTTCTAGAAAGCCCGAGTGTTTTACCGAAGAAGAGTTTAATTTAATTAAGACCGCTATAGATACTAAAAAGAATAGGTTTAGCGGAGAAGAGGTTAAAAGGTACGCAGCTATCTACGAACGTATCTTTAGAACTAAAGTAGAATGTACTCAGTGTTCTTTTAAAAATACCGTTTGGAACTCTCTAGTTAGGATATATAAAGAATATTCTTAAATTTAAAACAAATAATTAAAAATGGAGAAAGTTAAATTACTTAAAGAAATAGAGTTTAGTAATAATTTCGCTATAGTCTCTTCTAGACTCCTAGAATGGAATAAGAAAAAACCTATGCCCGAATTAACCGAAATGATATCTGCGGTAACTAAATGGTATTTCTATACTTTCGAACTAGAAAATAACGATAATATTAGAGATAAGATAATAAGCGAATATAGAGCGGATAAACTTAGGGCTATAGAAAGAGCTAGAAAGGCAGAGGAGAAACTAGAAAAAGTAGAAAAGGAATTAGAGAAATATAAGATCGCTTATGGATAGTCTACTAGCTGGTTATATAGCCTTTAGGATATTAGAATACTTATTAGTTAAGTTATATTATTTTATAGTAAATGAGTAATTATATGGATAATTTAAAAGGATACGTTACCGATACTACTACGGGTTTAGTATACGAAGGAAGAAAAGACGGAATAGTAGAAAAGGTTAAGAACCTTCTAGACTCTAGGTCTAAGAAAGGTATTAAAGAATACGGTATTACTTTAGAAGATAACCCCGACGGGTTTTATAGATGGTTAAGGGAACTACAAGAAGAACTTTTAGACGCTGCTTTATATATAGAAAAGATAAAGGCTCAGAAATGAAGACTCCGATAGAAGAATTACTCGAATTAGAATCTAACTTAACTAATATGTTCGACTCAGACGTAAGAGTAGCTTTAGCTATACTAGAATATATTAGAACTAATAAGAAAGATATTCTTAAGAAAGAGAAAGAACTAAATCGCTATACGAATAACAATGGCTGATATAACGATGTGCGAAGGTGTAGGGTGTAAATATAAATTAACTTGTTATAGATTTACGGCACCGCGAAATAAATATAGACAAACTTACTTTAAGGAAACTCCTATTGTAAATGAGGGATGTAAATATTATTGGAATAATAAAGAATATTTAAAAAAATAGTATTCGTTAATAAAATGTTTACTATATTAGCGTATAACTTTAAAACAAATAATTATGTATCGAACGTATTACGAAATGATGACTAACGCGGAACTCTTAGAGGACGCAACTAACGAGAGCCTTTTAGATTACTATAGAAAGGAATGTAAAGCGGTTTTATTATCTAGACTAGAATCTGAAAAAGAAATTATAGAGCTATGATAACCTTACTAAATAACGAGTCATACGGTAGAGACGAGATCCTAGCTATGATGTACGACGACGAATTTTACTACGGCCACTTAGGTAAAAACGCTTTAAGTAGTAGCTCTTTAAAAACTTTACTTAAATCTCCTAAGACTTATAGGAACGTAATTAAATACGGTTCGGGGGATAGTCCCGCTCTTAGATTAGGTAAGTTACTTCATTGGATGGTATTAGAGCCGCATAAGATAGATAAGCTTAATATAGTAGAAGCTAGTTCTAAGAATACTAAAATATATAAAGAGGCTTACGAAAAGGATAACGAAGTATTTCTAAGAAAAGAAATAAGCGATAGCGAAAGATTATCGGACGCTTTACTAAGAAACGAAGAAGTATTAAGATTATTAAGTAAATCTGAGTTCGAAGTTCCCGAGATAGCGATGATAGACGGATTACCCTTTAGAGCTAAAGCCGATATACTAAAGGACGATATGATAGTAGATATCAAGTCTACGGCCGATTTATCTACCTTTCGTTTTTCCGCTAATAAATACGGATATGATTTACAAGCTTATCTTTATCTTAAGATATTCGGAAAGAAGAAATGTAAGTTTATAGTAGTAGATAAAGCTTCTACGGACGTAGGTATATTCGAGACTAGCGATGAGTTTATAAAATCGGGAAAGGCTAAATTTATACAAGCCGTATCGATATATAAATACTTCTTTAGAGAAGATAACGATATAGACCAATACGTTTTAAGAGGAATATTATGAGTAAGTTTAGCTTCGATACCGTTAAGGATTTCGATAAGCATATAGATAAAAGTATACCTTCCTACTCTACTCTTTTAAATATAATAGAAAATATATCTTCTTATTTTATAAGAGATTATTATAACGTATACGATCTAGGATGCTCTACGGGAACTCTTATTAAAAGACTTTACGCTAAAGATAAAACGAAGGCTAATTTTATAGGCTACGATATATCTAATAATCTTTTACCCGAGATAGAGGACGATAGAATATACTTTTATAATAGAGATATTACTAAGGACGTTAATCTAAATAGAGCTTCTTTAATATTTTCTATATTTACTTTACAGTTTATAGATTATTATAAAAGAGAGAGAATACTTAAAAACGTATACGACTCTTTAATTAAAGGAGGAGCTTTTATAGTTACGGAAAAGATATTTTTAGAGGACGCGAGACTACAGGATATTTTTACTTTTTCTTTATACGATTATAAGATAAATTCTTTTACGGCTTTAGAGATATTAGATAAGCAGAGAGACTTACGGAAGATTATGTTTCCTATTAGCGAGAAAGAAAACTTAGAATTATTTAGAAAAGTAGGATTTAAAACTATAGAACCTTTTTTTCAATCTCTAAATTTTAAAGGATGGATTCTTTTAAAGTAGAATATAAGCCTTTACTACTAGAGGAGGTAATAGCCGAATCTAATAAAAAACTATTTAACGTAGTATCTACTTTCGCGGGAGGAGGAGGTTCTTCTTTAGGCTATAGATTAGCGGGAGGTAATATATTAGCTATTAACGAGTTCGTAGAAAGTGCTAGAGATACCTATAGATCTAACTGGCGAGAGACTAAGATATATCCTAGCGATATAAGAGAACTAAAAGGAAGTACTATCTTAAACGATCTAAACTTAAAAGAAGGAGAGTTAGATATATTAGATGGCTCCCCGCCTTGCGCCTCCTTTTCCCTTTCGGGTAATAGAGAAAAAGATTGGGGTAAAGAAAAGAAGTATAGCGATAAGACGCAAACGACCGACGATTTATTCTTCGAATACGCTAGACTAATAGACGAAATAAAACCTAAGACTTTTATAGCGGAAAACGTTAAAGGGCTACTTATAGGAAGTGCTAAGAATTTTTTCGGGAGTTCGCAGTTAGGCTTATTCGGAGGACATAGCGATACGATATACCATACCCTTACTAACCTAGGTTATAAAGTATATTATAAAGTTTTAAACGCTAAGAATTACGGAGTACCTCAGTCTAGGGAAAGATTAATTATAGTAGGAGTAAGAAACGATATAGATATACCTTTTAAGTATCCTAAGGCTAACGATTATATATTTTCTTTACGAGAAGCTTTCGAGGGTTTAGAACATAGTAAAGAGGAATTAGAGGAGGTTAATATAGATAGGTTCGCTATATATAAAGAGGCTATTAAATTAGAAGAGGGGGGTCAGAGCGAAAAGTATTTTAACCTAATAAAGTCTAATAGTAAAAAGCCTTCGGGAACGCTAACGCAGACGGCGGGATCGGTAGGAGCAGCTTCGATAATACATTGGGATAATAGAAAGTTTACCGTAAAAGAAGCTAAAAGGATTATGTCTTTTCCCGACGATTATATCTTAAAGGGAACTTATAGAGAAAAAGTAGAAAGACTAGGGAGAGCCGTACCTCCTTTATTAATGAGCGCGGTAGCGAAACAAGTATATAATTTAATTTTAAAGAAATGGGAAAACAATTAAATATCTACGGAAACGTAGAAGAAGGAAGTCTCTTAAGAGATAATATAGATAAAATAATATCTATACTAGAAAAGTATAAAATAGATAGCGTAGATAAACTAGAGAATATATTTAAAGGTCAAGAGGGAGAGAGAACCGTTAAAAAATATCTTAATAACGAGATAGGAAACTACGGAATGCAGATAGACGACTTTAGAATAAATAGAGAGGGAGGGTATCAGTTAAGCGAAATTAAAAGTCAATATAAGGTAAATAAAGGAGATTATTACTCCCCTATAGAGGGTCATGGGTTACACCCTGCGCAAGTAGAGGCTAGGGTAAGACTTTCCGAAAAGTACGGCTGGACCCCTATGTTATATATAAACTGTCTAACCGATAAAGTTATATATTACGGAGATCTTAGAGAATTACTAAAAACGGAGACGCATACTTTTTCTAAGGGAGACTTTAGAAAAGAAAGAATACTTTTTAATATAAAATACTTTAATAAATCAGTACTTGGATCGGAATATTATAAATGAATTTTATTTACTAGCTTTACAGGATCTTTCGGAGGGAGCTTCTATAGAAGAGTTAGAAAAAACTATAAACTACTACGAGGCTTTAGAAGATTACGAGGCCTGCGAAGGTATTCTTAGAGCTATAAAAGAAGTAAAAAAAAGTACTATTAACGCTATAAAAGATAAAATTAATGAAATTAGAAGAGATAATAAAGATAGTAGAAGAAGAGACTAAATATAATTTAGTAAATAGAAATAGAAAAAGAGAGATAGTTTACTCTAGAGCCATATACTATAAACTAGCTAGAGTACATACTAGGGAATCCTTAAACTCTATAGCTAAGAAAGTAAAAAGAGACCACGCTACGGCTTTACACGGTATAAAAGTATTCGACGAACAGATAAGCGTTTATAAAGACGCTATAGAATATCTTAAAGTATACGATAAACTAGATAATATTATTAAAAGATCTACGAATACTAGAGAGAGAGATATAAACCCTGGGCCGTATTATCGTAATAAATTCGCGAACGCTTTACTAGAACTAAGAGAAGAAAGAAAAGCTAATAGGTTATTAAAAGAACAATTAAGAATTAACAGTTAAACCTTTTTTTTATTATATAATTAATAATAATCTTTTTTAATTCTAATGGACGGAAGAAAAAATAACGGAGGGCATAAAACGGCGGGACGTAAATCTAAGTCAGAAGAGGTAGCTTTAGTAGAAAAGTTAACGCCCTTAGAACCTATCGCATTCGAAGCTTTAGAAGAAGGATTAAAGAATAAAGATTTTAAATTCGTGCAGTTATTTTATAACTACTACGCGGGTAAACCTAGAGAGACTAAGGATATAAATATATCCGAGGACTTACCTCTATTTATGGATTAAGAGATAACCTAAGCTCTTATCTGTAATTTTATATGCGGATAAAGAAAACCCCAGCTTTTTATAAATTAAAAGAACTAACCGAAAGAACTCGAGTAGTTAAAGGTGGTACCTCTGCGGGAAAAACTATCTGTATTCTAGCTATACTAATTAACGACGCGATTACTAACTCGGGAAAAGAAATAAGCGTAGTAGCGGAGTCTATACCAGCCGTAAGACGTGGTGCCTTAAAAGACTTCTTAAATATACTTAAAGGCCTTAATAGATATAAGGAAAACCAGTTTAATCGTAGTACCCTTAAATATACTTTTACTAATGGAAGCTATATCGAATTTTTTAGTACCGATCAGCCCGATAAATTGCGAGGTTCTCGAAGAACTGATCTCTTTATTAATGAGTGCAATAATATTTCTTTTTCTAGTTACGGTGAATTATCTATACGAACGTCTGGGACTATCTGGCTAGATTATAACCCTTCCCATATATTCTGGGTAGATAAAGAAATAATAGGAGAGCCAGACGTAGATTATATAACCCTTACTTATAAAGATAACGACGCTTTAGCTCCTTCTATAGTAAAAGAAATAGAAAAGGCTAGAGAAAAGTCTAAGACTTCTACTTACTGGGCTAACTGGTGGCGAGTCTATGGTCTCGGAGAGCAGGGAACTCTTTCGGGTGCGTGTATTCCCGATTGGAAAGAAATAGATAGTATTCCCGAAGAAGCTAGACTTATAGGATATGGCATGGACTTCGGCTATTCGGTAGATCCGAGTACATTAATCGCTTTATATAAATGGAACGAAGCCTATATATTCGATGAGGTTCTCTATAAGAAAGGAATGCTAAATAGAGATATAAGTAGATTCCTAAAGGATAATAATATTAAAGAAAATATTACGGCTGATTCCGCAGAGCCTAAGAGTATCGCAGAATTGGTAAGTTACGGCCATAACGTCTTTCCTGTTTCTAAAGGAAGAGATAGCGTAGTATATGGTATAAACCTAATAAACCAAAACGAGATATATATAACTTCTAGAAGTAAGAACTTAAAGCGAGAGTTAGAAGGCTACGTTTGGGCTAAAGATAAAGACGGTAATACGTTACAGAAGCCTAGCGGAGCGCATCCTGACTGTATAGATGCGGCTAGATATATTCTAACCGATACTCTAGAGAACCCGAATAAGGGTGAATATTTTATTTACTAATTTTTTTAGTTAATAAAAAGTTTATATATTTGAACTATTAAAACAATTTATTATGAGAAACTATAAAGAGATTAATACCGATAATTGGAGAAACGACTTTAGTACCGAGTACTATTTAATTAAAAAAGCTACTTCTAGGGAGCATAGAAAAAATAGCTTAAAGATAATAGGCTATGCGGCCTTATTTATAGCCCTTAGCTTTTTATCTATGTACGCTACTCTAGACTTAGCACTTTGGATATACTATGCGTAACCCTAGTATGCCTTGGTGTTTAGATAACGATATAAAGATATATCCTATCGTATGGAAAGAGGCTAGTCCCGAGAATCCTCCTAGATTAGCTATACAAGTAGATTATAAGGGTTTTAAAAGAACGGGAGATATTATTTGGAGTCAAAAGAATAAAAAAGAGAATTTAGATATGTATAAAAGAATAGAAGATCTTTACGATTATTATTATAAAAGAGATAAAGAATAGTTTTTTTTTTGATTTAGTTAGTTAATTAGTTAGGAGTCGTAGAAATACGGCTCTTTTCTTTTTATACATATTTAAGAATAAGTTATTATTAATATATGAAGCTAGAAATAAACGTACCCGAGAATCTTAACGAGATTACTTTAGAGCAATACCAGAGATTCGATAAGATAAATACGGAAGAAAACCAAGATTCTAATTTCTTACTACATAAGACTGTAGAGATATTTTGCGGCCTAGAATTAAAAGATATAGCTACGATTAGAGTTAATAGTATAAAAGAAATACTAGGAGATATAGATAAAGTATTCTCCGAGAAAACCGACTTAGTACCTACGTTTACTTTAGACGGTATAGAATACGGATTTATCCCTAACCTCGACGATATGACTATAGGAGAGTTTATAGATCTAGACGAAAACCTAACGGAGTGGGAGACTATACATAAAGCGATGAGCGTACTCTATAGACCGATTAATTATAAAAAAGAAGATAAGTATCTTATAGAAGATTATACGGGCTTAGATAAAGCCGAGCTATTTAAGAAGATGCCTCTAGGTATAGTAATGGGAGCGATGGTTTTTTTTTACCGTTTAAACAACGAGTTACTAGAAATTACCCTGAGTTATTTGAAGAGGGAAGCTCCGAACCAAATGAATACGGAATCATTAGCAGCTTTGGAAAGAAGTGGGGTTGGTTCCAGTCGATTTATGGACTCGCTAAGGGTGATGCTACCCGTTTCGATGACGCAACGAAATTAAATATGCATCAGGCTTTACTATTCTTAGCCTTCGAGAAAGAAAAGATAGAATTAGAAAAGAAACAGTTAGAAAAATTTAAGAAATGAAAGCCTTTTACGAATTAACAGATAAAATAAAAGATACCCTAATAGCCGAGCCTTTCGTTAATACGGTTACTTTCGGTAGCTTAGACGACGTAGATCTTAATAAGTCTACTATCTTTCCTTTATCTCATATTATAGTAAATACGGCTACGGTAAACTCTAATTTTATAACGTTTAATATTAGCGTTCTTTCTATGGACGTAGTAGACGAAAGTAAAAAAGAAACTACGGACGATTTTATAGGTAACGATAACGAGCAAGACGTACTTAATACGCAGTTAGCGGTACAGAATAGATTAATAGCTTTATTACAGAGAGGTACTTTATATCAAGAAAAATATCAAGTAGAAGGAAGCGTTACTTGCGAACCTTTCGTAGATAGATTCGAGAATAAATTAGCAGGCTGGGCCTCTACCTTAGATATAGTAATACAAAACGATATGACGGTATGCTAACTAAGGGAGAAGGTAGAAAGTTCTTAGAAGAGTTTAGAGATAAGGTCGTAAGAGAGGCTAAGCATAACTTATCTAAGAAAAGAAAAAGGGTAAGTAAAAAACTATACGAAAGTATAGACGGAGAGTTCGAGGTATTCGAAAATAGCTTTTCTCTTAGTTTCTCTATGGAAGAATACGGCTTATACCAAGATAAAGGGGTTAGCGGTACGGAAAGAAAATATAATACTCCTTACTCTTATTCTAGTAGTAGTAACTTAGTAGGCTTAGAATATCATACGGGCTTTCTATCTAAGTGGGCAAGAGCTAAGGGATTACAACCTAGATTAGGTAACGGTAAGTTTGGCTCTTATAAAAGTATGGGATATATCCTAGCTAGGAGTATAAAGAAGAAAGGTATAAAACCTAGTTTATTTTTTACTAAGCCTTTCGAGAAATACTTTAAGAAATTACCAGACGAACTTATAGAGAGGTTCGGATTAGACGTAGAAGATTTACTAGCCTTTTCGCTTAACGAAAAAAGATTAAGATCATGAGTACTAAAATAAACGTAAGAAGCCCTTATTACTTAAGCTATAGCGAACCGCCCGAACCGTTACCCGTATTTAATTGTAGTTACGCGAACGCGGTTAATTTTTCCGTAGACGAAAGCGGTACTATATCTTTACCTACTTTAGATTACGGAGCGATAGAATCCTATACTTCGGACGCAGCTGATTTTTCTAACGGTACATTTAACGAGGTTAGTAGCGATACTTTAAGAACTCTAAAACTTACTATTATAGCTCCCGAAGGTTTTGATAATCAAGGCGACGGGATTATTTGCGAAGTTACGGCGACTCAACCTTTAAAACCCGTAGACTGTCCTACCGTAGTAAGTCCTAGCGGATCTATTCCTAGCCAAGCTTTAAATACAGGAGGCTCTTCGGTTACTATAGACTACTCTAGTTATTTTACGGGTACTACTTCTGACTTTACGGATTATCTTATAAATAATAACGGATCTTATCTAGATGTAAGTATAAATAGTACGGATGAAGAAATAACTATTACCTCTAAATCAACCGCGGGAGTCTTTACGATACAATTAGAAAGAATAGATAATTCTACGAGCTGTAGCGCAAAACAAACTATAAGTACTACGCTTACTTCTTTAGCTACTTTTAACTGTACTACCGCTAATTTATTAGGAGGGGCTATAGGCGCAGACGGAAGTCTTACTACGCCTTCTTCTATAGGAACGATTACCGCGACTAAAGAAACGAGCGGAGGAGCTTCGGTAACTAGTATAGCAGCTAATAATACGGGATCGGATATAAGCGTAACTTTATATTACGACGTCTTAGTACCTGCGGGTTATTCTAATACGGGATCTACGATAGAATGTAACGTAACTTATACGCAAAGATCTAATATAATAACCCCTACTTTTACTTGCTCCGACGTAGACTTAGACGATCAAGCTATTTTAGTAGACGGTAACGTAACTGCGGGAGTCGCTAAATATTATGGCCCTAACGGAAGAGAATATTTAACTATAGAAAGTTTTACTCCTACTAATTTTCCTCAAGTAAGCGAAATTACTCGAAGAGAT
>Ga0209138_1000744_pt1 | contig 30143 bp, 25 predicted proteins | sample SaaInl3SG_22_DNA_FD_184645 | JGI IMG/M metagenome (GOLD analysis project Ga0209138, IMG submission 184645) | Marine microbial communities from expanding oxygen minimum zones in the Saanich Inlet - ESP_153SG_22_DNA (SPAdes) (version 2) | ecosystem: Environmental > Aquatic > Marine > Intertidal...
ACAGGGTGGTGAGGGTGTCATCATATTCATCGGCATAGGCATTGTGGGCTGGCTCAAAGAATTTATCCTCAAGAAAATCCCAAACATCACTGATCATGTCAGCCGCGCCAGCGATCTTTAGGTGATTCGCCGATGCCGCCGCCAGCATTACAAAGGCGTGACCATAGGCCATTGCACGGCCATCCTCGATTTGCGCGCCATTGCGTTGCCACAGATAATGCCCGTGCGGGCTCAAATGATGGGTTTCGAGATAGCGTAATCCATGCGCCGCCCATTCCGCATAATGTGGTTTCTTGGTCTGGATAAAGGCGTTGGCATAATTAAAGACAAAGCGTGTCGAACTCACCAGATGACGGGTGTCAACGTCGTATAGTGAGCCATCATCACGGAAATGGTGAAAAAAACCGCCAGCCGGATCAAAGGCTACCGGTTCGTAAAAGGCAAGAATATCAGCAACATGCTGGCGCAAGAACGCGGCGGTTTCAAAATCTGGCTTTGGCGGAATTTCAACAGATTGCATATTTTGTCATGTCCGAATTTGGTGTGAATTGGCCTCATTATCACCGAGGTGGCGAATAAAAGGTAAAGTTTTCTCATTATATAAAACTAATTTGCTTGATTCCGAAAGCGCTTTCGGAATAGCGTTTTTTTCTAAGGTTGAATTTTGGAGCAGCGATGCAACGCGTTAGTTTAAAATTCCTGGCGAAAGAACTATCCCTTTCCGAGGGTACGGTGTCGCGCGCGCTCAACGGATATTCCGACATTAGCCAAGGGACAGTCGAGCGGGTCCGCGCTGCTGCGGAAAAATATAATTATCGTGCAAACCATAATGCGCGACGCCTTGCAACCGGCGTTGCCGAGACCGTTGCCTATATGATGCCACCTGGCTCAGGCGCCATTTCCGAACCGTTTGTTGCACATTTGCTAGAGGGAATTGGCCAATCGCTGGCAACCCGTGGCTGGGATTTGCTGATGGTGCAAGTACCGTCTGCCGAGCAGGAAGCCGAGGCCATCCGTAAATTGGTAACAAGTGGCAAGGTCAGCGGTCTGGTGCTCTCACGCCCTTATAAAAAGGATGCGCGGATAGAGCTGTTACGAAAAATGAATTTTCCTTTCATTGTGCACGGCCGGTCGGTCAATCACGATGATTATGCGTGGTATGATGTCGATAGTGAGACCGCCTTTGTTACGGCTGTTGATCACCTCGTTATGCTTGGCCATCGCCGCATTGGTTTTGTTGGCGCCCCCACTTATTACAATTTTGCGCAGATGCGTTTGGACGGATACAAAAAGGGTCTGGCCGCGAATGACCTGCCAATTGATGACGAATTAATCGAAATCTGTGAGATGAGCGATAGTGGCGGCGAGAGTGCGGCGTCGGTTTTGCTGGATAGTGATAATCACCCAACCGCGATGCTATGCGCGACTGATACACAGGCCTTTGGTGTGCTTGCCGCTATTCGGGCCAGAGGGCTAATAGCTGGCAAGGATGTATCGGTCATTGGCTATGACGGTATTGATTTTTGCAAACACGCCAATCCCCCTCTCACAACCATGGCGCAGCCGCAGGCCCATTCAGGCCGGCAGATTGGCGACATGTTACTCGCAATTATCGATGGCGGTAAGCCAACCGATTATCAAGAACTCCGAAGCGCCAAGCTTAAGCGCCGAATGAGCGATGGTCCTGTTGGGCCAAACAACCTAAACCTAGATTTATCCAATGGAGGAGATAATGAATAAACTCACTATGTTGAGTGTTGGCGCCGTTCTGTCGGCATCAGTGATGTCATCAGCGTTTGCTGATACCATTACGATGTGGACAATGGAAGAACAGCCTGACCGCATGGCCCGTCAAGAAAAGATGGCCGCGGACTTTAACCTCAAGACAGGTCACACTGTTAACGTGGTTGCTGTGTCTGAAAAGGACATTGCTACACGTGCAACGGCTGCTTTTGCGGCTGGCGACTTGCCGGACATTCTGAACCACACAGTCCAGCATTTGCTACCTTTTGCCGAGGCTGGTATTCTTGACACAGGCGCGGCGACTGACGTTGTTGAGGATCTTGGTCTGAACACATTTGCCGCTGGTCCTGTTAACATGGCCAAGGCAGACGGTGACATCGTATCGGTTCCAACCGATGGCTGGACCCAGCTGGTGGTATACCGCAAGGATCTGTTCAAGGCCGCTGGTCTGAACCCGCCAAAGACATTTGCTGATATCGAAGCAGCGATTGCAGCACTTCATAACCCACCGTCAATGCATGGTTTTGTTGCGGCGACAAAGATCGACGAAACATACATGATGCAGTTGATCGAGCATATTTCTCTGGCGGCTGGTTACAACCCAGTTAATGCCGATGGCTCAATCAACGAAGACACAACAAACCTAAAGACTGTATTGTCTTTCTATAAGACCATTGCTGATGCGTCTCCAGAAGGCGATCTGTATTGGAAGCAATCACGCGAAATGTATCTCGGCGGTAAAGCTGCGATGATCATCTGGTCACCGTCTTTGCTTGACGAGTTGGGTGGTCTTCGTGATAGCGCACCTGTAACCATCAATGATGATCCAACATCAAAGGCACTTGCTAAGGACACTGGTTTCGTAACTGTGTTTGCTGGACCGGGTAATGCAGCTGGTGCGGCTTATGCTGACGTTCGTTATCTTGGTATCACTGCCGACGCCAATGCCAATGTTGCTGGCGAGTTCATCAAGTTCGCTCTGTCATCAGGCTATGGCGACTGGTTGGGCATGGCACCTGAAGGCAAGTTCCCAGTCCGCAAGGGCAATTGGGGCGGCGACAAGAGCTATGAAAAGCTATGGGCAAGTCTTGATGTTGGTGTAGATCGTAAAGAGCCTTTGGCCAACATCTACCCAAAGAACGTCATCGATGACATCGTTGCTGGTCTATCAGTTGGCGATCGCTGGGGTGTTGAAGACGGTCAGCTGGCAACAGCATCAAAGATCGTTAACGCTCGTGTAATGTCACAAGTGATCCGCAAATATATCGATGGTGAAGTTTCACTGGACGATGCGGCGGCTGAAATTGTTGCAAAACATAAAGCCCTCTAAATAATATTTGGCAGGACAGTCTTGTGGCTGTCCTGCCCCCTATACTTTTGAATGATTGATTGAAAATGACCAGCGCACCATCAAGTCTGCCAGAACCAAAGGGCCCGCCGACTGGCGTTGGGGCTCTGGCTATGCGTGAACGCCGTCTGGCCTATATGATGCTATTGCCGACATTTTTCATTGTCCTCAGTATCGTCATTATTCCGCTATTTGCGAATTTCTGGATTAGTTTTAAGTCGGTTGAATTGGGTGATCTTAGGGCCGCCCGGCCGATGATTAATGAACAGCTCAAGCCACGACCAAAGGCCGATGGGCAAGAGGTTATCCTGCGCTATCGAATGCGCAATTCATCAAAGAAAGAAGCCCTGCGCGACATTACCTTTAGCGATGAAATTCCAGCTGGATTGACGCTCGTAACTGATAGTAATGGCCAAACTGGCGATGGCCGGTGTTTGGTTGCGGACCAGCAGATAAACTGTGATATCGGGACCTTGGCGGGCGGCGAGCGGCTCGATCTTAAACTGCCGGTGGTGGCGGGCCAAGCCTATCTCGATAATGGTGTGCGGCCGCGCGATAGCAAACCATTGGCGGTTTATGAAACCAGTAATGTGCTGACCTCATTGGATTTCACCCTCGCCAATTTTGAAAAGATATTCTCGGCTCAGGAATTCTGGAATGTGTTGCGCGTATCCTTCTACTACACGATTTTTGGAACGGTTGGGGCGTTAGTGCTGGGCCTGTTTGCCGCACAGATTTTGCATACTGCCTTTCGTGGTCGGGCGGTGTTGCGGGGATTGTTTCTATTTCCCTACGTGGCGCCCGTTATTGCCGTTGCCTTTGCATGGGTTCTCTTGCTCGATGCGGGGCCGGGCGGCACCTTTAATGCCATGCTCCAACAAATGGGGGCGACCAGCGGGCCGATTAATTTCCTTGGCCAGACTAATGTTGATGTGTCGATATTCGGCCTGACTTTCCAATTTCCGATGGCATTAACAACGGTGATTATTTTTGAATCATGGCGGTATTTCCCGCTATCCTTCCTGTTTATTCTGGCCCGTATGCAATCGATCTCCAGCGATATGTATGAGGCCGCCGAGATGGATGGGGCGACACCGTTCCAACAATTCTGGTATCTGTCATTGCCACAGCTATTGGGCATCCTGTCGGTCCTGTTCTTGTTGCGCTTCATTTGGACGTTCAACAAATTTGACGATATTTTCCTTTTGACTGGCGGTGCGGCGGGGACGCGTACGCTTACCGTTGATGTCTATGAACAGGCGTTTGCGGTATCTAACCTTGGCGCTGGTGCGGCGGTGGCGGTTGTGGTGTTTGTTGTTCTGCTCACCTTCTCGTTGATTTTCTTCAAATTCTCGCCACAGGATGACGGCTAATGCGCTTGGGTGTGATCACATGGATGGCGCTGTTATACGGGGCGATATGGGGTGGTTTATGGATGACCCTGACTGGCCTGTTATTGATGCTGGTCTCCGGTCTTATTGCGGTACCAACAATTGGCATGGCCGCGTTGGTTGGTGTTGTGACTGGCGGCGCAGTGATATTTTTCCCGGCGTTCCAGCATAGTTGGCGCCGCCAGATTCTGTTGATAGTTGGGGTGGTGGCTGGCTTGTTGCTAGTGACCGCCGGCAGTCCGTTTTCAACGCCCCTGTCGCAAAAGCCGATTTATCAATTTGCCGCGCTCTTTATCTGGGCGGCACTTACTGTGCTGTCGCTGACACTATGCCTCGATGGTTATCAGGCAGGTGGGGCGAAACGCTACCGGATCGAAGTGTTGGTCATACGCCTATTAAAGGGCTTGGGATTGGTGCTGTTCAGTGTGTTTGTGGCATTGCCATTTTATGTGATGGTGATGACTAGCCTGAAAAGCCAGCAATCCCTGCTTGGCAACCCGCTCGATTTTTCAATTGATTTTGGCCAAGGGTTCGCAAGCCTTTTCCGCTCCTACATAGAGCTATTCACGCAATTCCACTTTGGCACATTTTTGATGAATTCCGCGATCGTGTCGGTGATCACCGTACTCATCACCCTGTTCTTTGCAATCCCGGGTGCCTATGCGGTGGCTCGATTGCGCTTTCCGGGACAGGCGTTTTTATCGCGCTCTATTCTGTTGATTTATATGGTTCCTGCCATCGTGCTGGTGATCCCGCTCTATACGGTGTTCTCCCAGCTTGGCCTGCGCAATTCGCTGATCGGGTTGTTGGTGGTGTATCCGGCAACGACCATTCCGGTTGCGCTCTATATGTTGCAGGGATATTTCCGCGGATTGCCCGGTGAACTCGAAGAAGCGGGCTTGATGGACGGGCTTAGCCGGTTAAAGGTCATCACCAAAATTACCCTGCCCTTGGCATTACCGGCGCTGGCATCTGTGTCTTTGTATGTGTTCATGATCGCGTGGAACGAGTTCTTGTTTGCGTTCATGTTCCTCGACGATTTTAGCATGTTCACCCTGTCACGCGGTGTGGTCTCCCTCAATTCCTCCGAGGTGCCGCGCCAGCATTTGATGGCAGGCGCGGTTGTTGCCACTGTACCCGTTCTGGCGGTGTTTCTCTGGTTTGAAAAATATTTGGTATCCGGCCTCACCGCCGGAAGTGTGAAAGGATAGCAAGATGGCTCTTGATACTGGTACCGGTGAGTTGGATGCGAAAGCGGCAAAGATTTTACAAAAGAATGACCGCGGTGGATTTACCATTCCAACAGCGCGTTTATATCCGTTCCAATGGAATTGGGATTCGGTGTTTATTGCGATAGGGCTGGATACGTTTGATCGTGAACGGGCGTGGGTTGAGCTTGAAAGTCTTGTCGAGGGTCAGGCCGAAGACGGGATGATTCCGCATATCATTTTTCGCCAAGATGACTCTGATTACTTTCCCGGGCCGGCTGTTTGGCAGACCAGCAAAAGCCCGATTTCGGCAAGTGGTATTTCACAGCCGCCAGTCCTTGCCAGTGTGGTGCTGCGCTTTGCGAATGAGCAAGGTGATGCCGGATTGCGCCGCGCCGAGGCGATGTTTGATAGCATTTTGAAATGGCACCGCTGGTGGCATAATGAACGCACCCCTGATGGATGCGGCGTCGTATGCACGGTTCATCCGTGGGAGACGGGGCGTGATAATTGTCCAGATTGGCAAATCGGCCTCAATAATATGCAAACCGATCCAGAGCTGGAGCCCTATAAGCGTAAGGATATCGAACATGCCGATCCGTCACAGCGCCCGAGCATGGATGAATATGACAAATATATCACCATCGTAAAATTTGGTCGTGATCATGGTTGGAACCAGAAAGTTTTGACGAATGATGGCCCGTTTCTAATGGCGGATCCGGGGATTTTCTTTATCCTGTTGCGGGCTGATCGGGATCTTCTCGACCTTGCCCAGCGCCTTGGTCGCCATGACGTGGTTGACGAGATTAGCGGCTGGATTACCGCGGCAGAGGTGGCGGCTGATTATTTCTGGAATGATAAAATTGGTGCCTATTGTGCGCGTGATGTGCGCAGCGGCGTCTTTTCCAACGGATTTTCAAATGCAAGTGCACTTAATTTTTATGCCGGTGTTGGTACACCAGAACAACGCTCGCAAACCCTTGGGCATATGCGCCGGATTGCTGCCAAGACTAAATTTGGCCAGTCTAGCTGGGATCCGGACATGCCGAGTTTCGAGAGTCAGCGTTATTGGTGTGGTCCTATTTGGTGCCAGATGAATTTCATGATTGCACAGGGTCTTGCTGAACAGGGCGAAGGTGAAATGGCGGCGAAGATGCGCGATGATCTTGGGGCGCTGATCACCCAATCGGGTTTTTATGAATGTTTTGATCCGGTCACTGGTGATGGCTGTATTGGCACTGATTTCTCGTGGACCGCCGCCTTATGGCTGGCATGGGCAAGCCCGTCATTGCCCCGATCATCGGCGGCATAGGAGGTAGATCATGGGTGCAATCAAGCTGGAAAATGTCGAAAAATGGTTCGGTGACGTTCAGGTCATCCGCGGCATTGACTTGGAAATTCTTGATGGTGAAATGGTCGTTTTCGTTGGGCCGTCAGGATGCGGTAAATCCACCTTATTGCGGATGATTGCCGGTCTGGAGGATACCAGCTACGGCAAGATTTATCTCGATGATGAGGATGTAACCGACCGGGTTCCGTCCGAGCGCGCGCTATCGATGGTGTTTCAATCCTATGCGCTATATCCGCATATGAATGTTGCCGAGAATGTTGGCTTTGGCCTGAAAACATCTGGCATGGCAAAGCCTGAGATTGATGAAAAGGTCGCCGCGGCGTCGGCCATTTTGGAGCTTGATACCTATCTTGACCGCCGGCCCAAGGAATTGTCGGGCGGCCAACGCCAGCGTGTTGCCATTGGCCGCGCGATTGTGCGCGAACCAAAGGGGTTTCTGTTTGACGAGCCGCTATCAAACCTCGATGCGGCATTGCGGGTGCAGATGCGTTTCGAGATCGCCAAGCTGCATGAGAATTTGAAATCAACGATGGTCTATGTGACCCATGATCAGGTTGAGGCGATGACGCTTGCCGATAAAATCGTGGTGCTTAATGATGGCCGCATTGAACAGGTTGGCAAGCCGCGTGAGCTCTATGAACAGCCCGATAGCCTATTTGTAGCGCAGTTCATTGGCAGTCCGAAAATGAACATTATCGCGGGTAAAACCGATGCCAAGGGATTTGCCTTGAATGCTGGATCTCTGAAAATACGGGCAAAGGGGGATCACGCCGCAATTGTGACCGTGGGCGTTAGGCCCGAACATATCACCGTGACCAGCGGTACCAAAGGCGCGCATTGCACAGGCACGGTGGCGCTATATGAATATTTGGGATCGGATAGTTTTATCTATGTGGATTGCGGTGACTTGGGGATGCTGACTGTTCGGGTGCCCGATCAAACGGATTTCTCCACCGGACAATCTGTCGGTCTGAAATTTGACGAGGCACGCGTGCATTTCTTTGATCAAGATGGACGCGCGGTGCGCTAGGCCTTGGCGTTATTTGCCGGTGAATTGCGCGGTGCGTTTTTCGTTAAAGGCCAGCACACCCTCGCGCCGATCATCGGTGCCAACAGTGCGGTTATAGCATTCGATCTCAAACACCATGCCAGCGGCGAGGCCCATATCCTGGCCCCGATCAATCGCCTGTTTTGCCTGGCGAACCGCAATTGGCGCATTCGCCGCAATCTGTGTTGCAATCGCCAATGCATGCGGGATCAATTCACCCGCTGGCAGAACCGCGTTAACCAGCCCCCAATGATAGGCGTCTTCGGCGCTAAACACGCGGCCGGATAAAATCAGTTCTTTTGCCCGGCGCGCGCCAACCGCTCTGGTCAATAGCTGGGTGCCGCCTGCCCCCGGTATAATCCCTAGCTTGACCTCGGTCTGGGCAAATTTTGCATTGTCGCTAGCAAAAGCAAAATCACAGCATGCGGTTAGTTCACTGCCGCCGCCAAAAGCCGCACCATTGATTGCCCCGATGAGGGGTAGCGGGCAATTGACCAAGGCCCGCGCCATTCTTTCATAGATCAAATGCTGGGCGAACCATGCATCATCACTCATCCCGTTACGTTCCTTCAAATCGCCGCCGGCACAAAAGGCGCGAGTGCCAGAACCGGTTAAGATGAGGGCGCGGATATCGTTTCGTGTTGTCGATAATAGTTCAAATAAATCGACCAGATCATGCGCCATCTGGGTGTTGAATGCGTTGGCAAAATTGGGCCGATTGAGTGTAACCATAGCCACATGAGGTGCCGCCATCTCGACTAGAATGGTTTCATACGCACTGGCCTCAAAGAGTCTATCCACCATGTTATTATTTGTCCCTATCCCAATATTTATCCCAATATTTATCCCAATATTTATCCCTGTATTTATCCCTGTATTTGTCCCTGTACTAGTACCAGTATCTATATTTTTACTAGTCATCATATAATTGCCTTTTCAGCAAATTTCTCATTGCGCCGGATACGATCATAGCTGAACGGGGTCATGTCCAGCGAGCGGTATTCGCCATAGGTCAGATATTCGGCAATGGCGCGGCCCATCGCGGGTGATTGCTGGAGGCCGTGACCAGAAAATCCATTCAGGAAAATGAAATTCTCGACCTCATCATGTGGTCCCAAAACGGCATTATGGTCAAACACATTATAGGCATAGTGACCGGCCCATTCGCGAATGACTTTGATCGTCTCAAATTGTGGAATGCGATTGGCAATCACTGGCCAGATATGGTCCTGCCATAGGTCTAGATCCATGTCGAAATCATCATAATCCACCGCCGGATCATAATCGGAATGGCCACCGGCGAGATATGTTGCCGGCCCGTCTTGGCGGAAATGCACGCCGGAGGGATCGATCGTTAATGGCAGGTCGCGCATTAATGGCTCGGCGGCTTGGAAAATATAGCTAAAGCGTTTGCGCGGCTCTATCGGAATATCAATGCCCGCCATCGCCGCGGTGCGGGCGGCCCGTGGTCCAGAGGCATTGACCAACTGGCCGCAACTGATGTGCTCGCCAGTGCCAAGTGTCACAGTCTCGATTTTCGTTCCAGCGGCGTTCGTTCCCATCGCCACAACTTCGTTGGCGATATATTCAATGCCGCGCTCACCCGCCTGACGCCGCCACCAATCAAACACAGTACCGCCATCCCAATAGCCTTCATTATGCGTATTGATGCTGCCAAGAATGATGTCATCGACTTTATAAAAGGGATATTCGGCGGCAATTTCTTCCGGCTCCATCAATCGTGTGACCGCACCGGCCTCATGCTGGACGGTGATATTCTGGCGCAAAGTGGCGGCAAATTCATCATTATCGGCAAGATACATATAACCATAGCTCTGGATACCCAACTCTGGAACACGGTCATCATTGCCCATATAGCTACGGATATTGGTGATGTAATCCGCGGCGAATTGCGAAATCTGTACGTTGAGTTTGTTGCTGAATTGCTGGCGGATACAGCTATTGGTATGGGCGGTGGATGAATTGGCATAGCTCATATCGCGTTCCACCACTAGCACAGAACCGTCAAAATCAGGATTGTCAGTAAGGAACCAAGCGGTCGATGATCCCATCATCGCACCGCCCACAATCACGATGTCATAATGCCTAGCCTTTGGGCTATTATGTGATGCGCTCATGCTCATCTCTCCAAATCACTGGATTATTACCCAGATTAGTACAACGTCAATTCATCTACCTGTCACGTGATTGTTTTCAATCAAAGACAACTCATAGGCATATTACGGTGCGGCAAAGATCAATGGCTCAAGATCGGATAATTTACTGCTCGGCGCCTCTAATCCGATAATCGCATGGTGAATTTTCTCGGCCCGTGATTGGCCTATTATCGGCCGTGCAAAGGCATAATATTTTTCAATTATCTCATCATCGGATAGGGGATGTTCTGACCCGCCCCGGGCCGAGGTTTCACCCGATTCCAGAATGGTTCCGTCGTTAAGGGTTATGCGCGCATCGGCCCAGCGGCTATGGGGAAAGCGCTCGTTATAGATGGCGCGCTCGCCCGTTGTGATCCGGTCTATCATCGCGGTGACGTCACTATCATGGAGCCCGTCACCAGATATTTCCGGCAACCCAATACGGTCATGCACCACCATGCACGCCACCGCAAAGCCTAGCGAATATTGGGCCTTTGATGTGGTGTCGGGAATCCCAGAAAACAAGCAAGCGGCCTCGTGGAAGCTGTTAATCTTGATGCTGGCGATCTGGTCATGGGTAAATCCATGTGCGCGTTTCAATGACCGCACCGCGTCAATCGCGGGATGTGCCCAACGACAGATCGGATAGGGTTTTACATATTGCTCTTCCATGTACCATGTGGCGCCCATATCGCTCCACCATTGGGTTGCGGCGTCATCCTCAATGGTGATCGCCGGTGCGCCGGTAAAGCCTTGGCGCGCCATATGCACCGCCGACAGACCGGCCATTGCCCCCCACCCAGAACCATCATGCAACATTGTTGGGGTGGCGATCTCGCGCATCATCTGGCTTCGCGGGCCGTGATATTCGGCAATACCCAGAGCATGCCGCATTTCCAATGGATCCATCGCCAAGCCACGCGCGCACATCGCCACAACGCCCAGCGCATTCCATGCTCCGGAGGTGTGATAGTCGGCGACCGATGAATGCAAAGATATCGCCGCCCGTGACGCCACCTCATAGCCGGTAATGACAATCGCCAAGGCCTCTGGCCCACTCATATCAGGGCCTATTTCCATCAAGGCGGCTAGTGTCGGTAAAACCACAACCCCGACATGCCCTTTTGCCGGATTGAACCCATCATGTCCGTCGAGATTGTCAATTTGGCTGGCAAGAGCAAAGGCGGCGCCAGCAAAGCTAGTCTGGCGGCCATCAAACATCATCCGCGATGCTGTACTGTTATCACCGCTACCATAGAGCGCCACCGCCGTATTACGCGCAATAATACCCGCATCCATTGGCGCCGCGGCAATGGCAACCCCGATGGTATCGAGCATCATCAGCGCGGCGCGATGGCGTGTATATGTGGGAAAATCCATTGCTGCCCGGGTAAACACCATATGTTCGACCTGTGCCAGATTGTTATGTATCGCCTGATTGTCACTCATCGTTTGTCCTCCGAACAGCCTTCGCTCTCTATTGTTGCGGATTACCTCTCAAATCGCTTTCAGTTTGGCCATGTTTATGGCTAACATACCAGCAAATAAATGGTGGCTTATAGTTAGGTATTTCATGACAGTTAAACGTACCAAGGTGGCGATCATCGGCGCTGGCCCATCGGGATTATTGCTCGGGCGATTGCTGGATCTTGCCGGCATCGATAATATCGTGCTGGAGCGGCAGTCCGAGGATTATGTACTGAGCCGCATTCGGGCAGGCATTCTAGAGCAGACAACGGTTGATCTATTGCACCGCGCCGAGGCCGGTGACCGTTTGCGCCAAGAGGGCATTCCCCACCATGCGGTTCAACTTGCGTTTGACTATAAATCGATCCCGATTGGCCTGTCTGAGCATACCAATGGCAAAGTTGTCACTGCCTATGGCCAGACCGAGGTAACCAGAGATTTATGTGACGTTCGCGCCGCGAGCGGTGCGACCACGATTTATCAGGCCGATGATGTTGAGCTATTCGATTTTGACACGGACAGCCCTTATGTAACCTATTCCAAAGACGGCGTTTCGCATCGGATCGATTGTGATCTGATTGCTGGTTGTGATGGCTATCACGGGCCAAGCCGCGCCGCCGTGCCAAAGGGTGCCATCAAAACATATGAGAAAATTTATCCGTTTGGCTGGCTTGGCCTGTTGGCGGATACAAAGCCGGTTGCCACTGAAGTTGTCTATGCAAATACCGATCGCGGCTTTGCGCTTTGTTCGATGCGCTCGCACACACGCTCGCGCTATTACATCCAGTGTGATGTTGATGATGATGTTGCGAATTGGTCGGATGACGCGTTTTGGGACGAGCTACGCCGCCGCTTGCCGCCAGAAATGGCCGAGGCGATGGAAACAGGTCCATCTATAGAGAAATCAATTGCACCCTTGCGCAGTTTTGTCGCCGAGCCAATGTGTTTTGGCCGTTTGTTGCTGGCTGGTGATGCGGCGCATGTGGTTCCGCCAACGGGGGCCAAGGGGCTTAATCTTGCGGCGTCGGATATCCATTATCTATATGATGCGATGCTCTCGTTTTTTGCTGATAAGGACGCGTCTGCCTTGCCTGAATATTCGCGCCGTGCCCTAGACCGGGTTTGGAAAACCGAACGATTCTCATGGTGGCTCACAACGTTGACACACCGTTTTACTGACGATGCGTTCGAACAAAAAATGAAAGAAGCCGAACTCGCCTACATCACGACATCCGACGCGGGGCGTAAAATGGTGGCGGAAAATTATGTTGGTTTACCGCTCTGATATCTCCGGAATCTCTCTGGAGTCTCTCCGGAATTTCTCCGGAATTTGCCCGGAATTTACTGGAAATCTGACTGGGACTCTTATGGGTGGCGCTTTGTCGCAGATCACTATATATTTTGATACTTATATAGGTGAATCTAATGAACGACAAAGACAAAGCTATCATTGCAATTCTGGAGCGCGACGCGCGTGCACCGGTTAGCGACATTGCCAAGGCGGTCGGAATGTCCCGCGCCACGGTAAAGAGCAGGATCACTCGACTTGAAGAGGGTGGTGTCATTGCGGGCTATACGGTGATACGCGGTGATGTCGCCGAGACGTGCGGGATTTCTGGCTGGGCATTGATCGGTCTTTCGGCGAGTCATGCAGAAGCAGCGATTGCGGAAATTCGCCAGATTGAAGAGATCGTTCAGATTGACGCGACCAACGGTAAGTCTGATTTGGCTGTGGTCATTTCAACTGACACGCTTGATAGCTTTGACCGGACATTGACACAATTGCGCTCGATCGATGGTGTCGAAGACGTATCATCAAATCTGTTACTGCGCTCGCGGGTCTATAGCTAGGCCGTTGGGTCATCCTCTCAACCTCACTGTCGTCACAGCGGGCCTTATGACTGGTTGGGCTTTTTCTTTTTATTATCTTTGCGCTTAAACATCCGGCCGGTTTGTAGCGCATTATCCCCCAATTTTTGATGTACCTCATCGAGCGCCGCTTCAAGCTTGTTACGGCGTTCATCATCACCGCCGGCGAAATCGAGCAAATTTGCCGATTCTGGTGGGCCCAATTGATCCACGCCAAAACCAAGCAAGCGATAACGGCGGGTTCCGCCTATTTCGCGGATCAATAACTCACGCGCCACAGAAAAGAGTAAATGTGCCCGATCAGTATTGCCCGATAGGGTTTGGCTTCGCGTGAGGCTCTGATGGTTTGGCCGCTTTAGTTTGATCGTCACCCGCCCACCGGCAATCCCCTGCGCCTTTAGCCGCTTTGACACTTTCTGGCATAGGCTCTCCAACTCCGCCTCAAGCTCTTCCTGGGTTGATAAATCGCGGTTAAAGGTGGTTTCGTTTGAAATGCTCTTGGCCTCGCTGGTTGTGGTAACGATACGGCTATCGATACCGGCGGCGCGCTGTTGGATGGTGCTGGCTTGTTTGCCGATGATCTGGGTTAGGTGGCGCATATCGGCGGCGACCAGATCACCGCATGTATGAAACCCAGCCGCCTCAAGACGGGCCACTGCGGCGCGGCCAAGACCATAGATTACCGACACTGATTGCGGGGCCAGCCATGCCTTTGCCTCATCCATGCCAACAACGAAATACCCATCTGGTTTGTCCCGATCAGACGCCATCTTTGCCAGTGATTTTGTGCCGCTAAGACCAATCGAGACGGTGATGCCAATATCCTTGCGAATGCGCATTTGTAATTCATGCAGACTAACCGCCGGAGGGCCGCCATGAACCGCCTCGGTCCCGCCCATATCGAGAAAAGCCTCGTCAATAGAGAGCGGCTGGACCAATGGGGTTAAGGAAAACATTGCCTCGCGGATCTGTTTGCTGATCGCCACATAATGCGCCATGCGCGGTTTGATCACTATCGCATCGGGGCATTCCTTTAGCGCTTGCCATGTTGGCATCGCCGAGCGCACACCATATTGACGGGCAATATAACAGGCGGCGGCAACAACGCCGCGCTCAACCCCACCAACAATAACCGGCTTATCCGAAAGCGATTTGTCATCGCGCTTTTCCACGGACGCATAAAAGGCATCACAATCAATGTGGGCGATGCTTAGGGAAAACAGTTCGGCATGGGTTCGTATATTTGTCGATCCACAGCCCGGGCACGTCGTCGGCGGCGTCGCACCGCCAATCTGTCCGGCAATGCCACAAGACCGGCATAACATGGGAAATGATGAATGCATTATCGCTGCCAATGATCGATTAGATGGGTCCTAGCATGACCGATCCGGGCCGATAAATCCATCATCATCACAAGAGTATTATAGGCTATTTTATAGGCGCCCTGCCGCGGCAAATAGCTGTGATGCTTCGCTGGCCCTGGCCTCGTTATTGGCGGCGATAGTGCCGTCACGCATTATCATCGAATTTTCAAAGCCAACACGCACCTTGCCGCCAGCCGCGATCGCCGCATCAAGACAGGCGGCTTCTTCGGTGGCAAAGGCGCATATCGCCCAATCGGCATCAATGCCGGCGCTCGCAACCTCATCTAGAAACGGCACCAGCAAATCAGGGTGGCTAACGGCACCAGTATAATGACCAAGCACAAATAGGCACCATGGTTTGTGATTATGCGACGCGGGCAATTGCGCCAATAATTTACCCAGTAAGACAACGTCCTCGGGGGCATAACAGATATGTTGGACGCGAATACCGGCATCGGCCATCCATCCATAAAACCGCACATCATCGGCATCTGGCTGGCGCGATGGGATCATTTCACTCACGCCGACAGAGGCGCCGGGCGGCATCACATCGCGGATCAATTGGCGCATATCATCGGGATTGTACAGACCGACTGTTTCGGTGGTGATCTGTAGATGTAATTGCGGGCAAAGACGGCCCATCTCGGCAAGGCCTTCGCGATATTGCCCAACATCAAAAACATGCTTGTCATCGTCATCACGAACATGAAAATGAATGGCTCCGGCGCCCGCTTTGTGACAGGCAAGGGCAGTTTGTGCAACCTCGGCAACACTAATCGGGATGGCCGGATGGTCGGCCTTCACCTTGCGCGCCCCATTTGGCGCAATCATAATGTTGGGTAATGGTGCACTCATCCAATCGGTCATGTTCTATCCTTGCGCATCCAAGGCCATCAGCCAAGCCTCGATTATGAGGCGGTGATTTTTTTATTCGGATCATAGAATGGCTTTGGCACAATTTTACCGTTGCGGGTTTCGCCAAGCTCCTCCAGCACGATGGTAACGCCCGTTCCGATGTCCTGATGGCTGGCATCGACCATTGCCAGTGCGATATTGGCCTCTAGGCGCGGCGAGTAAATGGCCGAGGTGACATGCCCGATATGTGTGCCATCACCAAGCATAATTGACCAGAATTTGTTATTTGGTCCGGCTAGGGGCGGCCCGTCAATTTCAATGCCGATTTGCTGGCGGCTAACACCCTGTTGTTTGATCTTTGCCAAGGCCGCTTTGCCAACAAAATCGGCTGGCATTTCCAGATCAACAAGACGATCAAGACCAAGCTCGAATGGGTTTGTGTTGATGTCGATATCGGCATGATAGGATTGCATGCCACCTTCGATCCGGCGTATGGACGAGGTGTGACCGGGGACCAGACCATGGGCTTTGCCAGCCGCCATTAGGCGTTCCCATAAATCATCGCCCTTGGTGCCATCGGTTAGAAAAATCTCATAGCCAAGCTCACTCGACCATCCGGTGCGCGAAACCACTACGGGTATGTCATCCAGCATCGTTTCCTTAAACCAGTAATATTTCAAATCGGCAATCTCATCACCAAAAACATCGCGGATTATGTCTCGGGAATTTGGCCCTTGGAGTTGTAGCGGCGATACATCTGGCTCGATGATGGTGACATCCATCCCGGCATGCACCGCAACTCCCTTTGCCCAGAGCAAAGCGTCAGTGTCGGCAAGCGAAATCCAGAAATGATTTTCGGCGAGGCGTAGCAAAACAGGGTCATTGATAATGCCCCCATGCTGGTCCGTGATTAGAATATATTTGGCCTGACCAACCTGCATTTTGGACAGGTTGCGCGGGGTTAAATATTGGACGAACCGCGCCGCATCCGGTCCGGTTACTTCAACCTGACGTTCAACTGACACATCACAGAGGATCGCATCATTGATCAGCGACCAGAAATTGTCTTCCGGACTGCCAAAATCACGCGGGATATACATGTGATTATAGACCGAATAGCCCTTTGCCCCCCAACGCTGGGTTGCGTTAAAAAATGGTGACCGGCGTATCTGTGTGCCAAAGCCAACCGCACCGATAGGGTTATTTGTCATATTCATCACCTGTCTAAGCGTCTAAATCTAATAGACGCTAGCGTAAGCTAAACATGGCAAGCGTTCTAAACGCGACCAAATATCAGGAGAAACAGCGAATATTGGGCGGCCTACCATGCTTTTATGGTGATTTAGTTGGCATTTCGGCCCCGTTTTGGCCCGGTATTTAGGCCAGGTATTTAGGCCATGTATTTAGGCCATGTATTGGCAGGTATTTTATAATGTCACAAATCTTTAACAAAACTATCATGCAACTGTAATATTACTGGATGATTATGCCCCCGCGTTGGATGCAATTTCAATTTTCCAGTAGGAGTAACACCATGCGTTTACCAGTATCTGCACTTATGCTTTTGACGGCAACGGCCTTGCCTCTATCTGCCAATGCCCGCGATTACATCAGCATCGCAGGGTCTTCAACCGTATTGCCATTTGCCACAATCGTGGCCGAGGAACTGGGCAACAACCCGTCTTTTAAAACACCTATTGTCGAATCTGGTGGATCATCAGTTGGCAAAAAGGGCGTTTGTGATGGCGTTGGCACTGAATTTATCGATATCGGTAACGCCTCATCTCGGATGAAGGTGGGTGAGCTGGAATATTGTAACAATAACGGCGTCAAGCTAACCGAAATCAAAGTCGGTTATGACGGCATCGTGGTTGCTGGCTCGAAAAAGGGCACATTGCTGGATATCTCCACAGAGGACCTTGCCAGAGCGTTGATTGCAAAAGTGCCGAATGCGGCTGGTGAACTGGTGCCAAACCCCTATAAAACATGGGCCGAGATTAACCCTGATCTGCCCGATTTGCCGATCCGTGTGTACGGCCCGCCAACAACATCTGGCACCCGCGCCTCCTATGCCGAATTGGTCAATGAAAAGGGCTATTGTAAAAAGGACGCCGCCGTCATGGCCGCGCTGAAGGCGGCTGGACAAAAGGCCAAAACATGCCGCGCGATGCGTACAGACGGCGCCTATATCGAGGCTGGCGAGCAGGATAATCTGATTGTGCAGAAACTACAGGAAGATCCGACCGCCTATGGTATTTTCGGATTTTCATATCTCGATCAGAACGCCGATTCGATCCAGGGTGCGGTGATCAATGGTAGCGAGCCGAGTTTTGATAACATTGCCGATGGCAATTACGACGTGTCCCGCGCCCTTTATCTTTACGTCAAGCATCAGCATGTCGGTGTGATCCCGGGATTGCCGGAATACTTGAGAGAATGGACCAAGCATTGGGACGAAGATGGTGTACTATCAGATGCCGGTATGATCCCGTTGCCAGATGATGAACGCGCCGCCGTTAAAGCCGCGATGAAGGAGCTTCCTTTGTTAACTGCGGACATGCTAAACTAAGGTCGCGAATTGCGTGATTGCATGGGGTCCATTTCGTGGGCCCCATATTTCCGTTAAGCCCCCAATGGTCCTGTGTGACCGTGTGTAGTAGAGAATTTAAGAGGCGCCGGTGTCGACATTCTATATTGCCATTACCGTCCTTATTATCGGATTGGCATATTTCTACAGCGCCCAGCGTAGTGCCCAGCATTTGCGCCAGGCACAGGGTTCGCGGCTCCATTCTTTGCCTCATTATCACGGCATGTTTGCCGCCTTGCTGGCAACATTGCCGGCCTATGCATTGCTGGTCACAATGGCGATTGGCGATGATCTTGTGTTCGATGCGATGGCGCTGGAATTTGTCCCGGCGGATGTGCGGCTAGCCGAATCATTCAATGAAATTATTGTCCTTGCCCAGATTAACAATGTGGTTGATGGGGTGAATTTTGGCGACCAGCCGGAATGGGTGCTAAATGCGGCGGTGGCATGGGGCGGTTGGGCCGAGACCTCGGCAAACCTCACTACGATCCTATGTTTGGCGCTGGCCCTGATTGGTGGAATGATTGGCTATCGCCGGATCAATCCTGAATTCCGGTCACGCAATGCGGTAGAGCGGATTGTGCTGGTGATCCTCGCCTCAAGCTCGGCGATTGCGATCCTAACAACCCTTGGCATTGTGTTTTCGGTGATCTTTGAATCACTGCGGTTCTTTGCATTGGTGCCAATTTCTGAATTTCTATTCGGCACATCATGGAACCCGCAATTTGAGGGGGCCGAGCGGGCTGGTTCGGGCGGCGGCGAGGCGGTCTATGGATCGGTGCCACTATTTGCCGGTACCTTGCTGATATCGCTGGTCGCCCTTAGCATCGCGGTTCCCGTTGGCTTGTTTAGCGCCATTTACCTATCCGAATATGCAACATCAAGAGTGCGCTCAATTGTAAAGCCATTGATGGAATTGCTGGCCGGTGTGCCGACTGTTGTCTATGGATTTTTTGCGGCCTTGACAGTGGCGCCCTTTGTGCGCTCGACGGGCTTGTCACTCGGGCTTGATGTGGCCTCTGAATCGGCATTGGCGGCGGGACTTGTGATGGGGATTATGATTATTCCATTTGTGTCATCACTGTCGGATGATGTTATCAACGCGGTTCCACAATCCTTGCGCGATGCGGCCTATGGTCTTGGTAGCACCAAGAGCGAAGCAATCCGTCAGGTGGTTCTACCAGCGGCATTGCCGGGCGTTGTGGCGTCGGTTCTGTTGGCGGTCTCGCGGGCCGTGGGTGAAACAATGATCGTGGTGATGGCGGCGGGTCTTGCGGCCAATTTGTCGATGAACCCGCTGGATGCGGTAACCACCGTGACCTCACAGATTGTGACCATTCTGGTTGGTGATCAGGAATTTGAGTCGGCAAAGACGCTATCGGCCTTTGCCCTCGCGCTCACATTGATTGCCATTACCCTCATGCTCAATTTGATCGCCCTGCAGATCGTGAAAAAATACCGAGAGCAATATGACTAGAGATAACGGACTTTTATCACCGGAAGAAGCTGCCCGTCTGGTCGCCGCAAAAATGGCTGAGCGCAACAAGAGCGAACGCCGTTTCAGGTTTCTAGGACGCGCCGCAATTGCCATCGCTCTCACCTTTCTGGTGATTTTGATGGTGTCGATCTTTAGCAAAGGCATCCCAGGTTTCTTTCAGCATTACGTCACACTCGAAGTTCCATTGGACCGTGAAAAGCTGGATCCTGAGGGTAATCTCTCGGTGCAATCTCTTTATGATGGCGATGCGCGTGGCACCATTCGCGCGGCGCTTTATGCGGCGGTTGATGCCTCTGGGCGGCGTGATCGCAAGGCCGCTGGCAAGATTATTTCCGCTGGTGCCGAGGCACGGCTTCGCCGGATGATTGCAGATAACCCAAGAATTTTAGGAACCACCCAAGAGATCCGCTTTGCCGTGGATGATGATGTGGATAGTTTCCTGCGCGGTTTTATCAAGCGTGAAACCCCACAGAGCGAACGCCGTATTGACGATAAGATGATCGGGTTTATTGACCAGCTTGCGGCTGATGGGCGAATTTCTTACGAGCTGTCTGACTATCTGTTCTTTGGTAGTGCATCGCGCAATGCCGAGATGGCCGGTATTTATGGTGCGTTCATTGGCTCTATTCTCACCTTGTCGATATGTCTGGTTCTGGCCTTTCCGGTTGGTGTGGCAACGGCGGTTTACCTTGAGGAAATTGCCCCGAAAAACCGCATTACCGAGCTGATTGAAATCAACATTAACAATCTGGCGGCGGTGCCTTCAGTGGTCTTTGGTATTTTGGGTCTGGCTATTTTCATTGGTGTGTTTGGGATGCCGCGTTCGATCCCTCTAGTGGGTGGTGTGGTGTTGTCTTTGATGACCTTGCCGACAATTATTATTTCATCACGCGCGGCCATTCGCGCGGTTCCGCCATCGGTTCGTGATGCGGCGTTGGGCATTGGCGCGTCAAAAATGCAGACGATTTTCCATCATGTTATTCCGCTGGCGATGCCGGGGATGTTGACCGGAACGATCATTGGTATGGCACAGGCACTAGGTGAGACCGCGCCGCTATTGATGATTGGTATGGTCGCCTTTATCGTTGATGTCCCGGGAAGCGTTACTGACCCCGGAACAGTTTTGCCGGTGCAAATTTTCATGTGGGCAGATTTCGCCGAGCGGATGTTTGTGCAAAAAACCAGTGCGGCCATTATTGTCCTGCTGGCGTTTTTGGTGACGATGAATGCCGCCGCAATTTTAATCCGCAAAAAGCTGGAACGCCGCTGGTAAGCGAGCATTAGTAAACAGGATAGAGTCATGACAGACGATCAAAACATCGCGCAAGAGGAAAAGCCAGATTTGGCAAGTGGGCAATTGCCGGATCATACAATTGGCGAGATATATTCCGCTAATCCGCGGATGTCGGCGCGTAATGTGAATGTGTTTTATGGCGATAAATGCGCCATCGAGGATGTCACTCTGGACATTGCCGAACGCGAAGTGATCTCGTTTATCGGGCCATCTGGTTGCGGTAAATCGACCTTTTTGCGTTGTTTGAACCGGATGAATGACACCATTGATATCTGCCGCGTCGAGGGCGAGATTTCCCTTGATGGACAGAACATCTATGCGCCGGAAGTCGATGTGGTGCCACTGCGTGCCCGTGTCGGGATGGTGTTCCAAAAGCCGAACCCGTTTCCAAAATCGATCTTTGATAATGTCGCCTATGGTCCCCGTATTCATGGTCTGGCGGCGGATCGTCACCAGCTTGATGCGATCGTTGCGGAATCTCTGGAGCGCGCCGGATTGTGGAACGAGGTAAAGGACCGTCTGACCCAGCCTGGAACCGGATTATCAGGTGGCCAGCAACAGCGCCTCTGCATTGCTCGCGCCATCGCCGTTAGCCCTGAAGTGATCTTGATGGACGAGCCATGTTCTGCGCTGGATCCGATTGCAACGGCAAAGATCGAAGAGCTAATCCATGAATTAAGCACGCAATTCACCATCGTCATTGTAACCCATTCGATGCAACAGGCCGCGCGGGTATCCCAGCGTACCGCCTATTTTCACCTAGGCCGTTTGGTCGAGGTTGGGGAAACCGCAAAGGTGTTTTCAAATCCGCAACATGAGATGACAGAAAATTACATCACTGGCCGCTTTGGTTAAATCCAGAGCAATGGCGCCAGCCTAAAACCAGCGAATTTGTTTAACCCCGCCAGGTTTGCTATCACTATTCATATGGCGATGTGGGTGATGAGCCGCGATGGTGAAAACCAGACGACTAACCAATTAGGCTAACCAATTAGGCTAACCAATTATAAAAGTGTGATCAGGAAATAAAGATGACCAATTCAATTCATACAAGCTCAGCCTTTGAAAATGATTTGTCTCACCTTAATGAGATGATCGGCGATCTTGGTGGGCTGGCGCGCAAACAGTTGCGCTCATCGATCAAGGCTTTGTCTGATTATCGGATTTCAAAGATCGATAAGCTCATCAAGCGTGACGAAAAGCTTGACCGGCTGGAGAGTGAGATTGTTGAAAAGGCGATGGAGATCATTGCCATTCGCTCGCCGCGTGCGGGTGATTTGCGGCGGGTTATCGTTGCCGCCAATGCCGCCACTATCCTAGAGCGGGTCGGCGATTATTCGCGCAATACCGGCAACCGGATCAAAACAATCATGGCCATGCAGAATGAAGGATTACCGTTCGATCAGCTCCATGCGATGGGCAGTTTGGTTGCGGAAATGCTGAGTGACGTGCTCGAAGCGCACCGCACAAGCAATGTTGAATTGGCGTTACAGATCCGTGAGTCTGACGTTAATGTTGATGAGATGAACACTGAAATCTATCGCAATGTGATTGCGTTGATGCAGTCCCAGCCAGAGTTGGTTCCGGCTGGCGTGCATACGCTATTCATCGCCAAGAATTATGAACGCATGGGTGATTACGCAACCAGTATCGCCGAGCAGGTTCATTATATGGCGACGAATGAAATGCCGGAGAGTTTCCGGCCAAAGGCGGATTTGACGAGCTGGCTGCTTGATGAGGTCTAACCACTAGGCAAACGTATCCTCGGCATCATCGACATTATTGGCATTATGGGAAGGGAATTAGAATGGATAAGAATACATCGCTGGTTTCCAAAAGCCTTGATGAAGATGGTGTTCTGCGCCTCACTTTGAATGATCCGGCGACCCGCAATTCCCTGTCCGAGGCGATGCTATCGGCACTGGCAAATGCGCTTCATGATGCGGCGGGTGACGCGGCGGTTCGGGTGATTGTGCTGGCGGCCAATGGACCGGTCTTTTGCGCGGGTCATAATCTAAAGGAAATGACCGCCGCACGGTCCAACCCAGATGATCAGGGGCGGGCATATTTCACCAAAATTCTCGGGCAATGTTCGGCCGTTATGCAATCGATTCCGGCCCATCCAAAGCCGATCATCGCCGAGATTGCCGGAACAGCAACGGCGGCAGGGTGCCAATTGGTCGCCAGTTGTGATCTGGCGATTGCCGCGGATGATGCAAAATTTTCAACACCGGGGGTTCATATCGGGCTGTTTTGTTCGACCCCGATGGTTGCGCTATCACGTTCTGTTAGCCAGAAACATGCGATGGAAATGCTGTTAACCGGTGATTTTGTACCGGCGGCGCGGGCGGCGGAAATCGGCTTGGTTAATTATGCTGTTCCCAATCATGCGCTCACCGACAGGGTGATGGAAATGGCCCGCAAGATTGCGAAAAAATCGACCGCAACAATCGGCTTTGGCAAACCTGCTTTTTATGCGCAGGCGGAAAAATCATTGGCTGATGCGTATGATTATGCCGCGGCGGTGATGGTGGAAAACATGCTATGCGATGACGCCCGTGAAGGCATTGGCGCCTTTATCGAAAAACGCCCACCATCTTGGAACGATAAATAAAAATCGGTTCCCTCTTGCTTATTACGGTTAGTCGGTTCTAGCGTGATGAATGCATGTGCTTCGTCATTGAAGTGATAAAGAGGGATATGATGACATTTCATACTGACCCAGAGAAAGACCGCGACGCGCCCTTTATGGTTGGGCCGTCCACATTGCATGGTGATGGGCATGGTGATGGGCATGGTGATGGTCTTCGCACCTACCGGATGCTTATTGATGGCAAGTGGGTTGATGCTAGCGATGGCGCGGTGTTCGAAAGTGTTAATCCGACGAATGGCCAAGTGTGGTCGCGGGTGCAAGAGGCTACGGCGGATGATGTGGACAAGGCCGTTCGCGCCGCTGATGCCGCCCTTTATCACGGGCCTTGGGGCCGTATGAGTGCAACCGAGCGTGGCCATTGTTTGCGCCGACTTGGTGATTTGCTAGCGGCAAATTGTGAAACGCTGGGGGCGGTTGAAACCATAGATACTGGCAAAATGTTCAAGGAAACCCGCTGGCAGGCCAAATATATTGCTGAATATTTGCATTTCTACGCGGGCGCCGCAGACAAGGTTTCGGGCGAAACCCTACCTATCGATAAGCCAGATATGTTTGTCTTTACAGAGCGAGAGCCATTGGGCGTGATCGCCGCCATTGTGCCGTGGAATTCGCAATTATTCCTGAGCGCGGTAAAGATCGGTCCGGCATTGGCGGCTGGCAACACGATTGTTCTTAAGGCGTCTGAACATGCCAGCGCACCATTGCTAGAATTCGGTGCATTGATAGCCGAGGCCGGGATACCTGATGGCGTCGTCAATATTATCACGGGTCATGGCGAACCATGTGGAAAGATCCTGACATCGCACCCGTTGGTTGCGCGGATTTCCTTTACTGGCGGACCGGCATCAGCCCAGCATGTTATCCGTAATTCAGCCGAAAACTTTGCCGAGCTATCACTGGAGCTAGGCGGTAAGTCACCGTTCATTGTTTTTGATGATGCCGATATTGATAGCGCCGTGAACGGCTCGGTTGGCGGTATCTTTGCCGCTACGGGCCAGAGCTGTGTGGCTGGCTCACGGGTCTATCTGCATGAAGATATTGCAGATGAATTTCTGGCTAAAATGACGGCTGTTGCAAAGGGGATTACTATTGGTGATCCGCATGCAGAGGAAACTGAAATGGGGCCGCTTTGCACCACGGACCAGCGCGATCACATCGAGAGAGAAATTGCCTATGCAATAGAACAGGGTGGTCGGGTTTTGCATGGGGGCAAGCGTCCAGCCGACATGGATGGCTATTATTTTGAGCCAACGATTATTGAATGCCCGCGTCAAGATATGCGCATTGTCGACACTGAATTATTTGGTCCGGTTCTATCGGTTGTGCGGTTTCGTGATGAGGACGAAGTGATAGCGATGGCAAATGACACCAAACATGGACTAGCGGCTGGTATCTTTACCCGCGACGGGGCGCGCTCTATGCGTGTTGCCAAAGCGGTACGGGCAGGCATTGTCTGGGTGAACACCTATCGGGTGATTTCACCGATTGCTGAATTTGGTGGGGCTAAAAACTCGGGCTATGGTCGCGAGAGTGGTTTTCAGGCATTGTATGATTACACACGTCCGAAAACGGTTTGGGTCAATACGTCATCAGAACCACTGGCGAGCCAGTTTGTAGCGCGATAGGAACGGCGGATGAAGTTTCAGCTAGCGATTAACTTGGAACGGATGAATAGCGAAACAGACATGCGCGCTGTTCGTGATCATACGTTGGAGATGGTTAAAATCGCTGACCGCGCCGGTTTTGAAATTGTCTGGGCGGCAGAGCATCATGCGCTAGAAATGACAATTGCGCCTAACCCGTTTCAGCTATTGACGTGGTGGGGTGACCATACCGAAAACATCGGCCTTGGCTGCGGTGTGGCGAATGCCTCTTACTGGCACCCGATCAATATTGCAGGTGAAGCGGCGATGCTTGATTTGTTATCGGGTGGCCGGATGAATTTCGGTTTGGGTTCAGGTGCCTATCAACGCGAATTTGACCGTATGCATCCAGGTTTGGATCAAAAGGACGGTTATAAATATGTACAGGAAATGTTGCCGCTTGTCCGTGCATTGTGGCAAGGCGATGTCACGCATGATGGTGAAATCTGGCAATTCCCAAGATCTACGTCGGTTCCAAAGCCATTGCAATCTACAGTCCCTGTCTGGGTTGCCGCACGTTCGCCGATAACTTTTGATTATGCCGTTGAAAACCACTGCAACATTATGAGTTGGCCGCTAACCATGCCGTTTAGTGAGGCCGAGAAATACCGCGAACAGCTAGATGACGCGATCGCCAAAGCAGACAATGGCTGGGATGGTCAATTCGCGATGATGCGTCATTGCTGTGTTTACGCAAATGATGCGGACCGTGCCGCGGCGTTGGCCGCCATTCGAAATGTGTTATCGCTCTTCGGTAATCTGATGCTGAAAAAAGGCGATGTTGTGAATGGCTTTCCTGACCCCGTTCCCCTAGAGGCGCTAGAGGGTAATGTTCGTGTTGATCCTGCCATGCTTGAGGAAAACCTCATGTTTGGTTCGCCAACGCAAATTATCGAAAAGCTCGGCAAATATCATGACATTGGCGTTGATAGTTATATTTATTATGCCTCCATGGGGCTTGGTATGGCCGAACAGAAACGCTCGCTGGCGTTATTCTGCGATGAAGTTATGCCAGCTTTCGCCTGACCAAGGGTGAGGAACCGACGTTTATGGATGTGAGCTTCACCACAGATGGCACCGCTTACCAATTCCATCCAGCGCGCGCTTTTGCCGGGGGTGACGCTGCACCGGTGATAGTGCTCATTCATGGTCTTGGCCTGACGATGGGAACATGGGATGATCATATCGAGGAATTGTCGCTGGATCATCGGGTGTTGCGCTATGATCTTGCCGGACATGGGCAATCGATCGCCCCGCACCGCACGCCTGATTTAACATTATATTCAGATCAATTGGCGAACCTTCTTGATGCTCTGGCTATTGCCCAATGCGCGGTTGTGGGGTTTTCCCTCGGTGGGATGATTAACCGGCGGTTTGCGATGGACTATCCGGACAGGGTTGGCGCGCTGGCGATCCTTAACGCGCCACATGAACGTGGTGATGAGGCCCAAGCATTGGTTGAACAGCGCGTGCGCGACACCCATAAAGGCGGCCCCGGTGCAACATTGGATGCCACCATAGAAAGGTGGTTCACGCCGTCTTTCATTGCCGAAAACGCCGCCACTATTGCGCGGGTACGCGGGTGGGTTCTGGCCAATGATGCCGACATCTATACTGCGTGCCGGATGGTTCTGGCGACAGGTGTCATCGAGTTAATCCGCCCCTCGCCGCCTATTACCCATCCGAGCATCGTCATTACCTGCGCCAATGACACCGGCAGCACCCCATCTATGACAGAGGCTATCGCCGCCGAAATTGCGGGGGCGCGGGCGGTAATCATTCCGCAGTTACAGCATATGGGTTTGATGGAAAACCCTGCATTATTTACCACACCAATTCTGGCGTTCTTGGCAGAAGTTAGGAAGTAACCATTATGAAACCATCAAAAAGCGAGACCCTCTCTGGAGGCCAAGCCGCTGTGCGGGCGCTACAGCTTGAGCAGACCAAATATGTGTTTGGCCTCATTGGGTCTGCGACGATGGAGATGTTTGATGCGCTATATGATGCTGACGATATTGGTTTTATCGGGGTCCATGACGAACGCACAGGTACGCATATGGCCGATGGTTATGCCCGCGCATCAGGTGAGGCAGGGGTGATATTGGCTGGTCAAAATGGCCCCGGCGCGACCAATCTTGTGACCGGTCTTTCACAGGCGAAGGCCGCTTTCTCACCGGTCGTATCCATCGCTGGCGCCCTATCTACCGAGCATCAATATCGTGATGCGTTTCAGGAAGTTGACCAGCAGGCGCTATTCACACCGGTAACAAAGAAAACATGGACCGTGCCAAGCGCTAGCAGGGTGCCGGAAATGTTCCGCGAGGGGTTTCGCACCGCGCTAACACCGCGCCGTGGTCCGGTCCAGATAAATTTGCCCCGCGATGTGCTGGCGGCGAGTGCGGAGTTTTCCGATTTTCAATCACCAAAACACTATCGCAATATGTCCGTTCCGGCGGCCGCGCCCTCGGCGATTACCGAGGCCGCCAATTTGCTAGCTGGGGCAAAAGCGCCGGTGATTATTGTAGGCGGCGGAATTAAAAATACCGAGGGGCATGAGGCTGCCATTGCGTTGGCAGACTTGTTGAATGCGCCCTTGGTCTCGGCGCCGGGGCATGGCGATGCAATTTCCTATGGGCACCCGCTTAATGCCGGCCAGATGGGGCCGCGCGGCAATCCGGTTGCCTCGCGCTTGGCCCGTGAGGCTGATGTTATTTTGGCTCTGGGTACGCGACTTGGTTTTAATTCGACATTTTATTCTTATGACAATATCAACCGCGATGCAGCGATCATTCATGTCGAACTGGAGCCAAGCGCGATTGGCCGATATTTTCCGATTGAGATTGGTATCTGGGCTGATGCGCCCACTTGTGCGCGCCAATTGGCGGCGGCAATTACCAAACAGCATAGCCGTGATGCGGTTGATAAATGGAGTGCGCAGTTTAGCGATGAGCGGGCCGCCTACCGGGCTAAACGCGATGCTGACGCGGTGCTGGATACCGCGCTGATCCAACCTTCTGGCCTGTTTAAAACCTTGCGTGGTGTGTTGCCAGAGGATGCGGCATTTACCATGGATGCGGGCACTTTGTGCCTACAAGCCACCGATGCGATGAATTACTGGCACCCTAAGTCACTCTTCACGCCGTTAGATTTTGGTCTGGTTGGTTTCTCCTTTGCCGCTGGGCTTGGGGTGAAATTGGCCCAGCCCGAACGGACGGTGATCTCGATGATGGGTGATGGTGGGTTTGGGATGACAATATCCGAGCTAAGCACAGCCGTGGATCACAATATCAACACCGTTACAATTGTCATGAATAACGGTTCATGGGGGGCAGAAAAAGCCTATCAGCGTGATTTCTTCCAAGGCCGCTATATTGGCGCGGATGTGTCTAGCCCCGCTTTTGATCAGGCGGCCGAACTCTATGGGGCGGCGGGTTTCAAAGTGGATCATCTGGATCAAATAGGTGACGCGGTGTCGGCGGCGTTGGCAAGTGACCGTCCGGCAGTGATCGATGTGTCGGTCGACCCGGCGGCATTATACAGTTTCCGGCGTGACAGTTTCAAACATAGGGGCGGTTGAGATGAGTGATGACAGCAAAGATTATCCAGCAACAAAGGCGCATATTGCCAAGGGTGACTGGAATCCTTTATGGGATGAATTGCGCAAATTAGATCCAGATTACCTTGAGGCGTTTTTGAATTTTCGTAGCATCCCCCATGAAAAAGGGCCGCTTCCGCAAAAATATAAAGAGCTAATCATGATAGCCATCAATGCCGCGACCACGCATCTATATGGTCCGGGCACGCGGCGTCATATGCAAAACGCATTAAAGGCAGGGGCAACTAAGGAAGAGATTTTCGAGACCATCCAGCTCACTAGTGTTATGGGCATTCATTCGATGAATCTGGCGGTTCCGATGCTGATCGAAGAAGTTGCAAAAGCTGATGAGGCTAAAAGCTAATTGCTGGCCCTATTCGCTCACCACGCTCTTGCTTAGTGCCTTTATCGCGGCTGAGGTCGGGATGATTTTGGTCGAGATGAATTCTTCATGATTCTTTTCAACCGTATCCAGATCATAGCGGTAATTGACCATGAGGCCGACCGATTGCGCGATGCCTTTCGTCGATAGATCACCGTCAAAATTCATCTGCTCTAGCTGGGCGCCATTACCAATGTGAAACCGTGCGACAGGGTCATTAGGCATGCCGTCCTTGCGGGTGGATTCCGTGAAATAGCGGATCGCCGCCTGCTGGACCAGTTGTTTGACTTCATCAGCGCGGGGATCGGACGCGGCGTTGATACGCTCTAGCAACACCGGCTCATGCCGTGTCATCCAATTGACGAGGCCGGGAACGGGCGACAGGGTGAGGAAATGCCGGAGGTTCTCAAATTCCTGCTTTAGCTCCTGCGCCACGGTTTTAATCAGGAAGTTACCAAAGGAAATGCCTGCCAGACCCTCTTGGCAATTTGAAATCGAATAGAAAACAGCCGTATCGGCGGCAAGGGCGCTTCTTTCCTCGCGGCTAAGATCAAGCAGATTATCAATCCGATCCGGGGTTTCATTCATCAACGCCACCTCGACAAAAATCAGTGGCTCGTCAGGCATTGCCGGATGGAAAAAGGCAAAACAGCGCCGGTCCTCAGGGGCAAGTCTGGCCCGCAATTCATCC
>Ga0209138_1000750_pt1 | contig 29852 bp, 32 predicted proteins | sample SaaInl3SG_22_DNA_FD_184645 | JGI IMG/M metagenome (GOLD analysis project Ga0209138, IMG submission 184645) | Marine microbial communities from expanding oxygen minimum zones in the Saanich Inlet - ESP_153SG_22_DNA (SPAdes) (version 2) | ecosystem: Environmental > Aquatic > Marine > Intertidal...
AATACGTACATCGCAGCCTATACCATTGCTATAAACCTTTGGTTTTTTGCTGCCTTCGCAGTCGATGGATATTCCAGTGCAGGAAACATCCTATCCGGAAAATTGTTTGGAGCCAAAAACTATAAACTCCTCTTACAGCTAAGCAACCAACTCATAAAATACGCCCTTATTGTAGGGGTCATTATGGGCGGCATTGGAGCGTTGCTATACAAACCCATTGGAGTGACATTTACGAATGACTCTGAAGTGTTGGCTCAGTTTTATGACATCTTTTGGATTGTGTTACTAATGCAGCCTATTTGTGCGGTAGCATTTGTCTTTGATGGCATTTTTAAAGGACTTGGAAACATGAAAGACCTAAGAAATGTATTATTACTTACAACCTTATTTGTGTTTTTGCCAGTGATTTTTATTCTTGATTCCTACGGATGGAAGCTCTACGGGGTTTTTACCGCTTATACCTTATGGATGATTGCTAGAGGTGTCCCTCTCATAATAAAATTTAGAAAACAATTTTTACCGCTTGTTCAAAACCATTAACTTTGTATAGAACTAAAAATTGACTAGACACCAAAAACACCAATGAGCAGTATTCGAATAACAAAACAATTTTCTTTTGAAACAGGACATGCTCTTTATGGGTATGATGGGAAGTGCAAAAATGTGCATGGGCACAGCTATCGTTTAGATGTAACTGTCATTGGACAACCTATTTCAGATAATACCCATGTAAAATTTGGAATGGTGATTGATTTTTCTGATTTAAAAAAAATCATCACAGAAGAGATTGTAAACGTTTTTGACCATGCTACCGTGTTTAACAAAAATACCCCCCATGTAGAATTGGCAAAAGAACTTTCGGATCGTGGGCACAATGTACTTCTAGTCGATTATCAACCTACCAGTGAAATGATGGTAATAGATTTTGCCGATAAGATTAAAAAAAGATTGCCTGATACTATAAAATTATATGCTCTCAAACTGCAAGAAACCGCCACAAGTTTTGCAGAATGGTATGCAAGTGACAACTAACCGTTTTATATGACATCGTTAAAAATTCCGAAAGGGAAAAAAATATACTTTGCTTCTGACAACCATCTTGGTGCGCCTACGGCAAAAGAATCTATGCCCCGCGAAAAAAAATTCGTGCGATGGTTGGATTCGATCAAACATGATGCAGATACTATTTTTTTATTAGGAGATTTATTTGATTTTTGGTTTGAATATAAATATGTAATCCCTAAAGGGTTTACACGTGTTTTAGGAAAATTGGCAGAGTTGAGCGATCAAGGGATCAAAATTCATTTCTTTGTAGGAAATCATGACTTGTGGATGAATGGATATTTTGAAGAAGAATTGGGCATTACCGTCCACCATCAACCTCAAGAATTTACATTTAACTCTACCTCTTTTTTTATTGGTCATGGCGATGGACTTGGTCCTTACGACAAAGGGTTCAAACGCCTTAAAAAAGTGTTTACAAACTCCTTTTTTAAATGGATGTATCGATGGATTCACCCAGATATTGGAGTGCGATTTGCGCAATACATGTCCGTTAAAAATAAAGTCATTTCAGGAGATGAAGATGTAAAATTTCTTGGAAATGAAAAAGAATGGTTGGTGCAATACTGCCAAAAAAAATTAGAAGAAAAACACAGGGATTATTTTGTGTTTGGACACCGCCATTTACCATTAGATATTGCTCTTAACGACCAATCTAAATACATTAATCTTGGAGATTGGATTGAGTATTATACTTACGCTGTTTTTGAAAATGACACACTAATACTGAAAGAGTTTTAAAATCCCTATTAGTTCACAATTTTCGACTAAATCTTTCATAAGATTATTATTTTATGTTTTTTTGAGAAAAAATTGTAGATTTATCAAAATTAACCAATGGACACATCTAAATTATCAGGTTTTGCCTCTATTTCATTAGAAGAAATGAATGGTGTTTCATTATTGAAACGTGTGGACACGAAGTTTCTGACAACTAGTTCTGAGTTGTCTAAACTCTTACCATTCTTGTATTCTGATTATCAGATTTTAGAAATTGACGGAAATCGGTTAATGAATTATTCCACTCTTTACTTTGACACAAAAGATTTTCATTGCTATAAAGAGCACCACAACGGAAAAGCAAAACGTCAAAAAATTAGAATTAGACGGTATGAGGAGTCGGACATTTGTTTTTTAGAAGTTAAAGAAAAACAAAACACTGGAATGACCAATAAGGTCCGTTGTTCAATTGATGATTTTGAAACAATATTATCAACAGAATCAAAAAAATTCATCAGAAAGGTCACCAAAAAGAACTTGGAATTAGAACCCGCTTTACATAATTATTTTCAACGTTTTACATTGGTAAACACGCAACGATCCGAACGTGTGACCATTGATATCGGTTTGGAATATAAAAAAGATACAACCACAAAAAAATTTAAAAATGTGGTCGTTATTGAAGTAAAACAAGAAAAACAAAACACAAAAACTCCTGTTTATAGCACACTTAAATCCAACAGAATTAGAACTGTTAGCTTTAGCAAATACTGCATGGGTGTTGCAACTATTTTTTCGAGTGTGAAATCAAATAAGTTTAAAGAAATGAACTTAAAAATTAACCAATTAAATAACTAAAATGGAACTACTAGGCATTCCTTTATTCGATGACGATTTTTATAAAATGATGATTCGATTTTTATTGAATTTATTTTTCCTGACTGGAGTTGTTAAATTCATCTACTACAAACACAGTCGGAAAAGAGAATATCTATTCACATTCTTCCTTATTGGAATTGTTGTTTACTTTTTATGCTTTACATTAAAAAAGTATGAATTGGATCTCGGAATGGCTTTGGGATTGTTTGCTATTTTTGGCATCATCCGTTATAGAACACTGCCTTTAGAGGTTAAAGAAATGACCTATCTATTTGTGGTAATTGGCATCTCTGTGATGAATGCCCTTTCAAACAAAAAAATGAGTTATGCAGAGATTATCGCTGCCAATTCAATTATACTTTTGGCATTGTACTTACTCGAACGCTATTGGGCTCAAACAGAAATATTCTCTAAAGAAGTAACTTATGAAATTATTGAAAATATCCGCCCTGAAAATCATGACCTCCTCAAAGCCGACTTAGAAAAAAGACTTGGTATTGAAATCCTGAGCTTTGAAGTTGGAAATGTAAATTTCTTGAGAGATGTTGCCAAAATAACGGTCTATTATGAACTCTAATTTTAACTATGAATTTATCTAAACAACTTAAAACCGTATTGGCATTCATTATATGTTTGTTAACATCCTCTAATCAAATGTTGGCTCAAAACTCTAATGATTTAGAGGGGTGGAGTTCCGTACAGCTTAATCTAAGAGCAAGTGAAAAAATAGCCTTTTCCATTTCAGAACACCTTAGGTATCGAAATGACATTACGACTATGAGCACCTATTTTACACAAGTTGAAGGAAGTTACGAAGTCGTTAAAGATTTTGAATTAGGAGTCGGAGTGAGGTTTATTAAAAAGAATGATGATGTAGGCAAAAAACAAGGCCTTGAATCACATTTCAGATATCAATTTGATGCAAGCTTCAAACATGACATCAAAAAGATAGATCTGTATTACCGTCTTAGGTACCAAAATAGAAACGAGTTAGGATTTTCTGAAGAGGAAGGGGATATCGCCAAAGAACAACTCCGTCTGCAGTTTGGGGTTGGCTACAAAGTGCGTCCTGTTGATATCATTTTTAAGTTAAACGCAGAGTTTTTTAACACCTTCGTAGAAAAAACTATTGGCAATAAAATTGACCGACAAAGGTTTACGCTTTCGGCCTCAAGGAAGTTTAATAGATTTGGGAAAATAGCACTTTTCTACAGGATTCAAGATGATCTTAATGTTGAATTACTAAACAACACAGAAGGTACTGTTTCAAAATCGGTCTTAGGGTTTAAATACTCTTATAATTTAGATTTTAGAAAAAAGGGATAATCAACAAACAAACTCTAAATTATTAGTTTTGAGTTTCGTGTGCATTTAAATCTTTTTCTAAGTCTAACTTACGGAATGTAGGCGATACAATCGCAGTAGTAATCACTGTGATTAAGGTCATGGTTCCCCCAAAAACAACTGCCGTGACCGTTCCCATGAGTTTCGCTGTCACACCGCTTTCAAAAGCACCCAATTCATTTGAAGACCCTACAAACATGGAGTTTACAGATGATACACGCCCACGCATATGGTCGGGAGTTTTGAGTTGTAAAATTGTTTGTCTGATAACCATTGACACCCCATCTGTGACCCCACTAAAAAATAAGGCAACAACCGAAATCCAAAAAACAGAGGACAGTCCAAAGACAATAATACATACGCCAAAACTAAAAATTGCAGCTAGCAATTTGAGGCCTGCATTTTTGCTGATAGGAATGTAGGCCGTAACAAGCATGGTAAGAAACGCCCCAACAGCAGGAGCCGCTCGTAGCAACCCAAACCCTTCAGAACCAACTTTTAAAATGTCCTGCGCAAAAACTGGTAGAAGTGCTACAGCACCTCCAAAAAGAACCGCAATCATATCTAAGCTCAAAGCCCCTAAAATTGCTTTTGTTTTAAACACAAATCGAACACCTTCTTTTAAACTTTGTACAATAGGTTCTCCTATTTTGGGATTTAAAATTGGTTTGCGAGAAATCCCAAACAACAATACAAATGCCAAAACAACCAACCCAAACACAATACATAGCGACCAATGAACCCCTATCCAATTGATGGTAAAACCTGCAAAAGCAGGCCCTAATACAGAAGCCATTTGCCAGGTTGAACTGTTCCAAGTGGCAGCATTTGGATAGACTTTTTTAGGAACAATTAATGCAACAAGAGAAAAAATAGTGGGTCCAAAAAAGGCGCGCAATAAGCCTCCAAAAAACACAAAGGCATAAATTGAATACAGAATATATTTTGAGTCCCAATCAGATTCAACAGATGGGCTGGTTAAAAAGAAAAGTCCAAAACTAAGTAATGAAAAGAGGCCTATACATTTTAGGAGTAAGTTTCTTTTTTCACTTTGATCTACAATATGCCCAGCAAATAATGCCATACTAAAAGCTGGAATAATTTCCATAAGTCCAATAATTCCAAGAGATAGTGGGTCTTTGGTAAGTGTATAGACTTGCCATTCAATAATAATAAATTGCATGGACCAGCCAAAGACTAGGATAAATCGTAATAATAAAAAGACATTAAATTCTTTAAATCGAAGTGCTGCATAGGGATCTCTTTTTGCCATATTACGATTTAATACCTTTTAGTTTTAATTGTAAACTCACATGCCCATTCCATTCGTTTTCGTCGATTGAATAGACTACTTTAAAAGGCGTTTTAGATTTAATAATCGGTAAGTCAGTCCCTAAGCCAAAACCAATACCTGTAATTTTTTGACTGTCCTTTTGAGCGAGCGTTGCCCGTAGATGCGTTTGATCTTCACCAACACATTTTCCGTAGCCCGTATCCTGTACTCCAGAGGTCATAAAAACAGGAGACATGTTTTGAGGCCCAAAAGGAGCAAATTGTTTTAAAATTCTGTAAAATTTTGGAGTGATGGAATCAAAATTAATTTCGGCATCAATTTTAATTTCAGGCGTTTGAAGATGGTTGGGCAAAGTTGCTGAAACCTCAGCTTCAAATGCAGCTTTAAATGCCGGATAATTTTCTTCTTTAATCGTAAGTCCTGCGGCATACATATGTCCTCCAAATTGCTCTATTAAATGACTGCAATTTTCTAAGGCATTATAGACATCAAATCCTTTTACGGAACGTGCGGAAGCAGCTAAAAAATCGCCACTTTTTGTGAATACCAAGGTGGGACGATAATAGGTTTCTATAAGTCGAGAAGCGACAATTCCAATAACACCTTTATGCCAATCTTCCTGATACACAACAGACGTGGCGTTATTTGTTTCGTTCAATTGTTCTATTTGCAACAATGCTTCTTGTGTAATGCGTTTATCCGCATCACGACGGTTGGTATTAAAAATTTCTATTTCATTGGCTGCTACCTCGGCATTTTTAAAATTGGTTTCTTTCATCAGAGCGACTGCATAATTTCCATGTTTCATACGTCCTGCAGCATTGATGCGCGGGGCAATATTAAATACTACATCTGTGATGGTTAGCACCTCTTTTTTCATATGATTGATCAAGGCTTTAAACCCTGGACGAGGTTTGGAGTTTATGATTTGTAATCCAAAATACGCAAGGGTTCTGTTTTCGCCAACAATAGGAACGATGTCGGCACCAATTGCAGTGGCTACTAAATCTAAATACCCAACCAATGACTCCACAGATTCGCCATCTTTTGAGGCGAGGGCTTGAATCAATTTAAACCCTACTCCACAGCCACAAAGTTCTTTAAAAGGATACGTACAATCGGAGCGTTTTGGGTCTAAAATAGCAACTGCAGAGGGCAGTGTTTTTCCAGGACGGTGGTGATCACAAATAATAAAATCAATGCCTTTTTTCTTGGCATAGGCAACTTTGTCAATCGCTTTGACCCCACAGTCTAAAGCAATTATTAATGTAAAATCATTGTCTGATGCAAAATCAATCCCTTTATAGGATACGCCATAGCCTTCTTCATAACGGTCGGGAATATAGGTGGAAATCTGTGTGCTTTTTGTTTCTAGATAAGAAGCCATTAAGGCAACGGATGAAGTTCCATCTACATCATAATCGCCAAACACAAGTATCTGTTCGTTATTTTTTATAGCGTCTTTAATCCTAACAACGGCTTTGTCCATATCTTTCATCAGAAAAGGATCGTGCAAATCGGACCAACTGGGACGGAAAAACATTTTAGCAGCGTCAAAATCCTCAATACCTCTTTGGAGTAACAACTCAGCTATAGCCTTGTCTACGCCTAATTCAGTTGCTAAATTGACTGTTTTTTTGGAGTCAGGCTTCGGTTTGAGCGTCCAACGCATTACTAAGAATTATGGATATGAATGGCGGTTGTTACCGTTGAAAATTGTCGGAACATTTCCATAACACCGCAATATTTATCAACTGACAGTTTTACGGATTTATCAATTTTTTTGAGATTCAAATCTGACCCATAAAAGTGATAATCTACATGGACTTTATGGTAAAACTTTGGATGTTCATCTGTTAGAAAGCCTTCAACTTCCATTTTTAATTTGTAATCAACAACTTTCATTTTTTCTAAAATCTCTACAATATCAATCCCAGAACATCCCGCTAAAGCGGATAGCATCATTGCTTTTGGGGATAGACCAAACTGTTCAGATTGACCTTTTACAACTGTATCCATGAGTACAGTTTTCCCGCTTGGATTATCGGATTCGAATTGCATTCCACCTTTCCAGTGGGTTGTAGTTTTGTGGGACATTATAAACTAATTTGGTTCTTATTGCTTCAAAAATACTAAATAATGTCATTAGTTGTACTATGAACCTTTTGACTTCCCTGCTATTACAATCACAATTTCCCCTTTTGGGGGATGGTTTGTGTAATGATCTAAAATTGATTTTGCAGTCCCTCTTTGGGTTTCTTCAAAAAGTTTTGTGAGTTCTCGTGATACTGAAACTTGACGATCTTCACCAAAGTATTCACAAATATGAGAGAGGGTTTTAATAAGTTTGTGAGGACTTTCGTATAAAATTATCGTACGGGGTTCTTCTGCCAATAAAAGGAAACGGGATTGTCGGCCTTTTTTTACGGGTAAAAATCCTTCAAACACAAATTTATCATTTGGCAATCCAGAGTTGACCAAGGCAGGTACAAAAGCCGTTGCTCCAGGCAAACAGTCCACTGGGATGTTATTTTCTACACAGGCTCTTGTGAGTAAAAATCCAGGGTCTGATATGGCTGGAGTTCCTGCATCACTAATCAATGCAATGGTCATCCCTGTTTTTAATTTTTGAATAATGCCTTGCACGGTTTTATGCTCGTTGTGCATATGATGAGACTGCATTTGTGTTCCAATTTCGAAGTGTTTTAAAAGTTTTCCGGAGGTTCTGGTGTCTTCTGCTAAAATCAGATCGACCGATTTTAATACTTTAATAGCACGCAACGTAATGTCTTCTAAATTTCCAATAGGGGTCGGTACAATATATAACTTCATAGTTCAAAGTTACAACGATTTTACACAACATAAGTGTCTGTCGTAAATTGTTATTATTCCGCTCTCAAAGAAATTGTAACTTGTTGTGATAATATGTACCTTTGGGGAATATAACTTCTGTTAAAAATCAATTAAAAAAAACCAATGAAATTATTAAATGTTGCGCTTCTAAGTCTATTTTTCTTTCAATTATCTTTTTCACAAACTCTTAAATATGCCGATGGGACTTCTCAAAATATGAGCAATATTTTTGTGAATGTCAATTCAAATCAAAATTCGAATATTAAAGGATCTAAATATTTGAATGAAGATTTTATTAGCACTAAAATATCTTCAATGCCAGATCAAATTTTTGGAGTTCGTTATAATATTTATGACGATCAAATGGAATTTCAAGGGGCTGACAATACTGTATATGCTTTAAATAAGAGTGATGACTCCATTGTAATTACGTTTACTGCGACTAATGAATCTTATAATATTTTTAATTATATTGATGAGGATGGGCGTCAAAAAAAGGGTTATTTTATAAAATTAAACAATGAAGGAGAAAACCTAATTCTAAAAAAACATAGAATTGTGTTTTACGAAGAACAGGCTTCCAAAACAGGGTATGACGCACCCAAACCTGCGATGTATAAGAATGTGAGTGATCGAATTTATATTAAACTTGGCAGTAAAGAGGCTGTAGTGTTACCTACCAAGAAAAAGAAACTTGTAAAAGCGCTTTTTCCAGAGAACTCAAAAATTATACTCGATTTCATAAACTCCAATAATATTAAATTGTCCAATGAAGCGGATTTAATTACATTTGTTAACTATTTAAACTCCTTATAAACAACTATTAAACCCAAAATTATAACCATGGAAAAATACCTAACTCCTGTAAAAGACATGCTTCTGGAATATTCCCCCAAAGTACTTTATGCCTTTGCAATACTGATTGTTGGGTGGTATGCAATTAAATTTATTCTTCGCTTAACGAACAAACTTCTAAACTCGCGTCACGTTGATAAAACCTTACAAACTTTTCTTGGAAATTTGTTAGGTTGGGGGTTAAAAGCATTATTACTGATCGCTGTAATTTCAAAACTTGGAGTGGACACAACTGCACTCGCAGCCGTTATGGCCGCTGCTGGATTAGGACTTGGACTCGCTTTACAGGGTTCATTGGCAAATTTTGCTGGAGGTGTTTTGATCATTTTATTCAAACCCTTCAGAGTGGATGATATTATAAATGCGCAAGGAGAAATAGGGGTGGTCAAAGACATTCAGCTTTTTACAACACAAATTATTACTCCAAATAATAAACGCGTCATCATCCCTAACGGCACTTTGGCAAATGGTAATATTGTTAATCTTTCTGCCGAAGGCACTCTAAGAGTTGATTTAACGATTGGTGTTGGATACGATGAGAATATCAAGCAAACTAAGGAGGTACTAATGAAGGTTCTTACTTCTCATCCGAAAGTGTTAAAAGACCCTTTACCGACAGTAAATGTTTCAGAATTGGCAGATAGCTCTGTAAATTTTGCCGTTCGCCCTTGGAGTACTGTGGAAGATTACTGGACTGTATATTATGACGTTATAGAGAACTGTAAAGAAGCTTTGGATGCTGCAGGCATCGAAATTCCTTATCCACATGTAGTCGAAATTCAAAAAAAAGAATAAGTTCTATTTTTTTGAAGGGATGGCGATGAAATCTTTTAGATAAAAAGGTTCAAAATAAGCGACGTCTTCAAAGGTATCCGTTTTAAATTTATCATAGGAAAGTGCACACATTTGTTTTGCTGAAGGTAATTTATTTTCAATGAATTGTGCATTTTGATGTGTGATGAGGTCTTTGGTTTTTGGCACTCCATTTCCAATAAAATAAACAGGAGACAATTCCAATAACTCTTGGTAGGATTCAGGAGTCAATACTTCTGCTTTTGTGGAACGGGTTTCATTATGCTGTGCGTTGTAAATGGCTGAATAGACTTCCATACGTCTTGCATCAAGCATGGGAACGATGGTTCCTTTTGGATTTTCAATCTGATGTGCGAGTGCTTCTAGAGTGGGTACAGAAATTAAAGGAATATTGAGTGCAAAACACAAGCCTTTAGCCGCTGAAACACCTATTCGTAACCCCGTATAAGATCCAGGTCCTTTGCTAATTGCAATGGCCTCGAGTTGGTCGATAGATATCTGGGTTATTTTTAGAACTTTATCTATATATACATGGAGTCGTTCTGCATGTGAATACTCACGACTGTTGTCTTCTTTAAACCCTATAAGCTCTCCATTAAATGCTAATGCTACAGAGCAATTTGTAGTTGAGGTTTCGATGTTTAGAATATAAGCCATAAACTATGGTGTCAAGGGTTTCCCCATATAAAAGTCCAATACTTTTGAACGGAATACAAAGTTATACTTTGAGTTGATTAGGTTTGATTTTGCGTTTACCAAACGCCCCCTAATCTGTTCAACCTCAAAAGAAGTTGCAGCTCCAAAGTTAAACTTATTTTGAACATTTTTAAAGGACTCTTCTAAACTTGCAACAGAAAACAGAGATGCTTGATATTGCTTCAAAGAGGCTTTTGCATCTGCGTACGCTTGAGTAATTGTAGTCGTAAGATCCTGTTTTGCCTGTTCTAAATTAAGAATACTTTTTTCTCTATTAATTTTAGCTTTTGAGACATTGGCTTTTGTTTTAAAACCATTAAAAATAGGGACACTTAAACTGAACCCTAAGTTATAACCTAAGTTATTTTCAATTTGAGCGTTGAAGCCATAAGGAACAATCGTTTCGATAATAGATCCTGGGTTATTTGGGTCCGGGACAAATTCAGACCTAACATCTAACTCTCCTTGCTTGTGTTGATATGAAGACCCCAGACCTGCTCCAAAACTCAATGAGGGTGCATAGGCACTTTGTGCTAATTTCACTCCAAAATCAGAATTTTCTATGTTTAATTTTGCATTCTTAACTTCAGCACGATTGTCCAAAGCATAGGATAAAATTTCTCCTGTGGAGTTGTATGCCATAGACACAGAAGTTAAATTGATTTGAACTTCTTCAATATCAAAATCATTGGGAGATACTTGTAAGCTTTGACTTAAACTTAATAAGGATAAATCTAAACTATTTTCTGCATTAACAATACTTTCTCTGTTAGATGCTATTGTCGCCTCTGCATCAAAAAGATCAGATCGCGGTTTAACTCCTGCCTCTACTTGAGATGAGATTTGATCCCGTTGATTTAGACTAATCGTTAATTGTTCTTTAGCAATTTTAAGGGTTTCTTTGTTGAATAACACATTTAAAAATGAATTAACAACCGTTAACGAAATATTATCCTGAAGAATGGAGAGTTGTAACTGACTCGCTTCCACTCCAAGCTTTGCTTGTTTGTAGGTGTTTAAATTTCGGAATCCGTTAAAGATTGTAACGCCGGTATTTAAGCCAAAATTATTACCCCTTGAATCACTTTTAATTCTTGAACCATCTTGTCCAATAAAAGATCCAAAATTAAAGTTTTGAGAAGCGCTAGCACTAAGAGAGGGCAAAAAATTTCCTTTTGCGTTTGTTACATCTTGTTTGGCTAAATCAATATCGAGTGTAGATTGCTTCACCGAAATATTATGTTCTAAGGCATGATCGACACATTCTTTTAAGGTCCATTTTTTTTGAGCAAAGCTGCTTAAAGTTCCTATAAGAAAAAGAGCTGTATATATATATTTCATAGATGTTGGGATTTTATTATTCATCATCGTCGTCGTCATTATTTTCTTCTGATGCTTTGTTCCAAACCTTAATTTTATCGCCTTCTTTTATCCCATCAAGGATTTCCACATTTATCCCATCCGACAATCCGATTTCTATATCTTTTTTGATGAAGTTTCCATTTTCATTTTGTAATTCTACAAAGGGTTTTTCGGTGATACGATTGAACTGTAAAAGCGCTTCTTTAATCACTAGAACGCTGTCTTTACTTTCAATTTCTATTTCTGCATTAGCACTGTACCCTGCACGAATTTTTGTACTCGCTTCTATGGTCACATCTGCTTTGATGGTAAATTGAACGGCCCCATTTTCCTCTACTCCTTTGGGAGCTACAAACGTAAGCACTGCAGGAAATTCTTTTTCGTTGATTGCTCCAAGAATGACTTTGATGTCTTTGCCTTCTTCTAACTTTCCGACTTCAGATTCATCAACTTTACCTTCAAAAATCATTTTACTCATATCTGCAATCGTGGCAATAGTAGTTCCTGCATTAAAATTATTACTTTCGATGACTTGATCGCCCTCACGCACAGGGATTTCAAGGATGGTTCCAGAGATTTGAGCCACAATATTAGTATTCGCTGAGCTGCCTCCAGAAAGGGATCCTTGTTTGATGATTTGATAATCATCTTTGGACTGATCGTAACTTTCTTTGGACTGATTCAAGCTTAATTCACTGTTTTCAAAATCTTGTTTAGAGATTACTCCCTTTTCAAAAAGGGTTTTATTTCGATTAAATAAGGTTTGTGCATTTTCAAATGAAAGTCGCGTAGTATTGATACGGCTTTTCGCACTTCCCAAAGCTTGTTCGTTTGGCACCACTCTAATTTTAGCAATTAAATCGCCCTTTCCTACAAGGTCTCCTTCTTCAACAAAAATTTGATCTACAATTCCAGATATTTGTGGCTTTAATTCAACTTCTTCTTCAGGGTTTAACTTCCCTGTGGCAACGGTTTTAGTGTCGAGAGTACTATAAAATGGAAGTTCCGTTTTGTAGTCAATGACTTCTTTAGCATTCGAATCTTTAAAGTATTTTAACACATACACTAATAAGATAAGTGTTCCGATTCCAAAAATAATTTTTACTGTTTTATTCATTTTATTGATTTTTTATTCTTCTCTTAATGCTTCTATTGGTTTGATGCTTGTGGCTTTAAATGCAGGAATGAGTCCTATGAGTGTTCCGAGGGTGACCAGTAGCAACAAGGCTACAAATACAACTGCTATGGACACTGAGGCGTTTACAAGTGTTGCATCTTCTCCTTGTCCCCATGCATTGTCTGCTGCAATTAACATCCATCCTCCTGAAATAATCCCAAAGAGCCCAGCTACTAGGGTTAAAAATACAGCTTCTACCACAATTTGGCGTTTGATTTCAAATGGGGTTGCGCCTAGGGCACGTCTTACCCCAATTTCTTTGGTGCGTTCTTTCACAGTAATTAATAAGATGTTTCCAATAGCAAACACCCCTGCAATCAGTGTTGCGATTCCAACAAACCATGTTAAAAATTGCATCCCTTTTAAAAACCCTGTGATTTTAGCAAATTCTTTTCCCAAGTTAAAACTTCCAAAAGCACGCTTGTCTTGCGGATGAACTTTGTTTAAATTACGCAATAATAACTTAGCGTCTTCTTCAATTTGCTTGATGTTGTACTCTGGCTTCCCTGTAATCATGAGCCATCCTATTGTATCGCCTTGGTTATATATTTGCTGAAAAGTGGTGAATGGAATGTGAATATCACTGCTTGGACCCATATTGGCATTGCCATTTTGTGTCACCCCAATTACGGTAAAATTGATGCTGTTCATTTGGATGTACTGCCCTATGGCTATTTCGTCTTTCTCAAACAATTGTTTATAGATATCTTCAGAAATAACAGCCACCTTTTTATGACCTTCAATATCGTTTTGATTGATGAAACGTCCTTTTAATAATCTCTTTTTTTGTACCTTATCTAGTAGCGGGTAGTCGCCATTAACACTAAAAGAGCCTGATAAAAAATTACGAACTACGACTGCTTGGTTTATATTTCGAGGGACTACAAATTCGATTCCTTCTACATTATCTTCTATTTTTTTAGCATGAGATAATTTGAGTTGTACCCTTTTCCCTTCCTGAAATCCTTTGAAGGGTTTGCTTGTACTTTGTCCCCATACAAAAACACTGTTGGTTGCAAAATCTCCAAACAATCGGTTAAAGGAATTTTCCATCCCTCTAGCTGCTCCCAAAAGAGTGATGAGCAATAAAATTCCCCACCATACCCCTACCATAGTGATGGCTGTGCGCAATTTGTTTTTGCTCATGCTATCATAGACTTCTTGCCATGTGTCTCTATTTAATAAAAATCGAATCATCTAATCGTCTCTTAGTGCTACTATAGGTTTAATTTTTGATGCTTTTTTTGCTGGCACATACCCTGCTAAACCTCCTGCGCCTATAAGTATTAAGGTCGCTGAAAGTACAAGGCTTATACTTACGGAAGGGTTTGTTATAAAATAAGTTTCTAGGTTTGGTCCTACAAGCTCTAAAACCCCTACCCCCAACAAGAGTCCAAAATAGCCTGCAATGGTGGTTATAAAAATAGATTCAACCAAAATAATAACAACAATCGATTTTGGAGAAGCCCCTAGGGCTTTACGAATTCCTATTTCTTTGGTTCGCTCTTTGACAATAAAGATCATAATATTACTAATGCCTACAATGCCTGCTATCAGTGTTCCCAGTCCAATAATTAAGATTAAAATACCAAGAACCGAAGTCATCTGATTAATGCCTTTATTTTGCATTGCCATATTAAAAACACGTACAGCGCGTTGATCGTTAGGGGCTACTAAGAATCTTTCTTTTAATTTTTTTTCTAAATCCAATCCAAAATCAATGGCCTGGTTATAATCTAGATCTGGCTTGTAAGTAAGATTAATTTGATCTACATAATCATTATTTCCATACACTTGCTGTGCTGTTGAAAGTGGCATGTAAAGCAGGCGTTCTTCATCATCGCCACCATCATCTGCAAATACTCCAACGACCAAATAAGGAATTCCACTTAAATTAATATACTTCCCTAGGGGATCTACTTTTAAAAACAAGTCGTCTTTGACCAACTGACCAATGACTACCACTTTGGTTTTCAAATCCATATCGCGTTGGTTGATGTAACGTCCCTGGAACACTCTGGTTTTTTCTAAATACTGATGATCTGGATGTACTGCTCGCAAGGAGTAGTTGTTTTTTTCGTTTCTAAAGGAGGCATTCACATTTTTATAAATACGAGAGGTAATAAACTCTACATTATCATCAAAATCTGTTTTGATGTAATTATAGTCCTCGTTCCTAAATTGTATGCGACGTCCTGCTTGCATCCCTTTGTGGGCTTTAGTTGTTGTTCCAGAACGGATAAACATAGCATTGGCAGCATCGTCCACAAAAGCTTTTGCAAAAGTGTTGTTTAGACCGTTTGCTAGTCCAAATAAAATGGTAAATAACAAAATTGCAAAGGTGACCGTAAATCCCGACAGCAAACTTCGTGTGCGGTTTTTATTGATGCTTTGAAAAATTTCGCGCCAAAGATCTATATCAAACATGTGATTCTACTCTAACTTGATTTACTTTTTTGTCTTCCATTATAACCCCGTCCCGCAAACGAACAATACGTTTGCACATGGCAGCAATATCTTCTTCGTGTGTGACGATTAAAATCGTTTTGCCTTCGTCATTGAGTTGTTGTAAAAATGCCATGATATCATAAGAGGTTGTTGTATCTAACGCACCTGTAGGCTCATCTGCCAAGATGAGTTTTGGGTCGGATGCTAAGGCACGTGCAATAGCGACTCGTTGTTTTTGTCCTCCGGACAGTTCGCTTGGCAAATGCGTTTCCCAATCCAAAAGTCCTACTTTTTCGAGGTGAAACCGTGCTTTTTCTTGACGTTCTTTACGTTTAAGGCCTTGATAGTATAAGGGTAGGGCTACATTTTCAAGAGCATTTTTGTAGTTGATAAGATTAAAGGATTGAAAGATAAATCCTAAAAATTTATTACGATAAATAGCCGCTTTTTTTTCAGTCAAATTTTTAATTGGAACTTGATCTAATATATAGACTCCTTCATCTGCTTCATCTAACATTCCAATAATATTCAAAAGCGTAGACTTTCCAGACCCAGAAGAGCCCATAATGGCCACCATTTCGCCTTGGTTTACAGAAAGATCAATTCCTTTAAGAACGTGTAATTTTGAATCCCCAATGGAATATGATTTATGAAGCTGATTTATTTCTAACATAACTAAATTTTGGCTGAGCGATTATCAATAATAAGACGCACAAATTTACATTTTGTTACACGTAAAGCGCAAAAATTTGTTAAAATTTATGGTCGCCAATTTAACAGAAAGTGAAGTCTAAAAAAGGCTGTTTTTTAAAAAAAAAATTAATTGCAAAAAAAAACTGATTTAGATTTCATTAAGTTATAGTATAGTTCAATAAATATAAAATATCGTAATTTAAGGTTTAGATTTCTTAAAAAAAGATGTAATTTGGTTTTCGTGATTTCTTTTAATTATAAAAAAAAACTGAATTTTAGTGGGAATTTCATTACTGCAAATTAATCCAAATTTTTATTTATAATAATCATTTAATTATAACTAACTATTAAATTCTGTGGGAAATATAAAAGACAAAAATGATGTAATCTTGAAATCATTGGGTTACCATTTAAGACTGATTCGCCAAGAAAAACAATTGCGTCAAAAAACAGTTGCTAAACTGTGTGATATGGATAGTGGAAGCTACTCTAATATTGAGAATGGAAAACGAAATGTTACTATCCTAACGTTGTTAAAAATATCCAAGGTGCTGGATGTATCAATGACTGAATTGATGAACTTTAAAATAAAAAAATAGTTTTTATTTAGTCCCTTTCAAGTAACGATACAAAAAGAATGCTAACCCTCCAATTAAAATATAAGGGATAAGCATTAAATATACAATACCATTATTAACTCCTTTTGCTGTTTCTTGCCCAAGTTCGCTTTCTAAAACCGCTCTACACATCGCACATTGTGCGTTTGTGCCAGCATATTGCACAATAAAAACCAGTAAAAGGATGGCTCGCTTCACAATTTAGATATAATAAGGTGATATCATGATATATACAATGACACCTGTTACAGCGACATACAGCCATACTGGAAATGCATAGCGCACTATTTTTTTGTGTGATTTAAATTCTCCCAACCGTGCTCTTACATAGCTAATAAGTACTAAAGGAATCACAATAATTGAAAGAAGAATATGACTAATCAGAATAAAACGATATACAAAAATAAAAGCACCTTCATACTTTGTGGGATCACTGGTCATGTGATAGGCTACATACATCACTAAAAAAAAGAAAGAACATAGGATGGATGTTCTCATCAAATTTTCATGTAGTGTGACTTTTTTATTTTTAATGGCCACTAATGCCAATACCAATAATATGGCTGTAACTCCGTTAACAGAAGCGTAAATAGGGGGTAAAAAAGAAAGTGGCTCTACGTTTGGTAAACGAACCATAAAAAGCAGTGCGACTACAACAGGGACTGCTATAGATACGATATTGATCCATAGTTGATATTTCTGCTTAGTCGTTCGTGGTGTGTTATTCATTTTCTAATAGTTTTAAAATGTCTTCTACAAGGGCGCTAATATCTTCCGACTCCCCATCTGCATCAAATTGTTCTGCTTGGCTAATAATACCTTTGTAATAAATTTTTGGATTTCCAAATGCATCTGTTCGGGAACGAATATAACCTTCTTTGTCGATGAGTGCAAAGTTTCCTGAATGTTCAAAACCTCCTTCAGCCCCTTCAACTTGAGCGGCATAAAGATTAAACCCTGTATTTGCAAGATTATAAATGGCCACTTTGTCCCCCGTCATAAAGTGCCAGTTTGGATTGGTAACTCCATAGTTTTCGGCATAAGTTTTCAAAACTGCTTGAGTGTCATACTCTGGGTTAATTGTAAACGAGGCAATTCCAAAATCTGAGCGATTTGGAAAGGTGTTTTGTATATCAACCAAGTTTTTATTCATTTTTGGACAAATGGTAGGACAGGTTGAAAAGAAAAATTCAACAAGGTACACTTTGCCTTCATAATCTTTATTAGTGATCGTTTTTCCATCTTGATTTGTAAAGCTGAATGGCATTACCTTTTTGGGTTCACCATTAATAACAAGATATGATAAAGGTGTGTCATCAGACACTGTCATTTGGACGTCTTTACTCCGACTTTCTGATCGTGTAACATCATTATTTTGAATGCGGTCAATAATTTTAGGAACCACAATGATTCCAAAAATTAGAATAATAAACGACACTCCAACATATGAATAGCTAGTTTTTTTCATCTCCTTTTAAATCGTCTGCTCTACGGCTTGTAGAATTAAAATTACCTTTTCGTTTTTGGCGGTATTCTGTGAACAAAATACGCATGTCTTCACTCATTTTATTTTTAAGTACAGAGACTTCCAAACAATCGTATGAACTCATCCCAAACAAGGGTGTTTTATTTTTAATTTGATCTTTATCTCGGTCATCCAAACGCCCTCTTTGCTGGCGTTCTTTATCAATAATAAAGACGTTGGATGTTTTTAGGTTTGAATCCAGAACCGTAGAAATTTTAAGGGATTGATAGGCAGAAAGTATTTCTGCTTCTGTACCAAAACCAAATTTCCAATACTCCAAAAACTCATATTGATTTAGTTCTTTTCTTAATAATTCCACCTGTTTCTTTGCAGTTTCTGGAACCAAAATAACTATTTGAAAGCGCTTGAATCCTCTAAACTTGTCATAGACTAATTCTTTAAGATTGAGTGCTAAGATCGCATCTTCCATTGGTGTTTTTCCTAAAAAACCCAATACGGTAAGGTGGTTTTCTAACTGAAGTACTTCTCCTTCCTTGGTTACAAAGTTAGAGAGTTCTGGGATGTTTTTTTTAACAACATCCAAGGTCTTATAATTGTGTTTTGAGGGGTATAAAAACAACAAAAACAAGACAGGTAAAAAAAACAGCACAATGAGTACAAAAGGTTTTTTTAATTTGGTGTTATTCATGATGCAAAAATAAAAAAGACGACTCTAATAAGTCGTCTTTTTAGTGTTAATATTTATCTATTATTTTAAAAATCTCGTTTCACAAATCCATTGGTGTACACAGACTCAATATAGCCACCTTCTTGTAATAAAATAAACACAAGGTAACATATAAGAAAGACAGCCGACCAAACGACTAACCTTCTAAGAGATTTTGTTTCATCACGCATGTGCATAAAATCCCACGTAATATAATAGGCTTTGATAATGGTAAGGACTATAAATATTAAATTAAGACTTTTCATGTAAATGAATCCAGAGAACACGATATTTCCTAACAGGGCACCAAATCCACCCTCAAAAGGGGTCATTGATGGGGTCATTAAGGAGACTGGCTTGTAAATACCTAATACCACTTCTACTGCAGTAATAATGGAAAGTAGCAAAAGAACTCCCCAAATTTTTTGTGTATTCGACTTGAACTTTATTAAGCCTCTAAAAATTTCTAACTTATGTGCGTGTGCTGCCATTTTAAAAAAATATGTTCGGTTAAACTAGGTAAAAGAACGTAAATACAAATACCCAAACTAAATCTACAAAGTGCCAATAAAGACCTACCTTTTCTACCATTTCATAATTTTTACGACGTTCATATGTCCCAATAATTACGTTAAAAAAGATGATGATATTTATGACAACTCCTGATAATACGTGAAATCCATGGAAGCCTGTAATAAAGAAAAAGAAATCTGCAAATAGAGGAGTTCCATATTCGTTAACCTCCAAATTGGCACCTTTTACATAACGTCTTCCATTGTTTTTAACTTGTTCTAAAGATGCAGCTCTGGACAGCACTGTTTTTTCACCTTCTTCATTGATTGTTTGGGTTCTTACCAAAACATCTGGGTGTGATTCTAAACCATGAAGCACGTCACTTACAGAAAATGCGGGTAATGCACTTTCATCGACAAACCACAATCCATTTTTATTTTCATGTTGTACTCGTTCTGTATGAGAAGCAGTAGCAAAATCTTCTACAGAAATACGCTTAAAAACTTCTTCGCCATCAATTGTTTTATAGGTTCCAAACTGAAGAATATTCCCTCCTTTTGTTTGAATTGCTCCATAATCTCCTTGAATAAACGTTGCCCATTCCCATGCTTGTGAGCCTACAAAAATAGCCCCCCCAATAATAGTAAAAAACATATACCAAATGACCTTGTTTTTTTTCATTTCATGCCCAGCATCTACAGCCAATACCATCGTCACTGAGGACATAATTAAAATAAAGGTCATGAAAGCCACATAAATCATTGGAAGTTCTTGTCCATGTAAAAAAGGAACGTGTGTAAAAACTTCGTCGGCAATTGGCCAATAGTCAATAAACTTAAATCTTGAAAATCCGTAGGCTGCCAAAAAGCCTGAAAAGGTTAATGCATCAGAAACAATAAAAAACCACATCATCATTTTACCATAACTTGACTTTAGAGGTTGATTCCCTCCGCCCCAAGTTTTTCCTTCTGTTCCGGTGCTAACTACTGTAGAGTCCATAACTGCAATTTGTTTTGAGTTGTGCAAAAATAACAATTTTATTTAGTTAAAGAAATATAAAAAGAAAAAGAGATATAACCATAAAATATCTACAAAATGCCAAAATGTAGAAGCAAGATCAAATCCAAGTGTGTTTTCCGATGAATATTTTTTATTTAATTGATTTATAATCACCACTATGAGACATATAATTCCGGCTAAAACGTGCACAATATGAACTACCGCTATTATGTACACATAAGACATGGTAATATTACTAGTAGGGCCTGTAAAATTATATCCTGAATCTATAATTTGATCGAAACCTAAGATTTGAGAGTAGATAAATGCAATCCCAAGAACTAATGCCCCAATAAGAAGAGAGGTTGTCGTCGTAGCCTGATTCTTTTTTAAGGTTTGCTTAGCAGCATATAAAAATATACTACTCAAAAAAATAATCAATGTACTGTATGTAAAAGAGTTTGGGAGTACAAAATCGGATAGCCAATCTTCGCGAGAACTACTTACAATAAATGCACTTGTAAGCCCTGCAAAAGACATGATTAAGGATATAATTCCAAACCACAGCATCATTTTTTTTGCACGGCTTTGTTTTTCTTGAGTAGTTCCTTGTGTTAAATCCATAGTTTTATAAATTTATCTAAAACGTAAATAATCTGAATTAAAGTTATATAAACAACACTAGACAACATCAATTGTCGTGCAGCTTTATCTGTTTGGTTTTTAAACAATCTAAATCCATAATATAGAAACCAACATCCAACGCCTAAAGTCAAAATCATAGCAATAACAGAAAGTTTAAGTCTCCCTGTAAAACCAAACACTGGCACAATTGATATAAGAACCGTCCAAACGGTGTAAATTATGGCTTGAAGCGCAGTGCCTTTATCGCGTTTTCCTGTTGGCAACATATTGAAGCCTGCTTTTTGATAGTCATCATGTAAAAACCACCCAATCGCCCAAAAGTGTGGGAATTGCCAAAAAAACTGAAGCATAAACAAAACACCTGCCTCGATTCCAAATTTTCCAGTAGCCGCCACCCATCCCAACATGAAAGGAATTGCTCCAGGAATCGCACCTACAAACACCGAGAGTGGCGTTTTTGTTTTTAAAGGGGTGTATGCACTAGTATATAAACAAATAGAAATAGCACCAAACATAGCAGTACGCTCATTGATATTATATAAAATAGAAAGGCCTGCAAGAGTTAAAATAATTGCCAAAACAAAAGCAGATGTCACCGTCATTCTTCCTGAAGGTATAGGTCTATTTTTAGTGCGATCCATAAGTGCGTCTAAATCGCGCTCTATAATTTGATTAAACACATTTGAAGCCCCTACCATAAAATAACCCCCAATTGCCAAGAGAGTCACGATTTTTAAATCAATAACATCTGTAGCTAACAGATACCCTGCTAAAGATGAAAAAACAACACTAATAGACAACCCCATTTTGGTCACTGCCTTAAAGTCAGCTAGAAATCTTATTGTAGATGTTGAGTAAGTGTGATTCGACATATTTAAGGGTGTGAAATTTCTCCACATTTTGAATGGCAAAGATACTTCTAAAATCTATTTTAGCCACGTAAATTTTTGAAATAAATCTCCGGTGCTGTGTGTTGTTTTATTTTCCTATAAAATAAACCGATAAGTCGCTTTTAGTAAGAAAATATTCTGAGGGCGTTCATCTAAAATACCCGTTTCAAATCCTTCAAACAAACCATTAGAAGACGAGATACTGCTTGTGATTCCTTGCGACCAAACCAAAAACAGTTCGGACCCTGGAATATATTCCCATCTTAAAACTAAATTTGAATTGAATTGAACATATGAAAAATCAGGATTTGAAAAACTGTAATCCATAGTACCATCGCGGTTTTCATCGACCTGAAAATCATTTCCGTTGAGAGCTATTTGATTGGAATCATATAATTGAAAACGATCTGAAAGTCGCTCGGCAACTGGATTTGTCACATATTTAAAATCTTTATAACGACCCCGTGAAATAAAGGGTTGTCCATAATATTGAATGGAAAGATTAGGGTTGATAGTATAATCTAGTCGGACCGATGCCATAAGAGTATGATTATCAATCGTTCCCAAAACGTACCTGGTGGCTGAATTATTATAATCGGATTGCGTCACATATTGGGTTTGATTTTTTGAGATACTATATTCTGGAGACAATGAAATATTGAGCGCATTGGTGGGTTGGTAGTTTAACTCAGATTCAAATTTTAGCAACGAAAAATTGTTTTCTTTAGCTTGAGAATAAATCAAACCAATCGTACCATAAAAATTCTTACGACGGTCAGAACCTACAAAAAGGAATTGAAAATTTTCTTGAGAAAAACGCCAGCGTGGCCCGCCTCTTAAAATACTGTTTGAAAAAATGCGAGGCTTATGAGCAAGCCCAAAATCGATCCCCCAATTGTTTAAAAAGTTGGCAGAACCGTTAAACTGGTATTGAATCCTATTATAGTTGCCTTCAAAATCAAAAGTTGAAAACTGATTAAAACGCACATTAAAGTCCCTAAAACCCCCCGTGGGCTTGATGCTTCTGTAGCTTAAATTAGCATATTGAATCATCTCATCTGCACTCCTCAAAAAACCAAGATCATTCAATTCGAGTTCAGGAGACACCCATTTAAATCCAGCGTTATAATTCCAATGTTGCCCTCCTACTTTACCAATCCCAAAACGACCTCCTGTCCCTGTGAGTGAAGTTCGGTTTGGATCGACTTTTAAATGACTTGCATCGACCCTGTTAAATAAGTGGGTTAAATTTTCTTGGGTTAATTTAATGGCTTCTTTACTCCCTAGAACATGGCTCATTACAATATTGGCCTCCATAAAATAGGCTCTATTTTTCCACTGGTGTTTAAAATCTACACCGCCAGAATAAGCTGACTTCCTGAGGTCAGACACTTCTGGGGTAAGAGAGCGATTGGTGGCTGTAAACATGCCACCAAAAAAAGTTTTTTTTTTATTAAAATCTTTTTGAACCCGCCCCACAAAATAATTTGTAAAAGGCTCAGCAAGTGATTCGGAAGTGTTTCCATTGACACTTATCTCTGTGAATTCCTTAGAGGTCATACTTTCTAAGATTCCTATAGACCAACCATTTTTAGTTTTTCCACTAAATTTAGCAGCGCCAAGAATGGTAGTATTTTGAGGCTGATTTACAAAAGCCTCATCCGTGGTTTCGAGATTCACTTGGGGGCTTCTACCAATCCGTCGAGAAAAAAATAAATTATTCCGGTTGTCTGCAAATCGGTAATCAAAAATGTTTTTATTTTCCACAAAGAAAGGGCGTTGATCTCTGTTAAAAATTTCAAAGCCATCTAAATTGATTGCAGCAGGATCTGCTTCTACCTGACCAAAATCGGGGTTAATGGTTACGTCAAGCGTCAAATCGTTTGTAATACCAATCTTAGCATCAAGTCCCGCATTCAGATTAAAATCACTACCATCAGCATAGGGATTTCCTGCTTCGGCTTCATAGCGATCTAGCTTTGTGACCACAAAAGGTTGAATTTCGATTTGTTTTTGAGGTCTAATATTTTTTAAACCTTTTAACTTCCCAGCTTCACTAACCCATCCAGCCGCTCCAATTGGGATGCGATTCCAAGCAGATAATTCATTGTTTTTAAAGTAGTTTCGAGCAATATTCAAACCCCAAACCTGATCTGGGTCGTTACTAAATCGCAATTGGCTTAAAGGAATTTTCATTTCCGCAGTCCAACCTTCGTCGTCAATAAGAGCTTTGGTACTCCAGATAGGGTTCCAACTCGAATCGATATTATCTCCATTATCAGTAATAAACTCATCCCCTCGAACACCAGCTGCAGTGACTGTAAATAAAAACCCTGTTCTTAAATCGTGATAACTATCTATAAGAACATTGATGCGATCGCCTACAAATCCATCACGTCGCGAAAGGCGGTTGGTAATTGTTTCTGGTTCTGAATCCAAAGCCTTCAGAGCAATGTAAAGGTTTTTTTGATCGTACAGGATTTTGAATTTGGTTTGCTCTGAGGGATCAGTATTTTCATCCGGATCCACTTCAATAAAATTAGTGGCCCATTCTGCAGATTCCCATATAGATTCATCGAGATTTCCATCAATCACGGGGGCAGCGGCAATCTCAATTTCAAAAGTGGTATATGTTTTTGGCGAAACTGTTGTTTGTTTTTGGGCTATAACCGTGCCTATACTAATAATGTATAAGACAAAGCTAATGGACTTAAAAAAAATCATAAAACAAGTGTTAATAGACGGGTCGGCTACAAATATCAAGAATAAAATAATTACAGAAATAAAATAATTTGTTAAACTTTATACCAATCTGAATAATTGGAAAAACTTGTCATCAAACACACAATAGTAAATGCCTTAAAAATCAATCTCAAAATAAACTCAAAATAGATTTTGTTAATAACAATTTATAATTGTAGATTTGCAAACTCTTTTTTGGGGAGGAATGTTTAATAAGAAAAAATATTTAGTGTGGATACATTAAGCTATAAAACAATATCGGTCAACAAAGCTACTGTGGACAAACAGTGGGTTTTGGTAGATGCTGAAGGAGAAACGTTAGGGCGCTTGGCTTCTAAGGTTGCAATACTTTTGAGAGGAAAGCATAAAACTAACTTTACTCCCCACGTTGACTGTGGAGATAACGTCATTGTTATCAATTCAGAAAAAATAAATCTTTCTGGAAACAAATGGACTGAAAAGACTTACATCCGTCATACAGGCTATCCAGGAGGTCAAAGATCACTAACTGCAACAGAGATGTTTGCTAAAGACCCAACAAGGTTAGTTGAAAAATCAGTTAAAGGAATGCTTCCTAAAAATAAATTAGGTGCTACATTGTTCCGTAACCTAAACGTTGTGGCTGGGTCTGCGCATTCTCACGAAGCACAAAAACCAAAAACAATCAACTTAAACGAAATTAACTAATGGAGGTTATTCACAAAATTGGTCGTAGAAAAACGGCCGTAGCACGTATTTATCTTGCTCCTGGAAAAGGATCAATTACCGTGAACAAAAAAGATGTAAACGATTATTTTCCGTCTGCAACTTTACAGTACAAAGTTAATCAACCTCTTGCATTGACTGACAACGAAGGCAACTTCGATGTTAAAGTAAATGTTTTTGGAGGTGGTATAACAGGTCAAGCAGAAGCAATTCGTTTAGCTTTATCTCGTGCAATGTGCGAATTAAATGAAGAAAATAGAGGTATTCTGAAACCAGAAGGCTTATTGACAAGAGATCCAAGAATGGTTGAACGTAAAAAATTCGGACAGAAGAAAGCGCGTAAAAAATTCCAATTCTCAAAACGTTAATATTTATATTATAAACCAGTTATTGTTGTCTATGGTGGGTGTCAACCACCAAGACTTAGTTTAGCATCTAAATGTTTAAGGCCTTAAAAAAATAAGCCACTCAAACATTGCTAATTCAACAGAACGTAAACTATCACAAAATGGCATTAGTAGAAGTAAAAGAATTATTAGACAGTGGTGTACACTTCGGACACCTTACAAGAAAATGGGATCCAAATATGGCTCCTTACATTTATATGGAGCGTAATGGTATCCATATCATTAACCTATATAAAACAGCTGCAAAACTCGAAGAAGCTTCACAAGCTTTAGCAAAAATTGCAACCTCTGGTCGTAAAATTTTATTTGTTGCGACTAAAAAACAAGCAAAAGACATCGTCTCTGAAAAAGCAGGAAACGTTAACATGCCTTACATTACTGAAAGATGGCCTGGTGGAATGCTAACAAACTTTGTAACGATCCGTAAAGCTGTCAAGAAAATGGCAACTATTGATCGCATGAAAAAAGATGGTACTTTTTTAACGCTTTCTAAAAAGGAACGTTTACAAGTCGATCGTTTAAGAGCGAAACTAGAAAAAAACTTAGGTTCAATTTCCGATATGACACGTCTTCCAGGGGCCCTATTCGTAATTGATATTAAACGAGAGCATATCGCTATCAAAGAAGCACAAAAATTAAACATTCCAATTTTTGCAATGGTTGACACAAATTGTGATCCAAGACAAGTGGATTATGTAATCCCTGCAAATGATGATGCTTCTAAATCGATCGAAAAAATCCTTACAAATGTAACAGATGCAATTGCGGAAGGTTTAGCGGTAAGAAAAGTTGAGAAAGAATCTAAGGATGCTGAAAAAACAGAGGAAACAACAGCAACTAAAGAGCCAAAAGTTGAAGCAACTGAAGCTAGCGTTGAAGCACCCGAAGTAAAAACAGAAGCAACTGAAGCTCCAAAAGCTAAATCCAAAGCTAAAAAAGTAGCCAAAGAAGAAGCTCCTGTAAAAGAAGAAGAATAATAAACTAAATATTAAGTAATAAAATAACAACAAAGTCGTTCAGTTCTTCCTATGGAAAGTTTGAACGACTTTTTTTAAACAATTAAATCATGATAAAAGTAACAGCTGCTGAAGTAAATAAATTAAGACAAGCAACAGGTGCAGGAATGATGGACTGTAAAAAAGCCTTAGTTGAAGCTGAAGGCGATTTTGATAAAGCAATTGAGAACCTTCGTAAAAAAGGACAAAAAGTAGCCGCTAATAGAGCCGATCGTGACTCTTCTGAAGGGGCTGCTGTTGCAAAAATTAATGCTGACAATACTGTTGGTGTTGCAATCGTCTTAGGATGTGAAACTGATTTCGTTGGAAAAAACGAAAACTTTTTAGCCTTGGCGAGTCAGCTTGGAGATATTGCACTGAACCATGACACAAAAGAAGCCTTTTTAGCCGCCGATTTTGGAGGGATGACAGTTGCCGAAAAATTAATCGAACAAACAGGCGTAATTGGTGAAAAACTAGACATCAATGCATTTGATAGAATTGAAGCTGCGTATGTAGGTTCTTATGTTCATATCAACAAGATTGCTGCCATAGTTGGTTTGTCTGCAAAAGTTGACAACGCCGATGTTTTGGTAAAAGATATTGCAATGCAAGTCGCTTCTATGGGTGCTACTACACTTTCATACAAAGATTTTGACCCTGCCTTTATTGCCTCTGAAACAGAAGCTAGAATTGCAGTAATCGAAAAAGATAATATTGAGTTAGGCCGTTTAGGAAAGACACTCAAAAATATTCCTCAGTACATTTCAATGGCACAATTAACAGCAGAAGCATTGGCACAAGCCGAAGAGGCTGCAAAAGCAGAATTGAAAGCCGAAGGAAAACCAGAACAAATTTGGGATAAAATTTTACCTGGTAAAATGGAACGTTTCATTTCTGACAACACAACTTTAGACCAAGAACAATGTTTGTTAGATCAAAATTTCATCAAAGATGATAAAATCAACGTTGCAAAATATGTTGAAAGCTTTGGAGATGTGTCTATCACTGGTTTTAAACGTGTATCCCTAGGATAATAAACACTAATTAAACAACCATTTTTATTAACCCCTGTTTAGCAATGCTAAACAGGGGTTTTTTGTTGTTTAAAACAAAATTTTACAATCCTGTATGGTTTTTGTATTGTAAGAAACTAGTGTTTGTTAGGTATGTATAGTTTTTGTAATTAAAAAAAACCTGCATTACAGGATAATGCTATAACTTTGTATAGCTAATAAATTAAACAATGAAAATATACTTAAACCATTTGTGCCTTACGTTTTTTGCTGTGATACAATTGTCTTTCGCACAACAAATGCCTATTGATTTTTCTGATGCTTCAGAAAACTTTATAGGTTTTAATGGCAGTGGTTTTAGCACAAGATCTGACCCTAATAATGCTGAAAATACTGTAGGGCAATTTTATAACGACGGGAGCAGCAGTTGGCAAGGCTTTACAATTGGTTTACAAAGAGCCATCGATTTAGATTTTCAAAAAACAATCTCGCTCTCGTTCTATGGGTTTGATCCGAATGCACATACCATACTTCTCAAATTAGAAGATGGCGAAAATGCAAATGTTGAGGTGACTCAAAACGTACCAAGTGGTGGTGGGTGGACCACAAATATTACATTCGATTTTGCAAATGCTGTATTAAGTAACGACAACTCTGCAACAGTAAATGCAAGCGGATCCTATAATCGGTTGACCCTTTTTATTGATGGTGGTGCTACAATTCCAGGAACGTATTTATTGGATGATATTGACGATGGATCAGAAGAAACTGACCCACACGAATTGGATGTGATATATGGCGGCGATCCGGTTTGGGAAGATAATTTTGACACACCAGGCGCTGTGAATCCAACGAATTGGCACCATCAAACTCAAGTAATTGTTCCGGGAGTTGGCTGGGCTAATAACGAGGAGCAGCATTACACCAATCGTACAGATAATTCTTTTGTAGATAATTCAGGAAATCTTAATATCGTTGCAATAAAAGAACCATGGCCTGATCAAGGCTTAACAAAACAATATACCTCCGCGCGTCTCAACTCAAAGTTTGCATTTACTTACGGAAGAGTTGATGTCCGTGCCAAATTACCAAGTGATAATGGGACATGGCCTGCCATTTGGACCTTAGGCAAAAATATTTATGAGCCAGGTACTTTTTGGCATTCTGATTATGGGACAACCAGTTGGCCTGGCTGTGGAGAAATAGACATCATGGAGCACGGCTTAGGAGCCTTAAATCATGTGTCTAGCGCGCTACACACCCCCTCTAGTAGCGGTGCAACTGTAAATACTTCTGGAGTTAACGTTTCAGATGTAAACGCTAATTATCATATTTATTCGATGAACTGGTCGCCAAATCAAATTACGTTTTTAGTGGACGGTGTTGGGTTTTATACTTACAATCCTTCTGACAAAAACGACAGTACATGGCCGTTTTATGAAGATCAATTTATATTGCTAAACCTCGCAATGGGAGGAATTTCTGGTGCAATTGATTCCAACTTTACACAAGCCACTATGATTGTAGATTATGTGAGAGTGTACCAAGAAGTCGTTTTAAGTAGTACTGCTAAGGATTTGGATTTAGACAGCACACTTAAGTTGTATCCAAACCCTGCAACCGACAAAATTTATATCTCATCTAAGAGGCCTCTTAGTGTCTTAGCGCTTTATGATGTCTATGGAAAACTAATCCTTAAAAAAGAATACAACGCCAATAGCATCGACGTAAGTCAATTAAATTCGGGGGTTTACTTTTTGGAAGTATCTTCAAACTCAGAAAAAGTGGTTAAAAAGGTAATTATAAATTAATCGGAATTCCAAAAAACTGCTTTTAGGATTTAAGATATTGTGTATATTTGTGCAACGAGCCACACAATTATGACATACAAACGAATATTACTCAAACTTTCTGGAGAAGCCCTGATGGGAAATC
>Ga0209138_1000751_pt1 | contig 29846 bp, 23 predicted proteins | sample SaaInl3SG_22_DNA_FD_184645 | JGI IMG/M metagenome (GOLD analysis project Ga0209138, IMG submission 184645) | Marine microbial communities from expanding oxygen minimum zones in the Saanich Inlet - ESP_153SG_22_DNA (SPAdes) (version 2) | ecosystem: Environmental > Aquatic > Marine > Intertidal...
TTCCAAACTCATAAACCAACATACCATTCTTTGATGGATATGTCGATGACAAACAAAAAAATACCAAAGAAATTGAGAAATTAACCGATTGGTATACCGACGACCTATTTGGAAACGAGACAGATGATAAGGTTATAACACCATTCTCTAGAATATTCTGTGATGCAGAACGCTATGAAGACGATAGCCAAGAGGAAATGGCGAAGTTTGGCATGGGAGTCCTCTATGAGAAGTTTTCCACTCGCGCTTGCTTTACTCTTTTTTAAATAAAATAATAATCCAAATGTTTTGCTCATAATAATAACGTTTTAATCTTTACAAATTTACCAATAAAATAGCAACTAAAATTGATGTAAAACTCTGACTTATTGAGAGTTATAAACAATCTGGTGACCTAAAAAAAAGATTTTAATAGGTCACCGAATAGGTCACCTGTAGAATGCTATTATTTGCGTTTTATGAACATTACAAAAAATAAAAAAGCCCTAAAAACGTGTTGTTTGTAGGGCTTTTCTTGATTTTGAATCAATAAGTGCGGAGAAAGAGGGATTCGAACCCCCGGACCTGTTACAGTCAACAGTTTTCAAGACTGCCGCATTCGACCACTCTGCCATTTCTCCAAGTGTCTTTCAGGTATTTCCTGAATGCGGATGCAAATATAGAAAGCTTTTTTATGTTGTGAAACAAAATGACTAATATTTTTTATTTTTTTTTGGATATCTTAGAAAAATAGATTTTACCTATTAATAGTCAGTAAATTAAGCCAAAACCAAAATAATAGAAATCGTATTAACTAATTTTAAAATAGTGCTTAATCATAGTGTTTAGTATATTTGTTTAAAATTTAAAATCTACACCATGTCTTTTAATTCTTTTGGTAACTTACTAAAACTTACAACCTTTGGTGAATCTCATGGGCAAGCTATTGGGGGAATTATTGATGGATTTCCTGCTGGTGTTAAAATTGACCTAGCAGCAATTCAAAATGAACTTGACAGACGTAAACCAGGTCAATCTAAAATTGTTACACAAAGAAAAGAGCCAGATACTGTAGAATTTTTATCAGGTATATTTGAGGGTAAATCTACAGGAACAGCTATTGGTTTTATAATAAAAAACACCAACCAAAAAAGTAAAGATTACAATCATAATACTAATGTATACAGACCCTCTCATGCAGACTATACTTACGACCAAAAATATGGCTTAAGAGATTATAGAGGTGGTGGACGAAGCTCCGCACGCGAAACTGCAAATTGGGTTGTAGCAGGTGCTTTAGCCAAACAATTAATTTCGTCGATTAAAATTAATGCGTTTACATCTTCTGTAGGAGAAATATTTATGGAGAAACCATACCAAAACGTAGATTTCTCTAAAACAGAAAGTAACATTGTTCGTTGTCCTGATGAAGAAAGTGCAAACAAGATGATTGCTAAAATTAAAGAAATTCGTAAAGCTGGAGACACCATAGGCGGAACAATTACTTGTGTTGCTCAAAATATGCCAATTGGCTTAGGCGAACCTATATTTAAAAAATTACATGCTGAACTTGGTAAAGCGATGTTATCCATAAATGCGGTTAAAGGTTTTGAGTTTGGTAGTGGATTTTGTGGAGCTAAAATGAGAGGATCTGAACACAACGACATCTTTAATGAAGATGGATCAACTACATCAAATCTATCTGGTGGAATTCAAGGAGGAATTTCTAATGGAATGGATGTTTATTTTAGAGTAGCTTTTAAACCCGTTGCAACTATTATGAGTGCACAACAGACTATTAATTCTAAAAATGAAGTCACTGAAATAACAGGAAAAGGAAGGCATGATCCTTGTGTTGTACCAAGGGCTGTACCCATTGTAGAAGCGATGACAGCATTAGTTTTAGCAGATTTTTATTTACTTAATAAAACGAGAAAAATTTAAATACTCACAATTTTAAGTACCTTTCACAAAAATATTTTTTTGAAAACTTATAGATTGTATTTTATTGACATTGTTCGAGCATTTGCCATATTAATGATGCTACAAGGACATTTTATAGACACCTTAATTGATCCAATTTACAAAGATTCTAACTTTATCGCTTTTAGAATTTGGTCTTATTTTAGAGGCATCACTGCACCTACATTCTTTACCATATCTGGTTTAATTTTTACTTACCTATTGCTAAAAGCAAATGAAAAAAAACAAGAACAAACAAGAATAAAAAAAGGATTACGTAGAGGTTTTTCACTCCTTGGTATTGGGTATTTGCTAAGAATGCCGTTTCTAGGATGGATAAACGGTTATTTTAGCACCTATTTCCTGGCAATTGATGTTTTACAAATTATTGGACTGAGTCTTATCTTAATTATTTTAGTCTATATTTTATGTTTCAAAAAAACATATTTAGTTTTAATAACAACACTATTCATAAGTTTAATCATTTTTATTACAGAACCATGGTATAGAGATTTATCTATTGAGTGGCTTCCACTTTTTATAAACAATTTTTTTTCTAAAATTAATGGTTCCGTTTTTACACTTTTACCTTGGTTTGGCTTTGTTTCTTTTGGGGCTTTCATTGCCACATTATTTTATTTAAACCAACAAAAAAAAATCTTTAAAGAGGTTGCTATTGCTACTTTTATATCTTTAGGTATATTTTTAATTTTATATTCATCTTCTGTATTAGTTTTCCTCTCTAATTTATTTAAAATTGAATTGTTTCTGGCTGCAGCAAACTACAACTACCTATTTACTAGATTAGGAAATGTACTACTCTATTTTGCACTATTTTATTCTTTAGAAAAATACCTTAAGCATCACCTAATACTTAAAATTGGACAAAACACGTTATCCATCTATATTATTCATTTCATTATTATTTATGGTAGTTTTACTGGAATAGGGTTAAAACATTTTTTTGAAAAGAAACTAACACCCACTACAGTAATAATTGGAGCTGTACTATTTCTATTTGTGGTCTGTCTTTTATCTTTTCTATACAACAAAAAGAAAGTATTCATTTTTAATAAAATAGGTGATGTATTAAAAAACCTTAGATTAAAATGATAAAATTCAAACAAGTAAACTGCCATTTTTTAATGCTCTTTTTTGTTATTTTACAACTAAGTGCTCAAAATAAAAAGGGTCCTTATAAAATTAAAAAAAGAACATACACCTATCAAAAAATTAAATCCGAACGGAATTTAAAACTGGATCTTTATCAATATAAAAAAAAGAAAACGAATAGTCCTTTACTAATTTATGTTCATGGAGGTGGATTTTCGTCAGGAAAAAGAAATGATAAAATTCCTCAATATTTCTCTAAAGAAATGGCAAAAAACGGATATATAGTTGCGTCAGTTTCTTATCGATTAACCATGAAAAATAATGGGTTTGGTTGTAATGTATCTTCTAATTTAAAAGTGGACGCTTTTAACGAAGCGGCTAAAGATATTTACATGGCTGCTCAGTATCTAGTCGCTAGTAAAAGAAGATTTAAAATTGATGATCAAAAAATAATTCTAGTAGGCTCTAGCGCAGGTGCAGAAGCAATATTACATTTAGTTTACGGCAATACATCATTTAAAAAAGACATATCATTTGCAGGTCTCGTTTCTATGGCTGGCGCATTGACTACTTTAAAAAACATAACCAAACAAACTGCAATACCTACCCAACTTTTTCATGGAACTAAAGATCAATTAGTTCCATACAATATAGCACCTCATCATTATTGTAAAAAAACGGATTCAGGTTACCTAAAGTTGTTTGGATCAAAAGCAATTGCTTCAAAACTAAAAAAAACAAAAGAATCTTACTTGTTATATACATTAGAAAACGGAGATCACAGCTGGAATACTAGACCCATTTTTGAAGCAAAAAAATACATCGTTGATTTTATTGAAAATGTTGTAATAAATGGGAAATATGTACAAAAAGAAATTATACGTTAAACCATTTTTAGAATACTCTAAAAACAAAGAATGTATTTTATATCTTTGCAGTAGATTATGATCATCTAAAAATACACTTCACTAATTTTAATATATGAAAATCGAAAAAATATTAACCAGTACTATTGTAGATACTTCTTCTTTAATTGGTTATTTTTCAACAGATAAAGAGTCATTGATACAATTAATAACGGTGTATTTGTCTGATACTGAACCTCGAGTAGAAATATTAAAAAATAGTGAAGAAGCTTTAGATTATGAAGCAGTTAGAAGTATCTCTCACTTTCTAAAATCATCTATAGGACTTATGGGTGTAGGTTGTTTGGATGAAATAGCAGCATTAGAAGAAAAAACTCAGCATAGAGATGCAGAAGAAGGAATTAAAAAAGACTTAGTTTTTGTAAATAAAGTACTGCAAGAAAGCGTCTTAGAATACAAACGAATCTTAGAAGAGCTAGAAGCTTTATAATTATTTGTAGTAAATGATTAAAGAAATACAATTACGTGTAAACTTAATTGAAGAACGTAAAGAAAATATTCTCTTAGAAAAGGCTGCCAAATTTCTAAAAATTAGTAGTCAATCTATATCAGCAATAAAAGTACTCAGAAAGTCTATAGACGCGCGTAAAAAGGAAACAATTTTTAATTATAAAGTTGCTGTTTATACTAACGAGGCTACTCCAGAAGAATCGACCTATACCTTTAATTACAAAGATGTTTCTAACGCAAAAAAAGTTCATATTATTGGATTTGGACCTGCTGGGATGTATGCGGCATTACGATGTATAGAATTAGGCTACAAACCCATTGTATTAGAAAGAGGGAAAAATGTACAAGAACGCAGAAGAGATTTAAAAGCTATTAATCAAGACCACAAAGTAAATAGCGATTCTAATTATTGTTTTGGCGAAGGGGGTGCAGGAACATATTCGGATGGGAAACTTTATACAAGAAGTTTAAAAAGAGGTGATGTTCGCAGAATTTTTGAGAATCTAGTATTTCATGGGGCAACTGAACAAATTTTAATAGATGCACATCCACATATCGGAACTAATAAATTGCCGAAAATTATTAAAAATATTCGTGAAACCATATTAGATTTTGGAGGCGAAATACATTTTAGTACCTCTGTCACAGATTTTGTAATTCGAGATCAAAAAATAAAAGCGTTACAACTTAATAATGATAAAGAAATAGATGTTCGAGCTGTTATTTTAGCAACAGGACATTCTGCTAGAGATATTTATGAACTACTCCACAAAAAGAACATTGCCATAAAAGCAAAGTCTTTTGCAATGGGCGTTAGAGTAGAACATCCACAAGAAATAATAGATCAAATTCAATACAGTTGTCCTGGGGAAAGAGATGAGTTATTACCTGCTGCTGCCTACAGTTTAGTACATCAAGTAAACAACAGAGGAGTTTACTCTTTTTGCATGTGTCCTGGTGGTTTTATTGTTCCTGCAGCTACTGCAGAAGGCGAAGTTGTGGTAAACGGAATGTCTCCAAGTAGAAGAAATAATAAATTTGCAAATTCTGGAATAGTTGTTGAATTGGACATTGATAAAGACTTTAAAAAATACGAGCATTTAGGTCCATTAAAAGGATTACAATTCCAAAAAGATTTGGAAAAGATAGCCTATTTTGCAGGCGGAAGGTCACAAACAGCACCAGCCCAAAGACTAGTAGATTTTGTAGAAGGAAAACAATCTGATCATTTAAACGAGACTTCTTATCAGCCTGGCCTAAATTCAGCTCCACTTCACTCCTTACTTCCAAAAGTTATTGGCAGTAAATTACGAAAAGGGTTTCCTGCATTTGGCAATAAAATGCATGGATATTTTACAAACGAAGCCAACATTGTTGGTGTAGAATCTAGAACTTCCTCTCCGATAAACATCCCAAGAAAAGAAGATTTAGAACACGTACAAATAGAAGGACTTTTCCCTTGTGGGGAAGGTGGTGGTTATGCAGGAGGTATTATTTCTGCTGCCATGGATGGAGAGAGGTGCGCAGAGGCAGCCATAGCAAAACTCTAACTTGAAATTAATTAGAGAAACTCAATAAGTATTCCTAATTTTACGTTTTTAAAGAATTCGTATGAAATTAACAATTGGCAGAATTGACAAAGCTGATTTTCCTGAACTATCTCTTTCAAACATCGACATAAAAATTGACTCAGGAGCATATACTTCTTCCATTCATTGTTCCGATATTAAAGAAGTCTTTAAAAATAATGAACCGTATATTACATTCAAATTACTAGACCCAGAGCATGAGCTTTACAATAAAAAACAGTGTATTTTCAAAAAATACAGCTCAAAAAAAGTTAAAAGTTCTAATGGCCAGTCAGAAGAACGTTTTATGATTCAGACTACGATACATTTATTTAACACTTCGTTTCCAATTTATTTAACTTTAAGTGAACGGAAAGACATGAAATTCCCTATATTAATAGGGAGAAAATTTTTAAATAAAAAATTCATCATAGATACTTCAAAAAAAAATCTGTCACATCAATTAAAAATAAATTAAATGAGAATTGTTATTTTATCCAGAAACCCAAAATTATACTCAACAAAAAGGTTAGTTGAGGCTGCTATAAAAAGAAAGCATGAAGTACTTGTGGTAGATCATTTAAAATGTGACATTGTTATTGAAAAAAAAGCTCCTAAAATATACTATAAAGGAGAATATTTAGAAAATATTGATGCAATTATCCCAAGAATTGGAGCCTCTGTAACCTTTTACGGAACTGCAGTAATTCGACAATTTGAAATGATGAAAGTTTTTACTTCCGTTAGTTCTATAGCATTAACCAGATCGAGAGATAAATTAAGTAGTTTGCAAATATTAGCAAGAGCTGGTGTTGGGTTACCAAAAACTGTTTTTACCAACTATACAAAAGATGTAGAGCATGTAGTAGAATCAGTTGGTGGCGCTCCTTTAGTATTAAAATTATTGGAAGGAACCCAAGGACTGGGTGTGGTTTTAGCTGAAACTAAAAATGCAGCAACTTCTGTATTAGAGGCTTTTAATGGCCTTGGCGCTAGAGTTATTGCTCAACAATTTATCAAAGAAGCTGGTGGTGCTGATATTAGAGCGTTTGTAGTAGATGGTAAAGTAATTGGTGCAATGAAACGCCAAGGAAAAGAAGGGGAATTTAGATCTAACCTTCATAGAGGAGGTAATGCAACAGTGATAGAATTGACCGATGAAGAAGAAAAAACAGCCTTAAAAGCAACCAAAGCTTTAGGGTTAGGTGTAGCTGGTGTAGACATGCTACAATCCTCTAAAGGACCATTAGTTTTAGAAGTAAACTCGTCTCCAGGGCTAGAAGGAATTGAAGTTGCCACCGGTAAAAATATAGCAAAAGAAATTATACGTTATTTAGAAATACATGTCGAGTAACCCTTTTTCACTTTTAGGTAAAGTTATTCCAGAAGGAAAACGCACAGTAATCGATTTAAAAATTGCAAAACTACACACAAGAACAACAGTTAACGTTCCTGTTATTATAGAACATTCAAAAAATCCAGGACCTGTAGTTTTATTATTAGCCGGTATTCATGGAGATGAAACAAATGGCGTAGGTATTGTAAGAGAAATAATAAACCTTAAATTAAATAAACCTAAATACGGAACAATTATCTGTATTCCTGTTTTTAATATTTTTGGATATCTTGTTCAAACGAGAGAATTTCCTGATGGTAGAGATTTAAACAGAATGTTCCCTGGTACTTTAAATGGGTCTTTAGCAAGCCAATTTGCTTTTCAGTTTTCAGAAAAAATTGCTCCATTTGTAGATTATGTTATTGATTTTCATACAGGTGGTGGAGAACGAGATAATATAGCGCAGATTAGATGTAATAAAGATGATAAAAAGGGATTAGAATTAGCAAAAGTATTTAACCCTCCTATTATATTGCATTCAAATACCATTATAAAATCTCTTAGAGAAACACTCTATAAAATGGGTAAAACAGTCTTATTATTTGAAGGCGGAAAGTCTAAGGAACTAAATCCTACAATTATTAATGAGGGCGTAAATGGCACAAGAAATGTTTTAATCCATTTAGGGCTTATAAAAGGGGAAATAAATGTTAGAGAAACCCCTATTTTTGTTAAAAAAGCAAAATGGATAAGAGCATCTGATTCTGGTATGTTCAAAGTACGAGTTTCAAATGGAAGTTTTGTAGAGAAAAAAGAAGTCTTAGGCGTTATTCAAGATCCTTTTGGTGAATTTAAGAAAAAAGTATATGCTCCATTTAATGGCTATTTATTCTGCATTAACAAAACACCAATCGTAAACAAAGGAGATGCTCTCTTTCACATAAGTATTAATGAATAAATTTTATTTAGAAAAACATGCGAATAGATATTATTTCAGTAGCACCAGATTTATTAGAAAGTCCATTTAATCATTCCATCGTTAAACGTGCGCAAGAAAAAGGGTTGGTAAAAATAGTACTTCACGATTTAAGAACATATGGTTTGGGCAATTACAAACAAATCGACGACACCCAATTTGGTGGAGGTGCTGGTATGGTTTTAATGATAGAACCAATCTCTAATTGTATCCATACGCTTCAAGCACAAAGAGTTTATGATGAAATTATCTATATGACTCCAGATGCAAAAACACTAAACCAATCTACAGCAAATAGACTATCACTAAAAGGAAATATTTTAATTCTTACAGGGCATTACAAAGGGGTTGATCAAAGAATTCGTGATAAATTTATTACCAAAGAAATTTCTATTGGGGATTATGTATTAACTGGTGGCGAATTAGCTGCTGCAGTTTTAGTAGATGCTGTTGTGCGGTTAATCCCTGGTGTTATTGGTGATGAGCAATCTGCCCTAACAGATTCTTTTCAAGACAACTTGCTATCACCCCCCGTATACACAAGGCCTGCTGAATTTGAAGGAATGAAAGTTCCTGACATATTATTGTCTGGAAATTTCCCAAAAATAGAGGATTGGCGAAATGAAAAAGCATACGAAAGAACGCAAAATATTAGACCTGACTTACTAGAGGATAATTAAAACAAGAAACCTACCCTATCATTTTAAAACTGAAAAAAATAAGTAAATGGTTTTTTTTAGCTAAAATAAAAATATTCAAATCTTTAAGTAATGCCATTTGTAGATACTGAATATTACACTTGTTTGCATTGTTTATGTGTTCCAAATTTCACCAAAACTAATTTTCAATTGTTTTAAAAAAAATAACCCAATATTATTTTAATGTGAATTTTCACACCTTAATTAACATTATAGTTAGATGTCTTAAAGAATTCATAAACAAATGGTAACCTAAAAAAATTGCAACTTTTTGCTTCATTATTAGAAAAATACACTAAATTTGCATCCGCTTAGATAACCTCTGACGAGAAACGTGAACGTTATTTTAGTAAAATTATAAACAAAAAGATATGGAATCTTTAATAAAATTTGTTCAAGACGAATTCGTAACCAAAAAAGAATTTGGAGAATTTGCAGCAGGTGATACAATTACTGTATACTACGAAATTAAAGAAGGAGAAAAAGTTAGAACTCAGTTTTTTAGAGGAGTTGTAATTCAAAAAAGAGGATCTGGAACTTCTGAAACATTTACTATTAGAAAAATGTCTGGTACGATAGGTGTAGAAAGAATTTTTCCAGTTAACTTACCTTCAATTCAAAAAATTGAAATCAATAAAAAAGGTAAAGTGCGTAGAGCTCGTATTTTCTACTTTAGAGGTCTTACTGGTAAAAAAGCTAGAATTACTGAGAAAAGAAGATAATCTTTTAAATAATCCATACAAAGAGCACTATAATACTTATAGTGCTCTTTTTAGTTAACAATTGTTTATAAACCTGTTTTACAACTTGTTAACTACTATTTTCGTAAATATTTTAACCTTTATTAGCAAAAAATTAATTTTATTAAAAATTAGCGCTATTTATTTTATGTCTTCAGAAAAAAGTATGCTTATTTTTTTAAATGTTCTTTTCTAGTTAAAACGTGTACTCTAGTATTCAATTAAAAGTTGTTCCTAGATATTTTATGATCAATTAGCATCTAAAAGAGAACAGTAATGTGTAAAAAATATTTTTACAGGTTACAGCATTTATTTAAAAAGCTATATTCCACAGATACTTTGTGAATATGGCTTTTGTATTTTACGAAAATGAAAATACCCATTAATAAATTTTATAAAATCCTTAGAATAAAGGCAAATTAATAAGAAAATAGTAATAAAATATACAACAGTTATTATTAGATTTGCCAGGCTTAATTTTTGAGTCTTTTTTTACCTTAGCAAACAACTTTCAGATATTTTAAAATCATCACAAATGGCTAAAATAATTTACACAAAAACGGATGAAGCACCAGCTTTAGCAACACGTTCTTTTTTACCTATAGTAAAGGCTTTTACAAAATCTTCAAAAATAGAAATTGAAGTAAAAGACATTTCTTTAGCAGCTAGAATACTTGCTAATTTCTCTGACTATTTAACAGAAGAACAAAAAGTAGAAGATGCCTTAGCTATTTTAGGAGATTTAGCTAAACAACCTGAAGCAAATATTATTAAATTACCAAATATTAGTGCTTCTGTGTCACAATTAACAGCTGCTATTTCTGAACTACAACAATTGGGTTATGCAATCCCTAATTATCCTGAAAACCCTACAACAGATAAGGAAAAAAATATATTAGCACAATACAACAAAGTAAAAGGTTCTGCTGTTAATCCTGTTTTAAGGGAAGGAAACTCAGATAGAAGAGCTCCAAAAGCAATTAAAAATTTCGCGCGTAAAAACCCACACACTATGGGGGCTTGGAATTCAGATTCTAAAACACATGTTGCTACTATGGATCATGGAGATTTTGCTCACAACGAAAAATCCATAACAGTATCTGCAGCAACTAACGTTTCTATTAAACATATTTCTGAATCTGGTGACGTTAAAATTCTAAAAGAAAATATAGCGCTTTTAGAAGGAGAAATTATAGATGCTACTGTAATGAGTAAAAAAGCGTTACTTTCATTTTTAGAGGCACAAATTGTAGATGCAAAAGAAAAAGAAGTATTACTTTCTTTGCACATGAAAGCCACAATGATGAAGGTTTCTGATCCTATAATTTTTGGCCACGCAGTAAAAACATTTTATAAAGAGTTGTTTAATAAACATGCAAAAACATTTCAAGAGATTGGTGTAGATGCAAATGTAGGTTTTGCCAATATTGTTACAAATCTAGATGAATTACCAGCAAATAAAAAAGAGGAGATACTAAAAGATATAACCGCTATTTATTCAAAAAGACCTGCCTTAGCAATGGTAAACTCTGATAAAGGGATAACCAATTTACACGTACCTTCAGATGTTATTATTGATGCTTCTATGCCAGCTATGATTAGAAATTCTGGTAAAATGTGGAATGCAAAAGGAGAATTACAAGATACCAAAGCAGTAATACCAGATAGTTCTTATGCAGGAATTTACGAAGCTACTATTGCTTTTTGTAAAAAGAATGGCGCTTTTGACCCAACTACAATGGGAACCGTTCCTAATGTTGGATTAATGGCACAAAAAGCTGAAGAATATGGTTCTCATGATAAAACTTTTGAAATTGCTACTGATGGTAAAGTTCAAGTTTTAGATACAAATGGTACTATATTGTTAGAACATCAAGTAGCACAAGGAGATATTTGGAGAATGTGCCAGACAAAAGATTTACCAATTCAAGATTGGGTAAAACTAGCAGTAAATAGAGCAAGAGCTTCAAAAACACCTGCAGTATTTTGGTTGGATGAAAATAGAGCTCATGATGCAGAAATTATAAAAAAAGTAAATTTATATTTAAAAAATCATGAAACAACAGGTTTAGATCTTAGGATATTATCTCCTGTAAAAGCAACTGAATTTACATTAGAAAGAATTGTAAAAGGTGAAGACACAATTTCTGTTTCAGGTAATGTTTTACGTGATTATTTAACCGATTTATTTCCAATTTTAGAAGTTGGTACCTCTGCTAAAATGCTCTCAATAGTTCCATTAATGAATGGTGGTGGCTTATTTGAAACAGGTGCTGGTGGGTCTGCTCCAAAGCATGTTGAACAATTTTTAGATGAAAACCACCTAAGATGGGACTCTTTAGGAGAATTTTTAGCTTTAGCAGTTTCTTTAGAGCATTTGGGTACAACTACAAACAATGAAAAAGCATTGGTTTTAGCTGAAACTTTAGACGAAGCAACAGACAAGTTTTTAGATGAGAACAGATCTCCTTCTAGAAAAGTTGGCGAAATAGATAATAGAGGTAGTCATTTCTACTTAGCAAAATACTGGGCAGAAGGTTTAGCACATCAAGATAAAAATGAAGCGCTTAAAGCAGAATTTACAAAAATAGCTGACGCTTTTTCTAAACATGAAACCACTATTATAGAAGCATTTAATAAAATTCAAGGTCAGCCTGTTCATATTGGCGGTTACTATTTACCAAACGAAGATTTAGTTACAAATGCTATGAGACCAAATGATATCTTTAACCATATTTTAAATTAAGTTTAACATTTATTTAGATAAAACATTAACAAAAAGGGGTGCATATAGCACTCCTTTTTTAGTTAGCTTTTTTTTTAAAAAAATTAGATTTCTAAAATGAATAAGAAAAAAATGAAAGTGGCCGATATTATCTATGATTAAATTATTTTTTTAACTTTTTTTTATCACAACCTTATCCTTTTTAAGTAGTACTTTTGTTTAATATTAAATTAATTTAATCAAACAAAAACATCAATTTGAAAAGGATATTCTTTTTATTTTTCTTGCTTTCAATATCTGTATATGGCCAAGAAAAAGTAACTATAAGTGGTACTGTTTACGATAATCAAACCAATGAAACATTAATTGGTGTTTCAATTTACTTCCCAGAACTAAGTACAGGAACTACAACAAACGAGTATGGTTTTTATTCGTTAACCATACCAAAAAGCACTTACAAAATCCAGGTTAGTTATCTTGGTTTTACCACTATTAACAAATCTATAAACCTTACACAAAAAATAACAAAAGACTTTAAACTTTCTGAATCTTCAGAAAGCTTAAATGAAATTGTTATAGAAACGGATATCGAAAAACTGAATATTAAAATACCTCAAATGAGCGTTAATAAATTAACCTCTGCAACTATAAAGCAAATTCCTGTGGTACTAGGTGAAGCAGACATTATAAAGTCACTCATTCTTTTACCAGGGGTAACTAGTGCTGGTGAAGGGGCTTCCGGTTTTAATGTTAGGGGTGGAGCAGCAGATCAAAACTTAATATTATTGGATGAAGCTATTGTTTTCAATTCTTCTCATTTATTTGGTTTTTTCTCTGTTTTTAACCCTGATGTAGTTAAAGATGTAAAATTGTATAAAGGAGGAATTCCAGCACGTTTTGGAGGAAGATTATCATCTGTTTTAGATATTTACCAAAAAGAAGGAAATAGTAAAGACTTTAATTTTACTGGGGGAATTGGGTTGGTTTCTTCTAGATTGTTAGCAGAAGGGCCAATTGAAAAAGAAAAAAGTTCTTTTGTAGTAGCTGGTAGAGCTTCCTATGCTCATTTATTTCTTCCGCTATTTAATAACGATAATAAAGCATACTTCTACGATGTAAACAGTAAAGTCAATTATAGATTTAATGATAGAAATAATGTTTTTTTATCTACCTATTTTGGAAAAGACGTTTTTGGAGTCAATGAAAGTTTTATAAATGATTATGGAAATAATGTATTAAACTTAAGGTGGAACCATCTTTTTTCTGAAAAAATATTTTCTAACTTATCTTTAATATACTCTGATTATTTTTATGGGTTAACATTAGATTTTGTAGGTTTTGAATGGGATTCTGGCATTACAAATTTTAATGTTAAATATGACTTTAAACATTACTTAAATGAAAAATTTACTTTAAGCTATGGGATAAATAATATCTACAGTAAATTTAATCCTGGAGAAATTGTACCAAATAGAGAGGATTCTGGTATACAACCCCAAAAATTAATTGATAAATATGCCAACGAATTTGCAGCATATATAGCTACAGAACACAGAATAAATAACAAACTAGCATTAGAATATGGAATACGATTTAGCCATTTCACAAGACTAGGTCAAGAGGAACTAAACACCTACGAAAACGATAACCCAGTGCTGTATAACCAAGAATTCAAAAGGTATGAATCTGCTGAAGCTGCAGGAGTTAATACGTATCAAAGAAGTGATGTATTGGCTAGTTTTCAAAATTTTGAACCCCGATTTTCACTCTCTTATCTAATTAACGATGAAACCTCTGTTAAAATGAGTTATAACAGAATGGTTCAATACTTGCATTTATTATCTAACACCTCTTCTCCTACTCCTTTAGATATTTGGACACCTAGTGGGCCGTTTGTAAAACCTCAATTATTGAATCAATTTGCAATAGGATATTTCAAGTCGATTCAAGACGGATCGTATTCTTTAGAAACAGAAGCATTTTATAAAGACATCGAAAATAGGATAGATTACATCAATGGTGCGAATTTAGTGGCCAATAATGAAATTGAAACCGTAATTTTAAACGGACAAGCAAGAGCATATGGTTTAGAAATATTATTAAAAAAGAACGAAGGAAATTTTAAAGGTTGGCTTGCGTACACATTATCTAAATCAGAACAACAAACCCCTGGAAGGTCAGAAAATGAACCCGGTATAAATGCTGGAGAATGGTACAATACTCCTTTTGATAAGACGCACGATATTTCTCTTAATGGTAGCTATGAGGTTTCTAAAAAATGGACCTTTAATGCTAATTTTTTATTTCAAACTGGTCAGCCAACAAACTACCCTGTTGGACAATATGAAATTTCTGGTTTAAATGTACCTATATATGATGATAATAGGAGAAATGCAGATAGGCTTCCTGCTTACCATAGATTAGATATATCTGCAACACTAACGCCAGATAAAAATAAGAATAGAACCTGGCAAGGAGAATGGGTTTTTGGAATCTATAATGTATATGGAAGACAAAATGCGGCTTCTATAAATTTTAGACAAAATAGAGAAACTAGAAGAAATGAAGCTGTACAGACTTCTATTTTTGGCTTAGTTCCATCGGTAACCTATAATTTTAAATTTTAAAAGGATGATGAAAAATACATATATAATAGCATTTTTAACACTACTACTATTTACAAACTGTGAAAAAGTAGTAGATGTTGATGTTCCTTCAATTGCACCAAAGTTAATTATTGATGCTTCTTTTGAAGTGTTTTTTGATGAAAATCCAATAAATGCTAAAACAGAGGTTCAGTTAAAATTATCTGCAGACTATTTTGATGAAACAATTCCTGTAGTTACAAATGCCACAGTATTTGTAACAAACTTGGATACAGGAACAGTTATAGACTACACAGATTCGGATGCTGATGGAAATTATCAACCCGTTCAGGCTTTTATCCCACAAGATAATGCCACTTACGAACTCACTGTTATTTATAATAATGAAACGTATGTAGCTACAGCAGAAAAAGTTAAATCTACTCCATTAACACTTGTAGAACAGGGAGATCAAACCTTATTTACAGGTGAAGAAACAGAAATTAAGCTTTTTTTTACAGATGATGGCGCAGTAAACAACTATTACATTTTTGATTTTTCAAATTCGTTATTTTTAGCTTTAGAAGATCGTTTTTTTAATGGTGCAGATTACGGTTTCTCTAACTTTTATGAAGAAGACGATATAGAGTTACCAGCTACAGTAACTATTAAAATGTCTGGAGTTTCTAAGGAATATTTTTCTTATTTTAATATTCTAATAGACCAAAGTGGACAGAATTCAGGAGGTCCTTTTGAATCTGTTCCTTCCTCTTTATTAGGGAATATTATAAATACGACCAATGAAGATAATTTTCCTTTAGGGTATTTTCATATCTCAGAAACAGATACGTTTACCGTTAATTTAGTTGATAGAAATTAAAGATCTTTACTTCTTTTTATTTATAAAACTTTATTGAGTATTTTTGAGTGATGGATTTTATAAAAACAACAGAGCAAGACTCAAAATACGATCATTTAGAAAAACAATCTATTTTAGAATTATTAACTACAATTAATAAAGAAGATCAACTAGTTGCTTTAGCTGTTAAAAAAGCAATTCCACAGATTGAACAACTAACCCGTAAAGTGGTATCTCAATTAAAATTAGGAGGAAGACTCTTTTATTTAGGTGCAGGTACCTCTGGACGATTAGGAATTTTAGACGCCTCTGAATGTCCGCCTACTTTTGGTGTATCTCATGATTTGGTTATTGGATTAATTGCTGGTGGAGATATCGCAATAAGAAAAGCGGTTGAATTTGCCGAAGATTCTAATAATCAAGGTTGGATAGATTTAAAAGAAAAAAATATTTGTGATAAAGATATTGTTGTTGGAATTGCAGCATCTGGCACAACACCCTATGTAATTTCAGCATTAAATAAATGCAACGAAAACAACATCCCAACAGGTTGTATAACCTGTAACTTAAATAGTCCTTTAGCCAAAACAGCAATGTTTCCAATAGAAGTAGTTGTGGGTCCAGAATTTATAACAGGAAGTTCTAGAATGAAAGCAGGAACTGCTCAAAAACTAATACTAAATATGCTCTCTACAAGTGTAATGATACAATTAGGAAAAGTAAAGGGAAATAAGATGGTAGACATGCAACTATCAAATGAAAAACTAGTAAAAAGAGGAGAAAAAATGTTAATTGAAGAACTTGGTATTCAAAGCATAGAAGCCCAAAAGCTATTGCAAAAATATGGGAGTGTTAGAAATGCTATAAAACATTTTACAAAATGAGCACAAATTTAAACTTACTAAGCAAAGCCTTAATTCGATTAGGAATAGTTATTTTACTTTTTATTGTTTCTCCAATCGGAATAACAATGGGTTTTAAGGCAATTAATACATTTACAGAAAGCCCAGGTATATACTTTGCATACCTTTTTTTAATTGTAGGGTTTCTATTATTATTTTATGCTATATACTTTGCCTTTAAAACATTTGGCATCCTTAGTAAAGCAATTTTTAATGATAAGTAAATCAATCTCTAAAAACTTTGCAAAACTTTTGCAAAAAATAACCCCGTCTTTTTAAGATGGGGTTATTATATTTTAAATAGGTTAACGAATATTTACCTAATTAATTTTTTATATTTAATTCGTTTTGGCATTAAATCTCCACCCAAACGTTTCTTTTTATTTTCTTCATAATCAGAGAAAGATCCTTCAAAGAAATAAACTTGGCTATCGCCTTCAAAAGCTAATATATGCGTACAAATTCTATCTAAAAACCATCTATCGTGACTAATAACAACAGCACAACCTGCAAAATTTTCTAAACCTTCTTCTAAGGCTCTTAAGGTATTCACATCTAAATCATTGGTTGGCTCATCTAATAAAAGTACATTACCTTCCTCTTTTAATGTCATTGCTAAATGCAAACGGTTCCTTTCTCCACCAGAAAGCGTTGATACTTTTTTATTTTGTTCGTTTCCAGAAAAATTAAACCTACTTAAATATGCTCTTGAATTTACTTGCTTACCTCCCATCATAATTAAGTCTTGACCATCAGAAAAATTTTCCCAAATCGTTTTATCAGGATTAATATCTGAATGGGCTTGGTCTACATAAGCTATTTTTGCAGTTTCACCTACTTTAAATGATCCCTTGTCTGGGTTTTCTTCACCCATAATCATTTTAAAGATAGTTGTTTTACCTGCTCCATTAGGCCCAATAATACCAACAATACCAGCTTGTGGTAAATTAAAAACTAAATCTTCATACAACAATTTATCTCCAAAAGCTTTGGCAACACCTTCAGATTGTATCACATTTGTTCCAAGACGAGGACCATTTGGAATATAAATTTCTAGTTTTTCATCTATCTTTTTCTGGTCTTGACTTAATAGTTTGTCGTAACTTTTTAAACGTGCTTTTTGCTTTGTTTGTCTACCTTTTGCACCTTGACGCACCCACTCTAACTCTCTTTCTAGGGTTTTTTGACGTTTTGATGCTGTCTTACTTTCTTGTGCCATTCGATTTGACTTTTGGTCTAACCAAGAAGAATAGTTTCCTTTCCAAGGTATTCCTTCCCCTCTGTCTAATTCCAAAATCCAACCTGCCACATTATCTAAAAAATACCTGTCATGAGTAACTGCAATTACAGTGCCTTTATATTGTGCTAAATGATGCTCTAACCAATGTACAGATTCTGCATCTAAATGGTTTGTAGGCTCATCTAATAATAAAATTTCTGGTTCTTGTAAAAGCAACCTACACAAGGCCACCCTTCTTTTTTCACCTCCTGAAAGTACTCCGATCTTTTTATCAGAATCTGGAGTTCTTAAAGCGTCCATGGCAATTTCTAACTTTGTATCTAATTCCCAAGCATTTGCAGCATCTATCTTATCTTGTAAATCTGCTTGTTGGTTCATTAGTTTTTCCATTTTATCTGCATCAGAATACACCTCTTCTAAACCAAACATATCGTTTATTTTGTTGTATTCCTCTAAAATGGCAACCGTTTCTGCTACACCTTCTTTAACGACCTCTAAAACTGTCTTTTCAGGGTCTAGATTTGGTTCTTGTTCTAAATAACCTACTTTATAACCTGGTGAAAAAGTAACGTCTCCCTGAAAATTTTTCTCTACCCCTGCTATGATTTTTAATAAAGTCGATTTTCCAGATCCATTTAAACCTAGAATACCAATTTTTGCTCCGTAAAAAAAACTTAAATAAATATCTTTTAAAACTTGTTTTCCTGTTGATTGATAGGTTTTAGAAACCTTATTCATAGAAAATATTACTTTCTTATCATCACTCATTACATTATTTTTTTAAAATTACAGTTAAGATGGAACTATACTCTACCTTTTAGCGCGTTAAACACCCAAGCAATGCAGAAAAAACCGATACCTACTGTGGCAAAACCCCAACCAGCAACATCTTCATATCTATAAATACCCATTAATATTAAAGTTACTCCCATAAAAATCATTAACACTGTTGCCCATCCTAGGACATTGTTTTTGTTCATCGCCATTCTTCTGAAATATTTGTTGAATCGCAAATATCGAAAATTTATTTCTAATTTCGTAGTGATATCAGCTTCTTAAATTGATTAATATCAATAAAAAAGAGAGCAATTAATGCTCTCTAATGAATATCTATTTTTTAGCGAAGTTAGAATCCGCCTCGCTGACCACCTCTTCTCTGAATTTGAGAATTACTGTTCTGACGGCTACTGGGCCTTTTGGGCATTAAATTTTCTTTCTTTTTATTCTGATATTTTGTGAATTTTTTAAACTGATTTTCATCTAACAAGAGTTTTAGACGTTCGTTTAAATTAACTTCTAAAGAAATAATTTTACTTTTTATTGGACGAATGACTTCAGAAATTCTTTTTCTTACCCCAAAAATCATATTCTGATTGCTATTATTTGAACTTTGGTTACCTCTTGGGGCTGTTCTAGCAATTTTCATAACAGCGTTTAAATCCTCAAAATCATCCTTATTTGTTTTTTCTATAGCTTTTACATTTCTATTGTATTCTCTTAAAGAACCGCTGACTTTAGTTTTTATGGCCTGATCTTTAACCTTAAGCTTTTTTAAAATTTTAGAAACATCATAATAAAAAATACCAGCTACTTTAGATGCACTAAACGCAGTTACTTTTCTTACTTGAGATTGACTTGAGTTATTTTGCAAAGACCTACTCCCTCCCATTCTTCCTCTTTGTGGTTCTGCATAACAAACAGAAGTAATGAAGAATATAGTGATGATTAATTGTTTTTTCATAAAAACTAAATTAATAATTCTTACTCAAAATTAAAAATTAATTGGTTATTATTTGCTTACAATTTGGCAGCTAATCTTGCTCCTTGGTCTATTGCTCTTTTCGCGTCCAATTCACTTGCAAAATATGCACCACCAATCACATGTACTTTTTTCCCTAAATCGATTAATGGTTCATAAAGTTCTTTAAGTGGTGTTTGCCCTGCACAAACTACAATATGATCTACTTTCAAAAGTTTTTGCGTATTATTTTGTGTATAATGTAAGCCATCATCATCAATTTTTTGGTACGTTACTTCTCCAATAAATTGTACATTTTTTTTCTTTAAACTGGCTCTATGAATCCAACCTGTAGTTTTTCCTAAATTTCCACCAAACTTCCCTTTACTTCTCTTAAACATAAAGATTTCTCTTGGTGAGGTTTCTACGCTAGCCTCTATACCCTCTATTCCACTTCTTGCCTTTAGAGTTTTATCTATTCCCCATTCTTTTAACCAAGCATCTAAATTTACTGCTGTAGATTCACCTTCATGAGACAAGTATTCAGATACATCAAAGCCAATACCTCCTGCTCCAATAACTGCTACACGTTTACCAACTTGTTTTTTATGCTTTAAAACATCGATATAAGAAAGTACTTTTTGATGTTTACTTCCTTCAATGTTTAAAGTTCTTGGCTGTATACCAGTTGCTAAAATAATTTCTTCAAAGTTTGAATCTTTTAAATCAGATAAAGAGACTTTTGTGTTTAACTTTAAAGTAACATTATGGATTTCTATTTGTTTTTTAAAGTACCTTAATGGCTCATAAAACTCTTCTTTTCCAGGGATCTGCTTAGCCATATTAAACTGACCTCCTATCTCAGAAGAAGCATCAAATAAAGTAACCTCATGCCCTCTTTGTGATGCAATTGTAGCAGATGCTAAACCTGCAGGTCCTGCTCCTATTACAGCAATTTTCTTCTTATGTTTTGTAGTAGTATAATTTAATTCTGTTTCATGACAAGCTCTTGGGTTTACCAAACAACTCGCAACTTTTCGTTGAAAAACATGATCTAAACATGCCTGATTACAACCAATACATGTATTTATTTCATCACTTTTTTCTGCTTTTGCTTTATTTACCCATTCAGGATCTGCTAAAAATGGCCTAGCCATAGATATCATATCTGCATGCCCTTCTGCCAAAACCTTTTCTGCAGTGTCTGGCATATTTATTCTATTAGAAGTAATTAAAGGTATTTTAATTTCAGCTTTCATTTTTTTTGTTACCCAAGTAAACGCTGCTCTAGGAACAGAAGTTGCAATTGTTGGTATCCTAGACTCGTGCCAACCAATTCCGGTATTTATGATCGTAGCACCTGCCTTCTCAATTGCTTTACCTAACTGAACAATCTCTTCCCAAGAACTACCATTTTCTACCAAATCTAACATAGAAAGACGATATATAATGATAAACTCCTTTCCGACAGCTGCCCTTGTTTCTTCTACTAATTTAATTGGTAGACGCATTCTGTTTTCATAAGAACCACCCCATTGATCATTTCTTTTATTGGTTCTCTTTGTGATAAACTGATTGATTAAATACCCCTCTGAACCCATAATTTCTATACCATCATAACCCGCAAGTTGAGAAAGTTTTGCTGATTTTACGAAATCTTTAATCGTTCTATGAATTCCCGATCCTTTTAATTTAAATGGAGTAAAAGGAGTTATTGGCGACTTTATTTTTGAAGGAGCTACATTTAATGGATGATAACCATACCTCCCAGCATGTAAAATTTGCATGCAAATTTTACCTCCTTCTTTATGAACAGCTTCTGTAATTTTTTGATGATGAATTGCATGTTTTTTCCTAGACATTCTTGCAGCAAAAGGGCCAGTCCAACCTTGAATGTTAGGCGAAATCCCACCAGTAACAATTAGCCCTACACCACCTTTTGCTCTTTCTGCATAATAAGCTGCAATTTTTTCGATTCCATTTTTTTCCTCCTCTAAACCTGTGTGCATAGAACCCATTAGAATCCTATTTTTTAATGTGGTAAATCCTAAATCTAATGGTTCAAAAATATGTTTGTATTTCATAATGGTAAACGTTGAATTTATTATGCATGCATAATACTTTGCAATATATGTTTATTTTATGAAATTAAAAAGCCAAAGAATTTTATTCTTTGGCTTTTTAATTGTTGAGGTTGTTAATTTTAATGCAGTGGTACATCAATAATTAACAGCTTGCTTTGTTTATCTGCAGTGATTTCTATTTCTTTAACCTCTTCTATCCCTAATGCATCTCTTGAAGATAATTTTTCATCAGCAATTCTTACCTCGCCTTCTATTAAGAAAAAATACGCAGCATTATTTAGCGTATAGTTAACAGTAATACTAGCATCTAGATCTATTTTACGGATATACGCATCTTGGTAAACTGGCAAAGAACCTTCTATTTGATTATTTCTAGGAGAAACTAAAGTCTGAAAATTATTTTTACTTTCATCACTATTAAAATACTTCTGATTATAATACGGAGTAACTTCTTGTTGGTTTGGTATAATCCAAATTTGTAAAAAGTTAGTTTCTTCGGTGCTACTATCATTAAACTCAGAATGTGTTATTCCAGTTCCAGCACTCATTACTTGTACTTCACCTACTTCTATAGAACGCTTATTTTCCATACTATCTTTGTGAGATAATGCTCCCGTAATTGGAATAGAAATAATTTCCATATTTCTGTGAGGATGTGTTCCAAATCCCATTTTAGGTTTAACGATATCATCATTTAAGACCCTTAACATTCCAAAATTCATTCTTTCAGGATTCTGGTAATTTGCAAAACTAAAGGTATGTTTAGAAGTTAACCAACCTAAATTAGCTTCACCTCTTGAATCTGCTTTATGAACTGTTTTTTTCATTTTAAAATTTATTTTTTAATATAAATGTCCCATTTTTCCTTGCTGGTAATCTCTCATAGCCTCTAAAATCTCTGTTTGTGTATTCATAACATAAGGGCCATATTGAGTTATTTTTTCTTTTATTGGTGCTCCTGACAAAATTAGTAAAGTACTATATTTTATTGCTTTAAAAGAAATTTGGTTTCCGTCTTGATTAAAAACTATCATTTGATTCCCTCCTTTCTGTAGGAGTTCTTTTCCATTTACAAGTAATTCGCCTTCTAAAAGATAAATTAAAGAATGATGGTTTTCTGGTAGGTCTAAAGTAATCTCTCCATCTGCTTTTGCATTCGCAGAAAATACATTTACCTCTGTTTGTGTTTTAATTAAACCTCTTTCCGAGTTTTGATGGCCAGCAATAATATTTACTTGAATCTTTTTATCTACTGAATAGATTTTAGGAATTTGATTGTCTTCTAAATGTTGGTAATTTGGAGGTATCATTTTATACTTTGCAGGTAAATTTAGCCACAGTTGTATCCCTTCTAAATCTCCTCCTTTTTTCACAAATTCTTTCGTAGGGGCCTCTGCATGAATTATTCCTCTACCTGCTGTAGTCCATTGAACATCACCTGCTTTTACAATCATTTCGTTTCCTAAAGAATCTCTATGCAATTGCGCTCCTTTAAAAAGTAATGTAATAGGCTCAAAACCTCTATGAGGGTGTGGGCCTAGATCAAATGGGTTGTTAAACTCCGAAATAGCATAAGGACCATAATGATGTAATAATAAAAATGGATCTACATTTTCAATTCCTTTTGTTGGTAATGGCTGTCTTAACTTTATTGGCCCCATATTTACAAAAGGGCTGGAAACAATTTTTTGCGTACTTTTTAATTTTTTCATCGTATTTTATCCAAAAGATTATTTAAAATATCTGCTTCGTTTTCCGATAAATTATTTAAAAAAGACAACTGTTCAGAACCATTAATTTTAGATAATAATTCTAATCCTTTATCAGTAATTTTAACATACACAACTCTTCTATCATCAGCACATCTCTCTCTTTCAATTAAACTCTTTTCACACAATTTATCCATTAAACGAGTTGCATTAGGGGCTCTCTCTATCATTCTATCTTTTACAACTTGAACTTTTATTTTTTTCTTTGCACCTCTTAATATTCTTAAAATATTGTATTGTTGAGGAGAAATTCCAAAGGGTTTAAAAAATTCAGTTTCTTTACTATTTAACCAATTGGAAGTATATTTTATATTGATTAACGCTTTAATTCTATTATTTTCAAATTTTGATTGTATATCTTTTGAAAGATTTCCCATAATACTTTTTTAAACTTCTGATAATTATTCTTCAAACTATTACAGAACAAAAATATAAATTTATCTTTTATATTCCAAGGAAAATATTAACTAGGTATTTAATTAAATGATTTCAATTCGTGTAAAAAAAATTGAAAAAAATAAACCTGTTCATATAGAAGTGTTAAAATAAATGAGTTTCGGTAGTTTTTAAATATATTTGGAAACTTATATTCAAAATTTATTAAATGAAGAAATTTCTGTCGCTTCTAGTATTTTTATTTTGTGCTTTTTCAGCATTTAGCCAGTTAAGTAAAAAACACTATATACCACCATTGACTTCTTCTGATGGTTTTACAGATCAATACATTTACATATCTACACCAAAGGCAAATAATGTTTCGTACAAAATTACCCCAATTGGAAATCCTGATATAACAGCTTATAGTGGAGTGGTCTCTAATGCGAACCCAGTTGAACAGCCTGTATTAAATTCTGCAGGTTTTAATGATTTTGATGACAATACTCAATTACACATTAATAGATTTAATATTAATAGTGTTATAAATAATAAAGGTTTTATTATTGAAGCTAATGATGTTATTTATGTATCAATAAGAGTGAGATCTGCACTAAGTGGAGGCGATAAATTTCATGCTGGAGCTTTGGTGAGTAAAGGTAGCTCAGCATTAGGAAATGAATTTAGAATTGGAGGACTTGTAAGAGGCAGCACACCTGTTAATGGACACATTACCTTTGCTTCTTTAATGGCTACAGAAGATAATACTATTGTAAATATTACTAATATACCAAGTGGTTTTGTGCAACCTAATGGATCAAGTATTCCTACTGATATAATTTTAAACGAAGGCGAAAGCTTTATACTAGCTTCGCAAACAACTGCTGGCTTTGAGTCGAAAGACATTATTGGTGGCTTAATATCTAGTGATAAACCTATTGTAGTTAATTCTGGATCTGCCACTGGAAGTTTTGGAAATAATGATGGTAGAGATTATGGGTTTGATCAAATTGTAGGAGCAGATAGAATTGGTAGCGAATATATCTTAGTAAGAGGAGCAGGTAATAATGATTGGGAAAACGCATTAGTTATTGCTCACGAAAACAATACTGAAGTTTCAGTTAATGGCAGAAGTATTGCAACTTTAAATGCAGGAGAATATGTTGTTGTAGAAGGTAATAGTTACAATACTAATGGTAATATGTATATTAATTCTTCTTTACCAGTATTTGTTTACCAAGGAATTGGTGGTCAAAGTGGAAGTGAAGCAAACCAAGGATTATTCTTTGTACCACCTCTAAGCTGTGAAAACAAAGGAAATGTAGATAATATTGCTGGTATTGATAAAATAGGTACTGCTGATTTTCCAGGAGGAGTGACAATTGTAACTAATAAAGGAGCTAACGTATTAATAAATGGTCTAGACATTTCAACTTATTCACCTCAAGGACCTTCAGATGTTACAGGAAACCCCAATTATGTTACCTATAAAGTATCCGGTTTAAGTAGAAACATAAAAGTTGAAGGAGATCAAGAGTTATATTGTGCTTATTTTAATGCAAATGGATTTGCGGCCTCAGGTGCTTTTTACTCTGGTTTTCCTTCAGCTCCAGAAATAAATTTTAATACTGAAGTAGCCTCTTCAGGAATTTGTATTCCAAACGTTACTTTGCAAGCGGCTAATACAGATTTGTTCGATAGTTTTGAATGGCAATTTTTTAACCCTGCTTCTAGTAGTTGGGAACAAAGAAGTACAACAGCCAACTATAAACCTTTAGAAAGTGAACCTGGTAGATATCGATTAATTGGTACTATAAATTGTACAGGTGCTAACTTTTTTTCAGTAGAAATAATTGTAAGTATTTGTCCTGATGATTATGATAGCGATTTAATAATTGACAATTTAGATGTCGATTTAGATAATGATGGTATTTTAAATAGTGATGAATCACTAGGTGATGGAACTATCAATTTGACCAATTTAACTAACCCAACAGTCGAGGCTGACGGTGTAATTGTGCCAAACCTTTTAACAGGTAATTTAACAAGCGAAGGTGATGTTAGTTTTATTGGAAGTACAAACGGAAAATTTACATCAACAATAAAGGATAATAGCACAGCTAATGCTAAAAATATTTATGTTTTAAGTAGCTCTGAAACCTTTAACTTTGAATTTACACAAGATGCAAGTCAACCTCATACTTTAATATCTGGTGTAGAATATCAAATAAAAATAGGACCAGCTGCAAAGAATGTTACATTAATAGACCCTGATAATGTTTTATTAGTCGACACCAATTTTGATGGTGAATTTGAAACGGATGTTGATAATTATTCCAGTTCCGTAATTCGTTTTGTATACAACCCTTCTCCTGAAGGAAATAATCCATTTAAATTTGTGGCTAATGATGTTGATGAAGTTATATTTTTACATACAGCAACCTCAAATGTTACAAATTCAATATTTAATGGATCTATAAAATTAACAAATGTAAGAATGGATTCTGATGGTGATGGAATTGAAGATGCATTGGATTTAGATTCTGACAATGATGGGGTTCCTGATCTTTTTGAAGCTGCAAACCAAAGTATTACGCTTTTAAATACAGATAACGATTTAAATGGTTTAGATGATGTTTTTGACTCAGTAACCTTAGTGATTGATACAGATGGAGATGGTGTTCCAAATCATCTAGATTTAGACTCTGATAATGATGGTATTTATGACTTAGTAGAATCTGGCTTCACACTTTCTGATACAGATACTAATGGTATTATAGACAATGCAAACGCTGCTAATGTTGGTATAAACGGCTTATTAGATAGTCTAGAAAGTACTCCAGATTCAGGAATTTTAGCAAATCCTTTAAGAAATTCTGATTCCACTTCTGTGGTCACAGAAAATCAAGATACTATTTATGATTTTGCAGATTTAGATGCTGATGGAGATGGTTGTGATGATGTTGTTGAAGCTGGTTTTACTGGAAATGGAGCTGGACGTTTAGAGCCTCATCCTAATGTAGATCTTGATGGAAAAGTAAATAATTCTGATGGTTACACCACACCAAATGCAGATTACATTACAAGCGCTCCAATAATCATTAACTCATTTGCAGACCCTGTTTTTTGTGAATTAAATACAGACGTAATTACGATTGATTCTAATGCAGATACCTTTCAATGGCAAGTATCTACAGATGGTGCAACTTGGAATAGCTTAGATGATACAAGGTATGATTTAGTAACCCCTAATGAATTACAAATAACAGACACACCTTTAAGTTTTAACAATAATCAATATAGAGTAATATTGACAAAAGCAGGGAATAACTGTTCTAAAATCTCAAATCCAGTAATACTTACTGTAAACCCTTTACCAGTTATAAAAAATAATCCATCAGAAATAAATCAATGTATTGATGAGAGCGACACTAACCCTTCAGTTAACTTAACTACTTCTGAGGGTAATATTTCTGAAACGCCAAACATCACTTTCGAGTATTTTACAGATATCTATGGTAAAGATCAAATTACCAACCCTACTTCTTATCCTGTTACTGTAAATACAATAGAAGTTGTTTACGTAAGCGTTATATCTGATGAAGGTTGTTCTAATGGATTAGTAGAATTAAGAATTAACGTGGGGCAAACTCCAGATAATCCTTACAATGATGTTCAACCACCTGTTTGTAATGATACACCTGGTGCTAATGACGATACTGTTTTTACCGCAAACTTTTCATTAGATATAGATGCTATTTTAAATAGTATAAATCCGCCAGCAAAAACAAAAGTATTCTTTTACGAAAACTCTTCTGATAGAAATAACTCTTTATATAATATTGATATTACTAATTATAGAAACGATATAGATAAAATAGATAGTACTACAATACCTGAAGGAATTCAGTTTCCTATTTACTATAAAATAATTAGTACTATAAATAACGACTGTCAAGGTTTAGGAGAATTTTTCTTACAAATACATGCAGTACCACAAGCAAATACAGTTCCTGATATAGAAGAATGTGATAATGAGTTTGCTGACGGTATAAATACTTCTATTAACCTCAGGGATTATGAACAAGATATTCTTGGAGGAGAACAATATGATGCAGGTTATTACAATGTAACATTTCATGAAACAAAAAACGGAGCGATGAATATCTCTGATGAAGTTATTGAAAATGATACCAACTACACAAATGTACCTAATAGTTATTCACCTGGAACACAAAGTGAGCAAACCATTTTTGTTAGAGTTGAAAACAATGTTACTACTTGTTTTAATGCAAATACATCGTTTAAAATCATCATTCACCCAATACCAACTATTCCTGCTACTGTCCCGGACCTTATTATCTCTGATGTAGCTACTTCATCTGATTCAGATGCTAGAAACAGAATAGCACAAAACATAGATTTAACTAGAATAGAATCAGAAATTTTGATGGGTAGACCTAACCTTTCAATAGAATATTACATAAAACAACAGGACGCTGAAAATAGAGAAACAGCTAATGCAATAATTAATCCAAGTGATTATCAAAATTCATCAGATCCAAGTATAACGTTATTTCCAACTAATTTTAGTAACGATGATCCTGCCATTCAAACTATTTTTTATGTAGTAGTTGACGAAACTGGTTTAGAATGTAATTCTTTAGTTTCTACATTTAGACTTTTAGTATATCCTGAACCATTTGTAAATCCAATTTCTATATATTCTGACTGTGATAATGATGATGATGGATGTATTCAGATAGATTTAACAGAAAAAGCAAGAGAAATCTTAGGGGATGATAGGTATAATAGAGGTAATTATAATGTTAGTTTCTATTTATCTGATATAGAAGCTAAAGCTGGTTTAGATTCTAATGCATTACCATATCTTTACAGGAATTGTGAAAATAACGAAATAATTTATGTTAGAGTTGAAAACGAAATCAGTGATTCTATAATAAATGCTAATGAATCTTTTGAGGTAAAAATATACTCTCTACCAAATTATACTGTGACTAAATCTCAAATTATCTGTTTAAAAGATATTCCTTTAAACTTATTTGTAAATGATTTTGGTAATGTTTATTCTTACAGATGGCTAGATAATGAAAATAATGTTTTAGGTACTGAGGATAATTTAGATGTATACACAGCTGGTACTTATAAAGTAATTGCTACAGATAATATTACACTTTGTGAAAGAAAAGAAACAATTGTAGTAAATCCTTCAGATGTAGCAATATTAGATCCAAATTTTGTTACTATTATAGATGAATCGAATAATTTAGGAAGTACTAATAATTTATCTATCTCTATAGATACTATAAATAATGATTTAGGCCCTGGTGACTATCAGTTTGCAATCATAAATACAAAAAGTGGGATTCGAATTCCATCTACAGGATATCAAGATGAACCTCTTTTTGAAAATTTAGAAGGTGGAATTTATGAAGTTATTGCAAATGATAAAAACGGATGTTCTCCAAATACAACTTTAACAGTATCTGTAATACAGTTTCCTAAATTCTTTACCCCTAATGGAGATAATATAAATGATACTTGGGTTGTAAAAGGTGCAAATAAAACTTTTTATCCTAACGCAAGTATTAATATCTTTAATAGATTTGGAAATTTAGTAGCTCAAGTTCCAATTGATAGCAATGGTTGGGACGGTACTTATCAAGGTAAAATATTACCCTCTGATGATTACTGGTACAATGTAACATTAGTACCTGCAGACACATCAAAACCAACAATAAATAAAAAAGGTAATTTTTCTTTGTTGAGAAAGTAAGGTTATGAAAGCCTATTTAACTCT
>Ga0209138_1000752_pt1 | contig 29822 bp, 45 predicted proteins | sample SaaInl3SG_22_DNA_FD_184645 | JGI IMG/M metagenome (GOLD analysis project Ga0209138, IMG submission 184645) | Marine microbial communities from expanding oxygen minimum zones in the Saanich Inlet - ESP_153SG_22_DNA (SPAdes) (version 2) | ecosystem: Environmental > Aquatic > Marine > Intertidal...
ATATTAAAGGCCTTGATCTTATTACTAGTAAAGGTGCAAACTTTAACGTCTTCAGGCTTTCCACCTTTGCGCCATGTTTTAATAACCTCTTCAGCATCTACTTTGTTACGTTCCCACTTATTACGAGGGCTTAATGCTGATAATACAGACGCTACTTTGTAGGTAGATATCCCGTAATTTACGGCTACTCTTTCGCACCAAATATTGGCTTGCAAATACCATGCTTGACCTTGATCTAGTATTTCTTGATCGTCTTTAACCTCATCGTAAAAATACAATAGGTTCTTTTCTATTTTGTCTAATTTGTAGTTTGATAGTCCTTTTACTTTAGTTGCCATATCGGTTTCTTTATTTGTTCACTACAAACATACGGCACGAAATCTAAACCACCAAATAATTTACCATCATTTTTTCTTATAGTACTATCAAAGTTTTTTATAGTATTTTCTGCGCTCGAAAATCGATTTCTGATCTGTAGGAATTGACCCACCCCCCCCTTGTTAAAAAGAAAGACCCCTATATTAAAGGGGCCTATGTTAAAAGAATTCTATCTCTGATCGTCTGCGTCTAAGATCTGCAAGCGCCCGCCTATTGCGTTCTTCTTGCTCATCCGTTAGGCCATCCTTGATCTGTTGTCTAAGGCCTTGTATCTGATCCGTTAGCCTATTGTATTTAGCCTTGCGCTCTACGGCCTCTATAAACTCTGTAGCATCATTAACACCCCCAACATTAAAAGAAAACTTTGGCGCGCTCATGCACTCTTTAGGGGTACTCCTCCAATTGTAGATCACAAAGATAGACCCCCTATATTCAACCGCCCACTCAAAGTTGATATCGCTATTGTTCCATACAAAGGTAGGCTCTCCTATAGTCCGGACCATCTCCGTAAAACTTAGACTACTAATATACCCCTTGTGTGTACTCATGTACATAGACTCTAAGGCCTCCTCTCTACTTAATGTGCGCATCGGGTCTATCATTTAATTGTGACACTAGGGCCTTATTCTCTGCCTCTAATAGTTGGTTCTGCTTTTCTAGGGCTTGCACCCGTTGATAAAGGAAATCGTTTAGTGTTGCCATCTTAAAATATGTTTAGTGTTCGTTCCATTTGTAGTATTCGTAACTCTTTGTTACTTACTTCTTCTATAGGCTTATTTAGTTTCTGCCTTGCGTCTACTTCTAGGTACTCTGCTTTCTCTACTTTCATCACCAATTACAAATAAAGTATAACATAGTTGAACAAATCGTAAATACTATTGACGCACCAACGGCCGCTAATATGTAAGTGCAAATCATCACCGAAAATTGTTTATTACTCATCTTTTGTCTGTTTTAATGTTTGTGTAAAAGTAATTAGTCTTTTTTAATTATGCAAATTTATTTTAAATATTTTTCGCATGGCTCAAAAACCTCACCCGTTAATAGGTCTTTACAGATCGAGAATTCACCCGCCTCGTATTCCTTCACTTGGTCTAGGGTATATAGGGCATGAGTTTCTGACTCAGTACCCCCGTTTAACCCGTAATTTTCTAAGATGTATCTAACTACTTTCATTATATAAAGTATTTTCTGAATTCTTCTATAGTTTGGATGTCGATCTCTTCTCCTTCTTCATTAATCGTAAACATTAGTATCTGATCCTCTTGATCTCTACCCTCAAAGATGGCTATACTTGCGCCACAATTGTATTCGATGTAAACATACCCCGATAGGTTATTGTAACCGGCATCTCCGCAAATATCAGCATCATGTGGTACATAGTCTAACTCAAACTTTTTTAATGCAGTTAAAGACTTTAATTTGTTTAGTGTAAGAAATGAATTTTCCATTTGTTCTTTGTTTTAATGTTCACTACAAACATACGACACATTATCCGATCCACCAAATCTGAAATGTTAAAATTTTGTTAAAAGATTTTTAGGCCATCGGGCGCTGGGGCTGAGGTTGGCTGAAGATTATACCTGCCCCCCAATAAAAAAGGGACCCCCTATGCAAAAGGTCCCCCAATGAAAAATGAAATTATCTGATAACGTACCTGCCTAAACTTCTACCTCTAACCAACCATTCCAATGCATACCTGATTGCATCGAGGCAGTGGTTGTAGGAATCGATTGGCGTTGCGTTCTTAGTTTTCCAAACGTAGTTGTTTAGTTCCTTGATAATATTATGTGATGACTTATCCACTATCATCTCGTAGTCCTGCATTAAAGCGATCCCTGATAAAATGGTTCCCTTCTTTCTATTGGCCGCCTTAATATTGAGGTCCATATCTGACAACTCCTTTATTAAACGAGGCTCTGATCCATCCGCAATGATTAGATCTAGTCCACAGAACTGCCTGTTCTTACTGGCTATCTGACTGGTGGTTAGGTTAGGTAAAGCATAACACTCCCTTACCCACATCTTACGATCCTCAGGATCTACGCTCACCTGTACCAATGTAGTAGGGTCCGATGAAAAACCGAAATCCTGACCGAATACCGTTAACTCTGTCTGCTGATAATCTCCTACCTTCCAGTTCTTATAGATGGTCCCCTCTGCTGAAGAGAGCCATCCTCCAAGCATTTGGTGCATATACTTATCAGGCCTATCTCTTTTCATCTTGTCTATCTGCTCCAAGAAAGATTCTGATAGGTTATCCTTATTGTCCTTGTAGGTAGTGTGTATATAGGTAGTGTTACCCTCCTCACCATTGTACCCCTCAGGGATACCTACATTCTGAAACCATCGCTTATATATCCAATGCTCCTTAGTAGTAGGGTTAAGGATAAGGATACACCGGTTTTGTTCTGTCTGTGTTCTAACCGAGAAGTCTATCTTATCAAAGGTACCCTCGTCAATAAGTTCTTCAGCCTCATCCAATACAAAGGTGGTTACCTTAGCCAAAGACTTTAGCGCTGCCGTTTGGTTTCCTGATGAGGTTCTGATACCCTTAAAGATAATAGAACTCTTAGTCTCCAGGTTAATGATCTCATCCTTAGTAATACGGAATACATGCGCCAAGCCCATCATGTCTATCTTCTCAATAAACTCAGGGATGATAGAGGTCTGTGCTGAAACCATAGTAAAACGAGTAAAGAGAACCTTGTGGCCCTTCTGACATATAAGGTTAAGTAAGAAGATGGCAACCCCAAAAGACTTACCGGATCCCCTACCCCCTGTAACAATGTAGTACCTTGATGGTGAACTAAACAGGGGTATATATCTATCGTTAATCTTTACGTTACTCATCGTCCTCCTCCTCTATGTCCTCTGCCTCGATATCAATAGTCTTCTCCTCGTCCTGTGTGCTGTTACCATAGAAGTTAATAACGGGAGCGGTAATCTTAGTACCTCCACCACCTCGTTCAATATCCTCAGGCTTACCAAAGCCATACTCCAATAGTAATTTCATGTGTCCTAGACTACCCTCCTTCGCAAACTGGGCTAATGAGCGCATAGCGTCCTGCTCCGAGCCAAAGACATCCTTCATGGCATTAATAGAGTAGCGGCTGATAGCCGCCTTCTTAGCATTGTTAACCCTTGCCGGTTTACTGGTAGGTGATCCGTTTAGTTGGACCTTAGGGGGTAACCGCTTGTTGGTCTTACGACCATCATTATCGGTGATCTCGTTACTCTTTTTTCTCTTTGCCATAATTCAATTGGTATATCTTTCGGTAAGCATCAAAAAGGGCATCCATTACGTTGTCCTTTGTATATATATAACCTGATTCTTTCTTTCTGTTTCCCTGATTAACAACAAGTTGGTACCTCATGGTCATTTTCCATTCCTTACCATCCTTAATTGCCTCAGGCTCTATGTTAACCTTAATATGCCTAGAGAAGCACCAAGACATCTCCTTCATAGGATTATCTGTCTTGGGACTCCCTAGTTGAAAAGGATTCTTTTTTACCTTAGGCATAAACCTCTGACTGCATTACCTTAACGGTTAACTTAACGCGCTCCATTACCTGCTCCAACTGCTGATCATTCAGCATATAAGTTAAGGATGCAAACTCATCATTGCTTGCGTTCTTCTTTAACTTCCTGTTGCTAATCTTAAGCATCTCATTCTCCCTGCGTAAAGAATCTAGATCATTCTTAAGCCTTGCAACATACTCTCTAGTGTTCTTACCTAACCTTCTCTTAGAAACATTCTTTTGATCGAACCATTCTTTATGGGTATCCTTTATCTCAAAGTAGATCTCACTAAAGAAACTGCCCTGCATGGCACGATGAAAGGAGTGGCTAAGCGCGTGTATCACCGTTGAGTGATCCTTGCCTAAGGTTGCCCCTATCATCTCTAGAGTATAATCCTCACCTACTAAGTCTTTAGCAATACCAAAGTAAATAGCCCTAGCGTAAATTACGTTTCTCTTTCTGCTTGGAATGTTAAGCGGATAGCCCACCTTCTTCTCGATCTGTTCTCTTATGTAGTTTAATTTGTCCATCATAAATTTCTCTTACTATATCTTCAAATATTAATTTACTTACTTCTTTGTGTTTCTCTGCGGTGAATGAGTAGAACCCTTCAGTATCTACATCGAGTCCTATCTCCTCTGCCGCCTCCTCGAACCTGTTATCGTGTATCTCCTCTATCTTATCAATGGCCTCCCTTATGCCTGCACATGCTAGGTACTCCTCCTTATCCTCAAACTCCTCCAATAGTTTGTCAAAGATAGTTAGGTCACTATAGATTAGCCATGCTGATAGTGTAGATATATAGAAGTGATCCTTCTGATATTTACTCTCTTTTAGTTCATTAAAGAATCCCTCTGATAACATAGTTCTTAATTAGTTCGTCCGTATTTGGTTGATTAAAGTATTGCTTGTAGACGTTTATGGCGTGGTTAATCTTATCCTGCCCTCGCTCAATAAACTCTCCGCTACACTCAAATATACCAATATCTTTTGACTTCTTATTGATCACTAAGAAAACGAACTCTGTTGCTCCAAAGATCTCCAAGTACAATGCCGCCTGTAGATCATAAGAGTAGTTCTTAGCGGACCAATGAAAATCATTAACGTCCGAACTTGTTGTCTTCAGGTCAACGATAATACCTGACTCTCTGTTAATGGCATCTGCCTTTGCCCTAAATGGAAGCCCCTGTATCTCACCAATACCTGACTGCTCATACTCACACCCATCTAACAAGAACTGAGCCTCGTTGTTATTCTGAATAGCCTCAGCCACCCAGTATGCAGAGTCTACCTCTGATCGTGTGTACACAACATGATCGCCATGCTCTGCTGTTAGTTCCTTAAACTCTTTCCTTGCCTTAGTACCCTCTAAAACAATAAGGTCATCCATCTTCTCAGGCTCAAGGATAGCAAGGTGTACAAGCCTACCATCTCTAAATGCTTGGTGACTATCTGACTCCCTTAGTGATGCCTGATAGGCCTTAGGTGATTCTAATAGTTTCTTTAGTGAAGAACTGCTTAGTGCGTGCTGACCTAGATGCCCATAGTAAAAGGAATCATCTGCCATCTTTTGTAGGATCTCGTATCTATTCCAAGACTCCCCGTTGAGTAGTGTTATCATAATTTTGTATTAGTTCTGTTACTTCGTTCTCGGCCTTTAGCCTCTTTCTGTTTATCTCAGCGAGCGTATCCTCGTAAGTTTCTCTTTCCATCCTTAGGTCATTAATGTAATACGTTAACTCTAGGATGTCACTTGACATTTGTTGTGCGGCCTCACTTGGTCCCTTAGCCATTGCCTTCTGAACAATACCTAAGATACTTAGAAGTGCGGCATTAGCCATCAGATCTTTGTCGGTCTTTGTTAGTTTACTTAGTATCATACTCTTGGTTTAATAAATACACTACGGCAAAGGAAAGCAATAATGTTGTAAAATCCAAGCGAGTGATCGTATTTAACATTTGAATACACAAGAAAATAATTATAGTCAGTATGTAATGTGCTAGTTTCACTTCTTGTTCAAATGGTTTCTTTCGTAATATTCGTGAATCTGTTTTGCTAGACCAATACTTATCTTATCAAAAACATCATCCATATGATCCTCGTATGCATAACGATTTTCAATGTCGATACTACCTGTAAACCAAAGTATCCCTAATGAGAAACTAAGACTCTTAGTATTCTTGTTATAAGTAATAGATATTGAGGGAAAATACATTGTGTTGCTAAGAATCTCACCAAATAATACTACTCGATAATCTCCTATCTTTAAAATTGTTCTATCCATTTTTCTTTGTTTTATTTCTGTCTCTCCAAGTCACATAGCACACCGCTAGTCTTTGGTCCTGACGTTTGTACTCGATCATCATTGTCTCGTTAGACATGCACCGGCTAATGAACTCCTCTTGAGTCTCAGTAGGATTTGGTTTTGGTAATGGCATCTTGTTCTGCTTTTTCTAGTTCCAATTGTAAGTTTGCTAATGCTCGCCATGCAACCTTAGCGGAGTGGCGTACTCCATCATCGTCTATCTGTCCTGCTTCTATCAGGTGACGCGCTAAGGCATCTAAGTGGTCGTTGGACTTATTGCGGTCCCAATGTAGGGGCTTCTCCTCATGGTGCTGTTGGTTTCCCATCCATGAGCAACGAGCCACCTCCATTACTGCATCAGGGAAGTACTTCAGTACCCCTGAGAAAACTGGTTTCTGCTTCCTAGTAGATGGCATTGTCAATCCTTTGGATTAGGTATCTTAGTTCCCAATGCTCAAATCGACCTTCGATCTTACCCTTGTAGGTAGAGATATTCACATCGTACCAGTTCTTGTCTGTCTTTTCGTCTTTCTTTAGGCGACTAACCTTTACATCAATTTTAGGCATAATATATTGTTTTATTGTTCAATACAAATATACTAAAAAAATGTTTATAAATGCAAGTTGTCAACAAGAATTAATCATTATATTTTTCGAAGTAGGTCTTCAGTTCGTTGACGACAGTCCTGATGCATGATCCACAAGAGGTAGGCTTCCTGTTCTGATTAAATACCCTGTTGTATATTTTGATTATCTCTAGTTGCGTCTTGTAGTTAATAGTACCCTTAGGACTCTCAAAGAACTCAGACAGGTAGGTATACTCATCTTCCTTGAAGCATAAAGGTTTTCTATAAGAAAACAGTTTGTTTAGTCTTTCCTTCCGCTCAGTACATCCGCAATCCTCGCCTGCAACGAACTTAACCACATCTGCAACTCCAGTAGCCTTAAAGACCTTCTCAGCCGTATCACCCAAGCCTTCGGCCTCCGCCTTCCTTTTTGCTTTCCATTGTTTGTACTCCTTTGTTCTCTTATCGAGATTTTGATAATAGTTTTCATCTTTCATTGTTATATTGTTTTATGGTATGCATTACTAAATCCGGCATCAATAACCTCCCACGAGGATATCTCCCCCTTACTAAACACCCAAATGTCTGCGGTATAGTCAGCATTGGGCCTAACAAAAGCATAGTAGTCTATACCCTTGTTCTTGTTATGTGCCTCCTCATTAACAAGGAACCTATTCTTGCCGGTAGGTATTCCCTTAACGTCAAAGGCATTATCGTTGATCATCACATCAAAACCAATCACCGGCTTGTCATCTAGCAGTTTGTTTAGCGTGTGATCTATATCATTCTCGTCTAAGTAGTAACTAAATATCAGTTCACATAGCACCCCTAGTTTTGCAATAGCCGGATCCTTATCACCGCGCTGATAGCGCTTAACCTTCTTATTAAGTTCTACGTTAGCCTTGATGCGCTGTAGTCCAATGACCTCAGCAACAGGCTCTAAAATCTTAGGGTACTCTGTTTGTAAATGTTTCATATTAAATCGTAATCTCCGTTCTTATAGTCTTGCCAATCCTCACCGAACTTTTCCTTAAGGATCTTCTTGTTATTCTTTATAGTATTAAAAATACTCGTCAGGCTAATACCTGTTCCCTTTGCGATCTCCCTTAGGCTGTAGTCTGACTTAAAGTACTTCTCAGACAATAGACGATCATACCGGTGCCAGTTACTCATCTCACCCCTTACATCATTAAGGATCTTATCAAACGCATTATTCATTCCCTCGTGTACCGCATGATCAACAGAATCATCTATAGCCTCCTCATCCCATACCTCGTAGAAATCATACCTTCCCATAGACTTCTTGTAGGTCTTCCACATATTCTTTAGGGTTACATAAACAAAGAACCTATTCACATCATCATTACTATACATGATCTTAGACTCATCCTTTATATACTTATTCATCCTTAGGTAAAAACTCTGCACGATATCCTCAGCAACGTACTTGCGCTCACCAAAACTTACTACCATCCTTACCCACACATCGTGGTCCTTCGCTAATAACTCTAACATCTTACCTCCAGTATTATATAGTCACTATCTGAGTAGTACTTCTTCACATCATCCATTGCAACCACATTCTGATCTCGTTGCCACAGGACCCCCTCAAGGGCATCAAAGAGAGCCTTATTAAGATTATCATGCAGGTCAGGCTTAGTAAACTTGTATAGTATCTCATCGCTTTCCTTTTTGTACTTAGGCGTATTGGAGGGGTACTTAAACACATAGTGTAACCTAGTTACAAATATGGGCGTGTTCTCCTCTATAGCCAAAAAGCCATCAGGGAGTTGTTCCCTAACGGCTTCTTTAATCTGTTGTTTATAGTCAGTAATTTTCTTAGGCTGATATGCTCGGCCTGTTCTAGTCATCCTTACCGATTGGTGAGGTACCGCCTTAATGGGGATGTTCAGTTTGATTATCATTGGTTAGGTTGTCGATCCAATTTAATTCTTCAAAGGCCATCTGTGGATAGCCAAGTTTGTTTACATAAAAACTAAAGGTGTCAAATGCTCGGTTTCTACTTCTCTTACAAGATACCTTTACTATATTACTATCCGCATCATCTCTCTGCAATTGTATTTGCGTTTCCGCCTTCTTCTCCATCGCACTACCCAAGTGTCCCGTTGGCTTATCACTACCAAAGTTGCTGTGGATAATGGTCATTATATGTATGTTGTACTGCTGAGATAATCTCATTATCTTCTGCACCAACTCGTTTGCCTCTTCTATATTATTTACGTCAGACATTAAGTCTGCAATACCATCTATAATAACTAAGCCTAAGTTCTTCGTATCCTCTATAGCAATCTCTATTGCCCTTAGACGATCCTTATAACCTACACCCCTTAGTCCATAGGTCTTATACCTTTCACTACTTACCCCTGTCATCTCTAGCACACGCTTAAAGGTACGCTGTGCGTGAAACTTACCCTGCTCCGTATCAAAGTGCATAAGTATCTTACTATCGTGATGCCCCTTAATCTTACCCGCAAACTTCTCACATTGTCCGCCTAAGTATGCCGCAGAGAACAAACTCGTAAGGAATGTCTTCTTGGTCTTAGGAGGCCCCTGAATGAACGAAAAGTTCCCGTAGGTACCAATAGGTGTATCGTATGTCAAAGTGCCGTCAGAGGTCTGATATGAGTGTTGTCCGTAACTTAATGCTATTGGAGGATGATCTATCTTCTCCGTTGGGTCAATATAACTCTCATTCAGTATGTACTCTAATCTTAGCCTATCCTCTGTCTCTTGTTCTGTAAATATCTGTTCTATGCTCATTGTTTGTTTGTTTGATTAAAAGTATTGGGGGCCGTAGCCCCCGTTACTATGCTACACTAAAATGGAAAGTCCATGTCGTCAGCAGGTGCCGCTTGTGGCTGTGCTGAACCCTGCTTCTCCATTGGAGCCGCAGCAATTCTGCCATCAGTACTAACCACCCGGCCATTACCTAAGTATTGTGTCTTAGCGCCTGAATCGCGCTCTTGCTTCGATAGTCCTGTGGCTACAGCAACATTGTTGCCGAACTGATCCACATCATCGTTAACGAAGGCCGTAACATTGTAGTACGTTCCTTTCTTTCCTTGAATGACCTTGCTCTTGTCGATTTTACTTAGGTCAATGCTAAATGTAATTGTTGCTCCCATAATTTACTTAATTAATAATTGTTCTACTTCTTTGGTTAATGTATATTTCTTTTTTACTTCTTCGATGTTACCACCGCCTGCGATGTACTTCTTTACCTTGTTAAAGTTATCACCTGACTTTGGTAGTTTAGGCTTGGCGGTTACCGCTACGTTTGGCTTAGCAGATACCTCCTTGCCATGCGTGTTTAGGTCATCAGCGTCCTTAGTATCATCAATAAGGAACAGACCATTAAGCGCATACTTTCTAGCGTACGAAGATGATGATCCTGATGATTGTGCCGCATCCATACCCTTCTTGTTAAGGTCTAGACCTGCCTGAGCGTACACCTCTACTGAGGTATCATAGTCAGCACAGAATACCTTTGCCTTAGCGTTTACGAAAGGGAATCCTGCTATCTCAATAGTTTCATCACTTAATATTAGGTTTAAGCCATAATTGGCCAATAGCGGTTTAACCGCCTCCAAGATACCCTCTAGGTTCCTGTAGTTGTACTTCCCAAAAGAGTTGTACATGTTCTTCGGGGCTTTCAGTTCTGTCTGAACTTTAAGAAGCCTTTCTTGTAATGTTAATGTTTCCATAGTTACAAATATAATAAAAATTAATTAATATTTCAAGTTTTGTTCAACACGCTTCTTAATGCGTGGTCTTACATCTTTATAGAAGTCCTTGTTATTCACCTCTCTAACGATCTTGAATTTTCTAGAAAGGTTGGTAGAAGGATCACCTACTTCAACAATAAGTTCTCTTAGGTACTCTACGGTTTCCTTTAGGTACTCGATCTTGTTGTCATAAACCTCCTGCTTAACCTGAAGTTTATTCCAAAACTTATTGGTCTCCTTTCTAACCTGATCATGTTTGTCGTCATCATCTATTAAGAATGCGCTTAACATATCTCTATAGTAGCGTTGCTTAATAATGTCATTCTCCTCCTCGTCAACCAGTCTTTGATAGAAACCAACTAGGTGATGTCTGTTTAGTTCTTTCCTGATCTCCTCATAGGATTGTTCTCTTTTTGCGTTTAAGCCATTAAGTTCGTTTTGTTCTTCTTGTGTCATCTTGTTTGATTTAATAATTAATAACACCACGAATATATGGTGACATATTTAACCATGCAAATAAAAAATGAATTTTAACATTTCCTTAACATTCTAGGTATAGAACAAAGAAAGGGGCCATTACGGCCCCAATCAAACAAACAAAGAAACATTCATAATACAAACGTCTTAAGTCCAAAGATAGAACGAAGGAGGCTTGAGGTCGTCTGTGTCAAAGTACACAATATCATCTGAGACCGCGAAGCGTTGTACACCTTGCTCCATTAGCGATCTTATTAATTTCAATCTTTTCTTAGGCCCTACGCATCTAATACGAACTGCCTTACCTAATCTATGTGGGTTAGTACTTACTAATCCCATCTTATCAGCAACAGGCTTTGATGTATACCCAAGTAAAACATTAGGCCTATATCGGTGGTAACTTGCGGCTCTGTCAAGGGCAATAACTGGCTCCCTCTCCATGAACATGTAACCACTACCTTTACTGTCAGGAGAATCAAACATGGACCAGCGTAATACGCTTAATCCTTCTGTATCTAATTCTTCTTCTTTTGTCATAATATCAAAGTATTGGGGAGGTTGGTCTAACTAGAAATCCATCATTAATAATTGATTAATCCTCCCCGTTACTACTCTATGGTTGAAATTGACATTACAAATATAATAAAAAATATTTAAAACTGCACTACATATGATAAGATACCTAAATGTAAAATTTAACATTTAATATGCCTAATATGTCAAAAAAAAGTAGTAACTTCGCCTACATCTATGTGATGCTAAACAAAAAGAGCCGCACAAAGCGGCTCAGTTATCCTAGTAGTGTAAGGGGAAAATACTATTCAGAATCTTCTTTCTTCTTTGGTCTGTTATCCCAACGAGATTTCTTACCTCTAATATCATAGTGTGTAAAGTCTGAGTATCTACCTAAACCACCTTGTTTCATCATCTTATTCTCAATTAGAAACTCGATAGCGTCAGCAACATCATCATTACTTACACCCTCTATTACGATATCAGCCGCCTTACCAAGTAGGTGTTGGCTCTTCTCCTTACCACCAATCTTTGCATTATGCTCAGGTGATCTGTAACCACTATTAATAGTGATAGGTAATTGGAAATGCTCTCTAAGCACCTCTAATTGTTCTGCTAAGATCTGTAGGTTATCTTGTACCTGCTTTGGGAAGTAGGCACCATCCTTAGATCTAAACTCTTCTCTTTTAAAATGTTCAGTCATAATTACTTGTCTTTATTATCCTTCATTGAGGTCCCAAAGTAGTACCCATAGATGCTGAGGGCAACACCCTCAATTATTCCGATCATGTGGTAAAAAAGTTCCTTGTTAGCCTCAGGAATATCTAGGGCTATAATAGCATATATAATAACAGCGAAAGCCCCTAGACCTACTAACCCTGTTATATTAAACAGCCAGTCTATTTTTCCTGACTTAGATATCTCTATTTCTCTGCCTCTAGCAGAATCACGATCAGCAACCTCTGCCTTATACATCTCTACAAGTTCATTATGTAGCCTTGCTTTTTCTTCAGGCCCTATTGAAGTATCATCATCAATAAGTGTTTTAAGAGCCTCTAATGGGCCTCCTGTAAGTGCAGCACCTGCTAACTCAGGTAACTTCTTAGTAAAAAACTTACCTACTGCCGTATCCTTAAATTTCTTCTTATCGCTCATGTATAATCTCGTTTAGTCTTGCTATATCTTTTCTAATGCGCTCCCTTTCTAATTTGAAGTCTATAACCTCATTCTCTAATACCCTAATATCAGGGAATATGTAGGTATTCTGATTGTAGCGAAGGCTCTTTAATTCGTCCTCGTTATCCGTTATTCTACTCTCTAATCCAAAATACAAGTAAACAGCAGTACCTACTCCAATAACTATCTGAATAAGCCACTTAATATTAATGGATAAACTACTATCATCATTTAGTTTTGGACTCGTCATCTAGTCTGCTTTTTATTTCACTTTTTATATAGTAGAATAGTTCCTTGCCTAATAGACCAAAGAAGCCACCGACAAGACCCATTAGTGCTGCCTGTACAAATCCCATAAGTGTTATAGTAGAAACTGTGGTGAATAGCCACCCAGCGAAAAAAGAAAGTTTAGCATCCATTTCCATAGTTATAGTTCTATATATGGATAACTAAAAATTAAAGATCTGTTGTATATTAATCTATAATGCTACCAATAAAAATATCAATAGCGTCATTAATATCACAAACCGTTATACCGTTAACAAAAAATGTGTTGTCTAACTTAGAGTGCATGATAAACGAGTGAGATCTATTCCTCCCGGCATCCCTGTTCATAAGGTTAGCCTTCCTCGTTACTACCCTTAGGTTGGATAGTTTGTTGTTACTCCTGTTTCGATCTATGTGATCAACCTGAAAGCCCTTAGGGATCTCACCTATAAAAGATTCGGCTACTACCCTATGAACCTGCTTAGTATACATCTTACCATCTAGGTAAAGGTTTACATGCTCGTAGCCTGTCTTCTTAATCCTAGTCTTAATAATTCTGCCAGTCTTGATACGCCTAACCCTTCCAAGATCAGAGATCTCATACATGGTAAATATAGGATGTTGTTTGAATTGTTCCATAATGAAAAGGGGCCGTAATGGCCCCAATCCTGTTACTCTGCCTCTTCAGCGATGATTTCGTAGGAACCATCTTCCAAGTTGACATTGATCTTACCATACTCATCCTCTAGTTGGACTTTCAGTTTATCTTGCTCTTCTTGGATTTGAGCGAATGCGTGAAGCAATGAATGCTTCTGTGTTTCTAGAAGACCGATATCGTGCTTAATAGCATTCTTCTTGCCTTCTTGTTCTTGCAACTGCTTTAGTTGCTCTTCTGTGATTTTAGACATAATAAACTAGTTTGGGAACTAATATACGAAAATTATTCCACTACTTCGCTATCTGCCAATGTTTCAGGAACTTGCAATGTTACCTTTGTAGGTGCTGCTAGTTCTGCTAGTTGTACATCTAGGTTATTCTGAAATTCCTCTACGTTAAGTATAGGCTCAATCCAACCAATAATATCTGCCTGTGTTAGTTGGTCAAACGCTGTAAAGTTTTCAGGGTCTACGTTAGGAACGTGCTGTACCCCAATTTGACTTGCTACATTGCCGTTACCATCCTCTCCAATATACGACCAATGTACATTGTAAACTACGTTCTCAAGACCATCTTGACTAACGTGCGCATCTACTGCGTTAATTCTAAATTTGTAAGTGTTCATTTCTATATTGATTTATAATTTACCATTTACCTTTTGGGCATTCAGCCTCTTCTACTAATGTTTTTGCTGCTAGGTTACATCCGCATACCTTGCACTTGTTCATCTCACGAAGTGGGCAGTCATCACAAATATAAAGCCTTTGTTCTGCTAAATGCCATTGTTCAGGCTTGGGTTTCCACCCTAGCGTCATAAAACTGTACTTCGCCCAACCCCAAAATATCTGTTCTATTTTTGTCATTATGGGCAACCGTAATTTCCTATAAATGCGCTTCCGTTCCATTGTCGTACTGGCGCAACACCTCCATTTACATTCTCATAATAAAACCCTGAATTAGCAGGCACACAAGAACCACCGCCTTGATTGCGATATAATTGCGTTGAACTAGTCCAACTTGAAATGTTGGTATAATAAGTTCTTTGAATCTGCGAACAAGGGTCACCGCCTAAAGTAGTAGCATAACCAAGCGTTCTAGCATATAGTGAAGAACAACTTAAACCGTAGTCGTGGTCATACCCATACCATTCAGACATTGCGTGTGGCTTACTACTATTAGGATAGTTTACACCATTAGTGTTTGTACCATCAAAGTTTACAAAGGTTTCTGCTAGGTCTAATAGACTAATCGGTTGATAAGGTGTGCCTAATGATAAATAACTATCAAATTCCTTTTCTCTAGCCAATCCTTGCATTGATAACGAACCAGTAGAAGGCACTATTGCCCAACTAACGCCTGAACCTAACCCTATTAAAATATCAATTAAATCAAGCATCTAATCTTGCTTTTAGTTCGTCAATCTGTTTTTGTTGTTCCTTCATTGCTTCAACCAATACTGAAATAATACCTTTATCACGAAGCGATAACTTGCCGTTTTCATTTTCCCTAACTAGTTCAGGCAATACTTCTTGAACTTCTTGTGCGATGAATCCGTAATCTTCTTTTATTTTAAGAATATCGTCATCGTTTTGCTTCCAGTCAAACGTAACCCCTTGAAGTTTCTTAACTTTATCAAGCGCACCTTCTATTGGCTTAATATTTTCTTTTAGGCTTCTGTCTGAAGGCGAACCAAAAGCAATAACATCACCACTAAAAGTCCCTGCACCAGTTTCACCATTCACTTCAAACAACCAACTTGATATTGTTCCAGTAGTTCCGTGCCTTCCTATCCTAAAGTCTGCATCAGAACTATTATTGTTATTAGAATCTATGTTTATAATAAACGAACCGTAAGTGTCTAAACGAATATCATCAGATTCAGACCCTGCGCTATTTCTTGAACTTAATGAATGCCCTGCTGCTGAATTTTCATAGAAAGTAATATAAGAACCCCTTGATAGGTTAATATCACCATTTGAAGAACCAAAGTTTATATTTCCAGTTAATGAAATGTTACCCGCAACAGTTAATTTTTCACTAGGCGAAGTCGTACCGATTCCTACTCGTTGGCTTGAATCAATATACATAGCATTTGAAGAACTACCACCTGCAATAAATGATATTTCACCATCGTCTGTTCCTGACCTTACATAAACTATGTTAGTAGCAGAATCTCTATAAAAAGTGTTTTGCCTACTTCCACTTGAACTTTGTGTTCTAATACCATTTAACCCACCATTAGAACTATAAACTGAAACCCATTGTTCACCAGTACCTTCAACGTGTAGTTTAGAGGCAGGCGAAGTCGTGCCGATTCCTACCCTATCATCCGAACTAATCATTAACGGAATTGCTGAATCTATTGCGTTTTGAAAGTATAGTTGGTTATAATTAGTGTAAATATTCCATTTACCAGTAGCGGTTCCAGTTCTTTCAATCCTTAACTGATTGTTTGTTGTATCACCAACAACGTGAAGTTTTGTAGCAGGCGAAGTCGTACCGATTCCTACGTTACCTTCTCCCTTTTCAATAATCATTGCCGCGGTATTTACCGAAGATAAAGATTGGAAGTCGCCAGTTGAAAATACTATGTCCCTATTTCTTGAAGCAATTAATGCTTCCCCGTACGATCCAGTACCACTAAAAGAAGTTGACTCACCTATCTGTATTATCGGACTGTCTTCAGCATTGTATCTACCTATAAATAAAGCAGCAGTATTTAAACTACTTTGTTGTATGTTTAATTTACCAGTAGGCGAAGTCGTTCCGATTCCTACATTGTTTGATGAAGAAACCCATAAATTATTATTTACATTCCATTCCCTTGTTGCACTTCTTGTATAAGTAGGATTAGAAACTGTTGTCGCATCAGGCGTAAAAGTTCCATCTGAAATAAGTGCTTCAAATGCAAATTCAGAATAAGAACTTACTTGGTAATAAATTTCGTGGTTAGTAGCCGAAGTAGAATTAAATCTAACTGCGCCATATTGCGCAACCATTCCTTCTTGCCAAAAACTACCTTCTAGCAAGTTGTTGTTGTTTACTTGCGCAATGATTGTTGTTTTCCCTGAACTTTGACCACCACTATAACTAGCAGTTCCAACTGCGGTGATCATAATCCTTGAAGATTGACCGCTTGCATTGTAAGTTCCTATTTTACGCCAAATAGTACCGCTATTTCCAGTATTGTTGCTATGCCAATAATATTCTTTTGCGCTATTGTCGGAAGTAACCCCACCCCTTGCGCGAATTGTTCCGTTTACGTCAAGTTTGTTTGTTGGCGAAGTCGTTCCGATTCCTACGTTGCCTGAACCAGTGATTCTAACCCTTTCGTTTGAAGTTCCATTAGTAGCAAATATTATTGGCGCATTAGCATCTGTTCTTAAAACCATTCCGCCAGTTGAACCGCTACCCGCAGTAATAAGTCCACTGTTAGCAATATTAGTTCCTGAAGTTGTCCAACCGCTATTTAAATGGTGAATACGCAAAAACTGCGTTGATGATTGCATCGCTTCTAAATAAGAAAAACTTGTCGAAGTAGTGTTTTCAGCCCTTATATTTCCTGAAACGTGCAATTTTTCAGCAGGCGAAGTTCCAGTTCCTATCAATAAATCACCTGCCTGCGTTAAGGTCATCTTTCTGTTTCCTGAAGTGCTTCCAGGTGTTGAACCAGTTCTAAAATCCAACCTACCTGCATTAGCAAATAACCCAATATTACCGCCAGATGAAAGGAAGAATAGCCTTGAACTATTTGCAGCATCAGCCAAATCTCTATTCAATACAATACCGTGCGCACCAGTAGCGGTAACATCAAGTTTAGAATCAGGCGTAGTCGTGCCGATTCCTACTTCACCTTCAGGTCTTAAACATAATGATTCCCTTGTTATAACAGTTCCACCTAGATTATAATCAACCGCCATAAATTCAAGGGTTTGTCCCCTTGAAGCAATGCTGTTTGTTTTAGCGTATATGCCGTATCCACCAGTATTTCTAAAATCAATAAGGTTGAAGTCTGTTGAAGGGTCTGGTGCGGCTATATGTAGTCTACTTAAAGGAGAAGTCGTGCCGATCCCTACGTCTCCTGTAGATTGAATATAAACTCTATCTGTATTAGACGTTCTTAATGATAAAGCGTGTCCGCTAAACGTTCCAATGCTGACTTTATTACCATCTACACCAACCCTTTCTTGATATTCAACTGTAACGCCATCATTATTGTAATCTGCGTAAGTTCTATTTAAAAAGAATCCAGTATCATTTCTATGCGTAACAAAAACTCCACTAGTATTATTTGATTGTATATCTAAAACATTTCTTTCATCAGGCGATTTTCCGATTCCTACGTTGCCATTTGCAGTAATTCCACCAGTAACATCTAAATTTCCACTTGTGTCAATGGTCATTCTTCTTGTTGCGTTAGTAACAAATTGAAGATTACCTGAAGCGTTGGTTAGGTTATTTGGTGATTCATATATTTTCCAAAGGTTACCGCCTGCCCATTCAATACCTTCACCTGCACCAGCATCGTTAATAACAATATTATTTACACCAGTAATATTGGCGTTATTCATATTGATACCTCCTGCTGCAGTAATAGTTCCACTAACTGTACCACCTGCAACTGTGAAAACAGTATTTCCATTTGAAGTAATAGACCCCAAAACATCAAAATTGCCATTAGGGTTAAATGTTGCTAAAACGGTATCAGTTCCTGCCGAATCATCGTACCATCTAATTTGACCCACATCTCCTGCTGCTCTAATTCTAAACCTATCGTTTGCATCTGTAAAACTATTGGTGTCTACAAAGTCAAGAAGTGGCGCAGTAGCAGAAACTAAAATGCTAGGAACTGTAATTGGATTGTCGGTAACAGCACCGTTATCAGTTACATCTTGAAGGTCTGAAGTAGTAGGTCCACCTGCTGCTACCCAACTTAAATCACCTGAACCATCAGTACTTAATACCTGACCACTAGTACCATCACCTTCAGGTAGCGTGTATGCATTATTTACATTCAGCCTACCGTTAGTATTAAACTGAAGTCTTGAATTTTTAGTTCCGTAGGTAGCCGTTGTGCTAGTTACAAATATTCCCTGCGCTTTAAATTCAGTAATCTGTTTATCACCTATACCAATCTGTCTTGATATCTTTATAATTTTAGAATCAACGCTAACGGGATCAGATACGTTTCCAACTTCTAAAGTATCTGAATTAAACTTTAACCAAGATTGTGATAGTATAGCGTTAGTAGTATCTCCATCACCACCTGCCGTAGAAACATAAGGAATGAAATCCGCATCCATTGCAGCAGAAAGTACTACATCATCAAAAGATGCCTCAATAGTACCTGCATCTGCCTGTGTAAGCGTTAGTTTGAATCTGTTGTCTGTAGCAGAGAAGTCTGCGCTAGTAATAATATCATCAGCAACAGCACTTAATTCACTTATAAGTGGGTATCTACCATCTATATCAACCGTAACAGAATCCTGATTAGTTACCCCAAAAGTAATAATACCATTGGCTGTGCTAAAAGCAGCACTTGTAAGGAAGTCATTAGTATCTGTATCATCAAACAATGCAGATAGGTCTACATCAAATGTAGTAGCATCATCCCTAGTAAACGTAGCAATACCTGTCTGATTATCTAGCGTACCGCTAACCAATCTAGCAAGGTTAGTATCATCTATGTATTGAGAAAGGTCTATGTCAAACGTAGTAGCATCTCCTTTGGTAACTACTAACTTCTGATTGACCGTATCGTGAGTAATGTTAGTTAGGTATTCAGCACCATCAATACCTATGCTAATAGTAGTAGGTCCAGTCTGATTAGCCGTAAAAGTACCAGTACCTGTAAGTATCCCTGAAGTATTTATAGTCAGCGTACCATTTCCTATGGCTGCGCCAGTATCTTCAATGCTAGTTTGTAAATCAAGGATAGCCTCTCTAACAGGGTCAAACTTATTATTATTGGGTATTCTAGAAACGTCAACCGCCATTATTTATTCTTTTTATTGTTAGATACAACAATAGACGAGTCTTCCAACTCGCCTATCTTTTTGAGGAATGCAAATAGTTTTCTTACGTTTTCCTCTTTGGGTTTGTATTTACCTCTCTTATCCAAGATAGATGCCACCAAAGTTAACATCCCTGTCAGGGTTCATATCTTCGTTAGCCGTAGATGTATATTCAGGGTATAGTGTGCTGTTGTGATCCATGTGATCCATAAACCTTCTAGCATAGAACTCTGCGGTTTCCCTAGCGCGTTCTGCTAACATAGTGATCTCATCCATAGACGCTGTGTCACTACTCTCTGACCGGTGCTTAAACACACCACCATTGCTGATCTGAAATGCAGAGAAAGGAAAATAGTCTGCCTGTGAGAACCAAATAAGCATTGGCTTAACATAGGTTTCTAATAGGTTCTTATAGTCTGAGTTACCCGCATCATTAATCTCACCATCAACAATTAGGCTCTGTAACTTCTTGTATAGTTTACCGCCTAAGTAGTTTTGAATATGCGTGTCCTGAGCCACCTCTATGAACTGAACTAACTTATCAGGGTCTAAGTTACCACTAATAATAGATCGTTGCTTAACGTCCTTTAAACTAACAAATAATGCCTTCTGTGCCATAATTATTTACTTGTTGGATAAGCACCTCCGTTTGGCATGTCTTTTGGAGCAACCGGAACCTCGCTTGGGTTATTTGGCGCTGTGTATCCATCGGCTAATGCCTCGTCTTCGCTTACTTGTGTTTTCTTTTTATATACTCTCTTCTCCCAGTAGTGGTGACAGTTCTTGCCGCCCTTAAACTTGAACAGAGAGTAGTTTCTACCCTTGTGTCCTAGTTCCTTGTTAACACCCCTGAAAGACATTTGATTGATATCCTCTAGCCTGTAGACAATATCCTTCTCAGTTAATGCCTCCATCTTCTGACAGAAGTTTCTGCTATCCGGAGACTTACGCATAGGCATGTATGCATAACGAACCTTGTATCCCTTATTGTCCTGCTTACTAACATCCGCTAGGTCTACTCTCTCTGTAGACACTAACTCCCATTCATCAGAGATTACCTCACCGAATTCCTCTAGTTGGTCGAAGATGTCTTCGAACTCTTCGTCTGACAAATCTTGCACTTCTTCAGGCACTTGGCTTGACAATTTTTCACCTGTTTCTTCTTCTCGTTTAATCTTAGTGGCGATGTTGTCAAGTTCTGTGAATTCAATAGGTTGTAGTGTTACGAAGTATAGGTTTAAGTGAATGTTGTTTACGGCAAGGATCTCATTGATACCATCAATAAGTTGTTGTTGGAATGGTCTGATCACCATGTTATCCATGATAATAGAGGCCGTTCTTAACTCCTCTGCATTGTTACCAAAACCGGTATTATCCTTGATACCAAGTAAAATAGGTGATACAATGCGGTGTCCAAGCATTATCTTCTCTCTCGATTCATCAGCCAAGAACTGATACTGCGCGTGTGCGTCAGGGAGGTGAATTGGATCAATAGTCGCTTGGTCCTCACTTGACTCGTTGAACGTAAGTATGAACTTGCCTGCATTCGAACTTCCGCTAAATTTATCATAGATCTTTCTTTCGATTAACTCCTGCGTCTCCTCGTTAGGTATACCATTATTAAAGTTTACCAATAACGAAGGCTGTAGGCCATTCTGTATATTGTTAATGTGATAGTTTGCAACCTCCTCCTCAAGTTCAGCATACTGAAGACACCCGTTATAATCAACAGGAGCATAGTAATAAAATCCTGACTTGTAAGGCTTAAATATATAAAGTTCGATAGCCTCACCTTTAGAGCCGTTACCGAATGTAGGAATTCTTTTTGGTTTGTCACTAGGCTTTAGTTCTGACCATTTTGGGTGATAGTAATATGCCTCAATCTTTCCGCTCTTTGCCTTCTCAGCACGAATCGTCTCCATTGGCATGTGGCGTACTTGAACGATCTTAGTCTTAGCCTTATTGTAGATTACCTGTACAGCACCCTGACCTAATAACTTATAGTCGTTTACTAGTTTACGCATGCAAGAAGGCTTAAGTAGCATCTTCATCCTTGCGTACATCTCAGGCTTCTCAGCGCTATCCGTAGCGTCTAAACCTCTACCATAGATCATCTCGGTAATACCGTTGATACAACAAGCATTGGTTGGGCTTCCTAGATACTTCTCAATGAGTGACTCAAAGTAGTCCTGTCCATCAGTACCACAGGTATATAATACCCAATCCTTTCTGTCGTCCTCAATAACCTCAGGCGCTTGATATCCGCTAAGGTTTACTAACCTAACGCTATCCTGATACTTCTTAGGCGCTTGATTTACGTTAACTAATTTAACTCTGTTCTTCATACTATAATACTATGTACTCATCCTCACCATCATCATGCTGTGTGTAGATGTTAGGTAGACTGTACACCTCGTTTTTATTGGTCTGTGCCGTTATATATATTAGGTCCCTATAATAAACATTGGACGCTGTTCCTAATTCAAATGAATATATCTGTCCCTCCTCGAAGGTAACCGAAGGGGTCATGCTGATCTCAACAAAGTTGCCATTGCTAGATAGCGCCCATGTAAAAGACAGCCCATCATCAGACTTCTTAGTCTCATCATTAATAAGCGTAACACTAGCACCATCTAGATCTGTAGATACGAACGTAGATGGGATTACGCTAAATGTTTGCTCTTCTGAAGTTGGTATTAACTTTATCACAATAGGATAACTAACTAGGTACGTTTTTGTTTTTATTTAAGCAAAAAAAAGAGGCCTTACAGGGCCTCTCTCTTTATTAAGTTTTGCTAACCTTATGCGTTAGTTCCTTTTACGATAGGAGTAACATTAGCAGTAGTAGCAGCGATATCAGTCTCAGCATCACCAGTACTTGCAATGAAGTTAGCAGGTTTACGCTCCATACCTGTTAGAGTAAGTGTGTATCCTGAAAGGTCTCCCATAGCACCACCTGTTACGATAGTACCACCAGTCACCTCAACACCATGCTCTAAACCAGCAACGAATACGTTACCATTATAGTCCTCTACTAAAACGTGAGGGCGACCAAAGGCAAGAACCTTAAGTTCTTTGTGGTCTTCCTTAGTAAGTTTATGTAGGGTAAGTTCTAATACCTGCTCGAAAGCAGTTGTTCCATTCTCTCTGTTTGATTGGATGTTTTGCGTGAAAGAAGAAGTACCTTTTACCTCATACTGATAAAAAGAAGGATCACCACCGAAAGCAGAGATTACATCGTCTGCCTCTGTAATAGCCCCTAGATCTCCAAAATCAGCGAAGTAAACCGCGCGAATCCCACCAACTGAATCCTTGCAAGGTTCTTTTCTTCCTAATGATAGTGTACAAGCCATGTTTTTAGTTTTTATTATTAAAAAAGGGTAGGCAGGCTTTAAGGCTCACCTACCCCTTCTTGTTATTAATTAATTTATTATGCTAGTGTTAATAACACTAAGTCAGAACCGATTCCGTACTGTACACCGGCAGTAAAGCGCATTACTACGCGTACATTCTGTGAACCATCTAGGTCAGCCATATCGATAACTTTAACCTCGTTGTGGTCAGATAATAGACCAGTACCGAAGAATAAGTTAGAAGCCTCACCAGCGATGATGTGATCAGAAGGCATACCCGGAGCGTGTTGGATCTTAACACCATCAAAAGAAAGTGCGTTTCCGTTGCTGTACCATTGTGAACCTTGAGCGTTAACCCCTGCTGCTCCTAATCCTGAAGCACCAAATCCACCTAATGAACGGATGTATGCTTTGTAAGCGATAGTTGGAACATAGATAGTTAAATCCTCACGACCATAAACAGTTGAAGGAACTGCATCTAAAGTGTTCTCAAGTAGAGAAACGATGTTTCCTGATGTGAAAGAAGTTTCAGCACCGTTAGCAGCGTCATTAACGTCAGCATCAGCAGCCATAAGAACTGAGAATCCGTCAAACTCACCAGCAGTAGCGTTAACACCAGCCCAAATGTTTTGCTCAGTCTTCTCTGCAACTTTACCTGCTACGTGAGCGATAAGGAAGTCAGCGAATTTTGGAGGAAGTTGGTCGAATGCACCAACACCCATTTGGATAGCCTCCCAGTCAGAACGGAAGTCTTTCTTACATAGTTCAACATTAACTTGGAACTCTTCAGGCTGAAGAATGCGCTCAGTCAATGTGATGTTTCCTGTATCTGTGAAGTCACAAGATGCGTTAGCGATTAATCCTGAAGTATCAACTTTCTTGATTACTTCTTTGTACTTTACGTTTGGTTTGATACCAATCGCAGATTCATTCAGGGTTTTCCCTGAAAGTAAAGCAGCAGAAATATACTGACCAGCAAATTCCCCTGCATACGTTGTTGTAATAGATGTACTAGTAGGCATTTTTATTTAATTTTACTTGTTAAACATTTTTTCATACACAACACTCATTGTATTGCGTGGCTTGTTTTGTTTGAAGAAGTTCATCTTTGCAGACTCTTCAACTTCAGGCGTGTGAGCGATTGGCTCAGCAGCAGGCTCATCAGCAGACAAGTCTACCTTTTCTTCTTCGTTAGATAGTTCTTCAGGAACTTCCATTTGCTCCTCTTCAGATCCCATCTTTTCAACGATAGCAGCATACATAGCCTTCATCTCTGCAACGGCAGATTCAAACTCTTGTTTGCTAACGTATTCCATTTCTTCTTGTGCAGGAGCCTCTTCCTCAGGCATTTCTTCGCCCTCGTTTAACTCAACTGCATCATTTACTTCTACTTCCTCAGCGTTTAGTTCAACTTGCTCCTCAGCAGCAGGCTCAACTTTAGGCTCTTCAGCAGAAAGAAGGACAGATTTTAACTTGTCCACGATTTCAGTTGCTTTCATAAATACTTAATTTATATTAGGTTAACTATTAATTACTAAATCCGTTGTATTTTCAATTGATATTACCTATCCCCTGATTGATCATATTGCCATTACAGCACTTTCTACTATAGGTATTTCCGTTCTTGCACAGGCAAGCCTTCCTGTTTTCTCTAGGGCTTGTAATGCTTGGATTATGTCTGCTTCTATATCTACGCATAACTCTGTGTCTTTTGTATAAAGAAGATAATATCCCATACCTCAGCCGATGCTCCATGAGCAGTAATCTTCCATTGACTGCCATTAGCAATGAAGTCAGGGGTGATATAGTATTGGAATACCTCGTGAAACTCGTGCATTGCATCATTACCTTTAGGGAAGGATAAATCAACTCCTACTCTCTCATAAGGTGTTCCGCTTACAGAATCTAATTGTACTCTTAAAAAGCATTGGTTAGCATTGCTTGACCTTGCTTTGAATACAACAGTAGCCATATATACATCGTTAGCATTATCACCTAAAACCTTCAATGTAGAAGGATTGTAGTAATCAATACCATCGTAACTTCTGTATATATTTGCTCCGTTATTAGGAAACACTATTTCTGTATCTAGTAAAAGGGGAAGTTTATTATCTACGGTCCACTCATCATCATCGTAACGTGTCCATCCAAGCCCTGAGCCTGCTCCTGATTGTGGATATAACTTTACCCACTCACCATCCCATACAGTCCATACACCTGCGGATGTAGTAACATAAGCACCCTCCTCTATATTAAAGTATTCTCTTTCAGCCTCTGTATTTACATCAGACTGAACCTTGTAGGATGTATTAAAAATATTTCTGCTCATTATTTCTGTTTAGGCACGCAGTTAGGTACTTTTCTTCCGTTCTTGGTCTTCATACCAATTTGCTCATAACCCTCTTGGCAAGGATTCTCGTACATCTCAACGCTTTCTAGTTCATCTAATCCTTTCAGTTTAGACTCTACCCAGTTCTTCATTGACTTACCGCCCCATAGTAAATAACTAATTGTACCGCAAGCCTCTGGCTTTGCTGGGTCGTAGTACGCCTCTGCGCGACTTAGGTAACTGTAGATCCTTTTCAGAGTTGGTAGAGTAAACTTCTCTTTCTTCGCTAATTGTCTCGCTCTTACCTTTCCTACTTGAGTTGCGCATTTGTTACCTAGTTCTTCATTGCGTTTAATACCTAATTTTGCGTTGTTAGATGCACTCTCAGGGTATCCACCATAAGACTCTAACGCTACCTCCTCCTCTAAAGCGGATACCGCCTCTAAAAGAGCATATTCCGCTTGTAGTTCCTCAAAGCAATCTGCGCAGAAATCCTCCTCCACTTGTTCTTTAGGTCTATCAGCGCTATCGCTAAAGTAACCCTCAATAGAAAAACCTTTAACCTTACCAGTTTTAACAAATTCATTCCAAACTTCGTCATTATTTACTTTTACTGACACCATCCAAGTGCCTTTTGGCATACCTAGATTATATAATGCTGATTTATCCTTCTTTTCGTCCTCTACAATCCAAGATTCAACTACAGACATACCTTTTATGGCATATTCGTGTTCTAGCGTTGAGTTATTCTGATTTCCTCTGCTTAAAAACAGTTGAGATGCCTTCCTAACGGTATCCTCACTAAAAAAGATCTCATATTCGTCCCCTAACTCGTTTCTACGATAGATTTTCTTATCAGGGATGAGCGCAGGACCCATTAATATGCGTTTTTCAGCATTTACCTCTGCTAATTCGACCTTCTGAGCCTTTAGGGCAACAAAATCCTCCTCAATAGCAGGGTTTTCTACTATAGAAATAGCCTGAATGCCTGAATCTAGGCTTTCTTCGTCTATAAATAATTCAAAAACTTCCATATATGGATAACTTAATAGTTAATATTCGTTTTAAATTGACGCAGCATCTATGGTCTTACGATCCATCTCTTGGGCTGTGCTAACATCAGAAGAAACAACGTATGCCTTAACCGGTTTTTGTTGTGACCCTGATATTGCTTGCGCTAATTGATTTTGCGTACTTGAACCCACTACGTTAAAGTCGGGGATGCTAGGCGCTGCTGCTCCGGACGAAGATCCACCACTAACAGAAATAGGGGCGTTTGATAAACCAGCAATTTCTGCACGAGCCTTCTTCCTAGCGGATACAATAGACGCAATAACACTACCAATACTAAGTGCAAAAGCAGCAACACCAAAAGGACCTAAGGTCGACATAAATGTACCTAGTGACATTTGAGCCTTTCCGGCTTCTTTCGCACCAGTCACCGCAACCTCATTAGCGGCCAATGACGCTTTAGCCGTTGCTAGTTGAGCAATCATAATTTGCTCTTGGACCATTGCCTTTTGCTTCATGATCATCTCAGCAATAGTAATAGTTTGCTTCAACGTAAACATATCGCGCTCTGCCTTGATTCTTTTAGTCTGAACAGCGTTTTCCTGATTTTGGATCTCGGTTAACTGGGCTACCTTTTCTTCCTTAGTAAGTGTATTATCAGCGTTAATAATATCACGCTCATTCTTAAGGTTGTTTAGTTGACGCTCATATCTAGACTCAGATATAGACCCTAATTCGTCAAGAAGATTACTAAAGTTAGACATGACATCAGACATCGCATCTGTGCGAGCCTTCATCATTTCAATCTCTCTATTAAAGTACTCCTCTAACTTTTTCTCATTATTCTTTAGAGATTCCTCTTTAATCTTCTCATCCTCTTTAGCCTGCTTCTCTGCCGCCTTTCTCGCTTTTTCAGCGCGCTCCTCTGCGTCCTTGTCAAGTATTTCTTGCCTTCTATTTGCAAAGTCTTGAGTAATCTTATTAATTACATCTTGACCGGCACCTAAAGCCTCTGCCTCAGCAAGAGCATCTCTTTCGGCCTGATTAAGTCTTATAATACCTAATTCATCACCCTGAGCCTCTAGATTATCCGTATACTCCTGATTTATCTCTGCTAGAGAGTCTAACCTTTCCTTTTCCTTATCCGCAGCCTCCTGTCTTTCTTCAATAGATGCCTGATAGTACTCATCTTCCTTTTTTCTGAGATCTAGTAATATTTTTTGATACGCTGCCGTTTCTGTTGTTCCAGCCTTAACGGCCTCATCAGACAACTTCTTTTGAAGGACACGAATCTCCTCCGCTATTCTTTCAGTACCTTCTGTAAAGTTTCTTGTTACTCTTAACTCTTCATTGTATGCCTTAAGTTCTTGGATAGCCTCATCGTAATCACTAGCATTAAGAAGTCTATTTAATTCCTCTTGAGCATCAGCAATATCATTGGTGCTTTTTAGTATTTCCTTATTAGCCTCTCTTCTTTGATCATCTAAATTTAATTGACCTTTTATTCGACCAATGGCACGACCAGTACTTTCATTAACGGGACCATCTAATAGATCCGCATACTGTCTTTCTAACTCATTCCTTTCTTCCTTACTTAATAATTCTTCGCTTAGTAACTCTTTATTCTCGTCCGCTATTTTATTTCTGTTTTCTTCAGAATCATTTATCCTATTTCTTATTTCTAAGTACTTCTCAGTAAGTTCGTTCCTAGCATCCTCATTATTGCCTAATTCTGCCAAAGCCTTAGCATAATCTGAATCAGCAGCAGCCAAAGAAGAGATGATCTGATTTCTCTCCCCTAAAGAATCATTAGCCGCCTTATACATATTGGTCAACTGCTTAAGTATTGCAGTCTCTAATAACATAGACTCGTTAAACTCTTCAGTCTTCTCTTTAGCCTTATCCTTACGCATATTGTAGGCTACAATTGCAGAGGTGACAATATTAATAGCCACAACAAGTCCAGCAGGACCCATCATCGTAGAAAGTATGGACTTAAGTGCTTTATTTGTTCCTCCTGACTTAGCCTGTAAATCTACAAACTGCTGAGAAAGTTGTTGTAAGTTGTTAGCCATACCCATAAGACCAAACGGAGCATCACCAATGGTACGACCAAATTCCGTAACCGTAGCACCTGCTGCACCCGCAGAAGAAGAGGTTCCTTCCATTGCCTTGCTAAGTGACTTTGTCTTAGCAACGGCCTCGCCCTTTCTACTGTTAAGGCTAGTAATTTCCTGCTCAATTCTCTCTATTGCTTCTGCCTCTAGATTCATGTTTCGGAGCATATCCATTCTCACCTGAATCTCCTGATCATAATGAGCGATAGAACCTTCTTGAACTATCTCGTGTTCCTTCCTAGTATCAGTAAGTGCTTCTAATTTATCCTTCAGTATCTGAAGTTGCTCATTGGCTATTCGGTACTGTCTATTAGATAGAATGCGGTTGTCCATCTCAGTCTGCATAGCAGAGATCTGAGCGCGCAGACCATTAGCAGAGTTTTTAAGCGCCTTCTGTTCTTTATTTCTAGTATCCGTAATCTTAGCAATCTTAGCATCAAGTTTGTCAATCTGACCTTGATACTTCGCATAAGCAGCGCTAGTAGTGCTTAAGGATGCCTGAATGTTTTTCCACTCATCTCTCTCTCGCATAAGCGCCTTAAGGCTTCCCTTAACGGCATCGTTAGTAGACCCAATAGCCTTAGTAATTCTATTCCTAGTGGCAACCACCTTAGTACCAAGTTGATCGAAACTTATCTTAAGGTCGTCTACCTTGACCCTAGCCTTTTCGTAATCTACCTCTATTTTTATTCTGCTCGTTGCCATCTACGCTTTAGTTTTTGTTTGATTAGTTTAAATGCTTCTTTGTATGTGCTAGGGTACTTCTGTGCGCCCTTAGCGAAATCTATATCCGGATCACCCGCAGGTAGGTCCGTATGTAAAAGTCTAATTATTGGCTTAATCATAGTAGTTAATTAATTCGAACTCTGTTCTACCATCCTTAAGGTTTGTCCTCATACTGTTTACTCTGTACCTTCTGCCGGCAATAACGATCACATCGTACAACTCAATATCAATAATCTTGCCCACAGGGAGTATAGCCGTAACCTTTGTGATCCTGTTCTTAGTGTCAAACACATTAAGAATGTAGTTCTCGTAGAACCTCTTAAACAAGGTGTTTACTGAGTTGACAAAGGTATACTCACTCTTCTCCGTATTGAAGTGTATGTTGTTAGACGTAGCGTCATCAATATCCTCCGTATTGGATGGCATGTTAACCGAAGATCCGCTTGTTATCTGTTTTCTAGTGTCATTGGCCACAAAACTCATGTCAACGTCAATAGACTGGTTATTGATGTATAGCAGTAGTGGCTTACCACCATAGGCCTCCTCATTCTCGTTCACGAAGTATCCTACCTGAATACCGGTACTTGTAGAGTTCGTAGAGTCATCAAGTAGTTTTTCGTACTTTGCGTGATGGAAGTCAGGCTCTACCTTATAGATATCACC